>JAEEGG010027060.1_pt1 | contig 10899 bp, 6 predicted proteins | sample 9134161 | NCBI WGS metagenome assembly JAEEGG01 (sample SAMN16246543, study PRJNA631951) | gut metagenome | biome: gut microbiome; feature: rumen; material: CR-attached | host: Bos | place: Iran: Karaj | collected 2018-10
TCGGTGACGTGAAGGTGATGATGCTCGGTGTGCGTAACCTCTCAGGCGAGGTGAAGTCGGGCGAGGTGTGGGTCAACGAGCTCCGTCTGCTGGAGCCCGACAGCGATGGCGGCTGGGCGGCCTCAGGCACGCTGAAGGTGCAACTCTCCGACTTCGGCTACGTCAACGTGACGGGCCGTTACGTCAGCGACGGCTTTGGCGGTCTGGAGGAAGGCATTCTGCAGCGCAGCACCGACACCCAGCGCAACTATTCGGTCACCACCTCGCTCGAGCTCGGCAAGTTCTTCCCCGAGAAGGCGAAGGTCAGTGCTCCCCTCTACTACTCTGTGACCAAGGATGAGGTGCGTCCCCGCTATAACCCCCTCGACACCGATATGCGTCTGGAGGATGCCCTCGATGCCGCCACCGGCGCAGAGCGCGACAGCATCGAGTCGCTGGCCGTCACGAAGACCACCAACACCAACTTTTCGCTCTCAAACCTGCGCTGGGGTCTGAAGACCAAGCGCCACCCCATGCCCTACGACCCAGCCAACTTCTCCTTCTCTTACAGTCACTCCCACAACTACACCTCGGGTGAGACTACGGTCTATGAGCAGCGCGACGAGTGGCGGGGCGCCCTGAACTATTCCTACTCGCCCGTCTACAAAACCTGGGAGCCTTTCAGCAAACTCAAAGGTAAGTCGAAGTGGCTTGCCTTCCCCAAGGCCCTCGGACTGAACTACCTGCCCCAAAGCATCAGTTTCAACACCCAGATCAGCCGTGACTACTACGAGCAGCAGCTGCGCGACCTCGAGAATATCGAGAACCAGAAGCTGCCTCTCATCTTCGACCAGCAGTTCCTTTGGAACCGTGACTTCTCCTTGCGCTGGGACTTCACCAAGAACCTGCACTTCAACTTCCAGTCGGGCACCCGTGCCCAGATCGAGGAGCCTTACACCCCCGTGAACAAAGACCTCTACCCTGATCAGTACGTCGCCTGGAAAGACTCCGTGTGGCAGAGCATCCGCAACCTCGGCACACCGCTCGACTACCAGCAGCAGGTCACCGCCTCCTATCAGCTGCCATTGAACAAACTGCCCCTCTTCGACTGGCTCAACAGCGATGTCAGCTACAACGGTCGTTATTCATGGGTACGTGGCATGGAACAGGAAGACGGCACGAGTTACGGCAACACCGTCAACTCCAGCCGTAGTCTGAACATCAACGGCTCGTTCAACATGGAGCAGCTCTACAACCACGTACCTTTCCTGAAGAAAGCCAACGAACGGTTCAAGAAGTCGGGCACCACCACGCGTCGTCCCGTCACTGCTAAAAAGCCCCAGACCCCGTCGAAGAAGAAAGGCGTCAAGGATGCCAAGGACGATGAAGACGACAAGGACGGCAAGGGAAAAGACGCCAAGGGCAGCAAAGACGACAAGGACGCTAAGGCTCCGAAGAATAAGGCCTACCAGCGGGAGATCGCCCTCAAACCCGATACCACTGTCACCGTGTCGCACAACAAGAACTCCAAGCGTTTGATCGTCACTGCCCGCACGAAGAGCGGCAAGCCTTACGACGTAAAATACAAGGTCATCGACCAGAACAAGATCCTCATCCGCAACCTCGACACGGTGCAGATTATGCTCAGCGTCACTGCCAAGCCCTCACTCGAGGAACAGTGGTGGTATAAGCCCGCCCAGAGTGCCGCCCGTCTGCTGATGATGGTGCGCAGCGTCAACATCAGTTTCCGCAGCCAGTACCAGATGAACCTCCCGGGCTTCCTGCCTAACGTGGGCGACATCTTTGGCCAGCGCACGGGTGACGCCCTCTCGCCAGGCCTCGACTTTGCCTTCGGACTCATCGGCGACAGTTATATCGACAAGGCTTTCGACCGCGGCTGGCTGCTCTCCAACGAAAGCGTGGCCACTACCAACGCCACGGTCAACAGCACGCAGGACATTCAGATGAAAGCCTCACTCGAGCCCATCCGTGACCTGAAGATCGACCTCAGCGCCTCGCGCACCGACAACCGTGCCAAGAGTATCCAGTTTATGTATGTTGGCATGCCCACCACTCTCAGTGGCTCGTTCAATATGACCACCATCTCGCTGCGTGGCTCACTGGCAGGCATGGGCGATGCCGATAACGGCTACCAGTCTGATGCCTTCGACCACTTTCGCGACCTCATCCCTGAGTTCCAGCAGCGCGTCCAGGCTCAGTATGCCGACGCTCCCCAGGTGCTCAAAGGTCAGAGTGCAACGGTCAATCAGTATGGCGCCGATGTGCTCATACCAGCCTTCCTCTCCGCCTATACCTCTGGGGCAGGCTCGTCGCTCGACATCTTCCCCGCCATCACCCGCATGCTGCCTAACTGGACAGTCCGCTATACGGGTCTCTCGAAGCTGCCCTGGGTGCGCGACCATCTGAAGAGCGTCAACATCAATCACGCCTACAAGTCAGTCTACAGCGTCGGCAGCTACGCCTCCTACAGCTCGTGGCAGGAGTATATGAATGGTCTGGGCTTCATCACCAGTCAGACCACTGGTGAGCTGCAGCCCTCGTCGATGTACAACGTGTCGACCGTCAGCATCAACGAGGCCTTCTCGCCTCTCATCGGCCTCGACGCCACGTTCCAGAACGACCTGACGGCGAAGCTCGAGTACCGCACCACGCGAGTGCTCAATCTCTCCATGACCAGCGTACAGCTTAACGAGTCGCTCAGCCGCGACTGGGTAGTCGGTGTAAGTTATAAGATTCATGATTTCAATCTCTTCAGTCCCAAGGCGAACCGTAAGATCAGCAAGGCCCAGAAGGGCAAGAAGGACAGCCAGACGAACCAGAACAGTCGGAATAGCCGGTCATCAAGCTCGGGCGTCAATCACGACCTGAACCTGCGTCTCGACGTCTCGCTGCGCAGTCAGGCCGCCATCACGCGCGACATCGCCTCGGGCATCTCCACTGCTTCCAGTGGTAACTCCGCCTTCAAGCTCTCCTTCATGGCCGACTACACCCTCTCGCGCCTCCTCACCCTCACCGCCTACTACGATTCCCAGACCAACACGCCGTTGCTCTCCTCGTCGAGCTATCCCACCACCACCCACGACTTCGGCCTCTCCGTCAAGTTCTCCCTGACGAGATAATAGGCGGAAGACAAGTTTTTGTTTGATGTACGCATAGAAATTAATCAGGGGCTCGCGAAAGCGAGCCCCCTATTGTCCGCTCGACCCGCAGGGACGCTTGCTACCAGCGGGACGCAAGAACTGTCAACTGAACACTCCCATACAACTGGTCGTACCCAGTGCCGTCAAGAATGCCGTGAGCGCGGCTACTATCACCTTCACCGCCAGCTCAATCATCCGTTGCTTCTTCATAAGCCTTAGCCGTTACCGCCTCCACCGTTGTTGTCCGCCTCGGGCGCCAGCACGTAGCTCAGCGGCGTCTTTTTCTGGAAGCGCTTCTGCTTCCCGTTGACGGTGCGAACCTCACTCTCAACCAGATACCCGAAGGTGAAGATACAGTCATCCTTCAGCGCGCGGCTCGTCAGCTTCTCACCCTTCGTGTTCTCCGGAACGAAGTTGATGTGGATGCCGTTGATCATCGCGTCGGGACCGCCTGCCACCGCGTTGGCGAGGTTCGCCTTGCCCAGCTTCGCGCCGTCCACGCTCGGACTGAACGTACCGAATCCGTCGAGCTTCACGGGCTGACCCTGCGTGAGCAGCTCCTTCATGCAGTCCACCACCTGCCCGAGCACCAGCACGCACATCTGGTAGTCTGCGATCTTGCCGTGTGCCGTCATGTGGGCGGCGAAGCCCTTCAGGTTCAGCGGCTCCTTCGAATCACACTCGGCAAAGTACTTGCCGTAAGCCGTCGAATCGTCGTTCTTGTTCTGACGGAGGTTAATCACCATAGGAATTTCACTTCTTGCCATTTTCTTTTTTCCTTTCTTTTTTTAGTTAAACATAAGCTTTTAAAACTCTCTTTTGCAACGTAGGGGCGCCATCCTCCGTTACTGCGACAATTGCGGTGCAAGGCGAATGCAGAGCCGAGACTCGCTCGAGCTATGCTGAGCCGCTGCCCGCAATCGCACAGACATCTCAAAATGTCTGTGCAAAATTAATCATTTATTTTTAATTATGCAAGTATTTAAATTTTCTGAAACATGTTATTCAACGTTATTCAACGTTATTCTATGTTATACCAAAATATTTGCGGTTTTCTTTGGTAATTCCAACTATTTTTAGTACCTTTGCGTCATCAAACATGTTTAACCAACAAAACCAATTACCAATGACCAATCATCCATGTTCAATGGGTAGAACGGAGCTTGCCACCCGCTACTTCCCTCACATTCAACCACAAACCGCCTGGCAGAAACTCCGTGGACTACTCGCTGAAGATCCTGACCTGGCACCCCTCACACAGCTGAAACGTCGCACGTTTCTTCCGGCAGAAGTCAACATTATTTACCAACACTTAGGGCAGCCTTGAGCTGCCTTTTTCAGTGCTTTTAAGGCCCTGGGACTTTCCTGCCTTGAAACTCGGACTTTCCTGCGACGAAAGCGAGACTTTCCTGCCATGAAACTCCGGGTTTCATTTCTGTATTGTATGAAGACGGAATAGACGTTGTATTTTGTAAAGAAATATCGTCACAATACGCATAACACTAACAACATAACAAAACCGATTTCCAAATATCAGGAATACTCACATATTAATTATTATATAATATATATTATTATAATAATATATATTATATAATAATTTTATTAAGGTTATTTTGATATTCCTGTGCATAATTATTTTTCTTTTTGTTATGTTGTTAGTTGTTAGTGGGCAAGACAGTGTACTTGTTATTGTTAATATGTCTTTAATTTGTTCTTTTGTCTGAGAAAAACACTATCTTTGCATAACTATTACTGATGGGACCTATTGTATGGATGATAACAAACTTATAGATGGTGCTGAGATTATTACTCTTGACGAAATCAAGCACTTAAAGCTCCCCTACTTCGAGGGGCTTGCAGCTGGGTATCCTTCTCAGCCTGCTGACTATCAGCATGAGAGCCTGGATCTCAATGAGAAGTTCGTGCATCATGAAGAAGCATCGTACTTCGTCCGCGTGAGTGGCGAATCGATGATCGACCTCGGTATATACGATGGCGACATCTGCCTTGTTGACCGTCTGGAGGAGGTCACTGACGGCTGTATCGTCGTGGCCTTCGTCAACGGCGGGCTGACAGTAAAGACCCTCGACACCTCTACCCGTGACAAGGGCTATCTGCGGCTGATGCCCCATAACCCGAATTTCAAGCCGATTATCATCGATGCCAACGACCAGTTCATCCTTCAGGGCAAAGTGACATCAATCCACCGAGACACCCGCAGATACTAAATATGTACGCCATCGTCGATTGTGATAATGCCTACGTCTCATGCGAACGTGTGTTCCGTCCAGACCTGAACGGTAAGCCATGCGTGGTGCTAAGCAACAACGACGGATGTGTAGTTGCCCGTAGCAACGAGGCCAAGGCCTTGGGCATCAAGGCCGGAATGCCGTACTTCCAGCTGAGGGAGCAGTACCCCCAGGTGGTCGTATTCTCTTCCAACTATGAACTGTACGGTGACATCACCGACCGCGTGATGTCATTGGTTCGCAAGGCTGCACCGACCTTCTACCGCTACTCCATCGACGAGGGGTTCTGTGACCTCTCCGGTATGGAGCACCTCGATCTGAAGAGATGGGGTGAAGACCTCTCGGCTTTCATCTGGAAGGCCACCCGTATGCCTGTCAGCATCGGCATTGCCCCCACGAAGACACTGGCTAAGATGGCCAGCCACTATGCCAAGCATTACAAGGGATTCAATCACTGCTGTATGATAGGCACTGACGAGCAGCGTGTCAAGGCCTTAGAGGGCTATGATATCGACGAGGTGTGGGGCATCGGCAGACGTTATGCCGCCCGTCTGCAGGCGGCAGGCATCAAGACCGCCTACGATTTCGCCATACGTCCCGAATCATGGGTAAAGGCAACCCTGAATAATGTGGTGGCCATCAGGACCTGGAAGGAACTGAACGGTGAAGATGTCATCCCCATGGAGGAGATGAGCAAGAAAAAAAGCATCTGTACCTCACGTAGCTTTCCCGGAATGATTACTGACATTCATGATTTGCGTACCCATATCAGCAACTATGCGGCCCGGTGTGCCGAAAAGCTGAGGAAGCAGCAGTCGGTAGCCCAGACCGTCTGCGTCTTCGTTGACACCAATCATTTCAGGGAAGACCTGCCCCAGTATTGGAACATGGGTGAGGAAAGGCTGCTCACACCCTCCAACAACACCCAGCAGATCGTCCAGGCGGCCACCAGATGCACGGAGAGGATCTTTCGTCAGGGCTTCCACTATAAACGGGCTGGCGTCATCGTCATGGGAGTCATTCCTGACACCGGCATCCAGACGAACTTCGTCGATTATGACGCGGAGCGCCATGAGAAGATGAAGAAGCTCGACGAGGCTCTTGATAGGCTCAACCGTGAGTACGGTACAGAGACCGTTGTCTTAGCCTCCCAGCAGTACACGAAGAAAGAAGGCAAAGGCAAAGCCGATGTCTTTGCCGATGCCATCAGACATGATTTCAAGAGTCCGTGCTACACCACACGGTGGAGTGATATTCCCGAAGCCACATAAAAAGTCGCATCGGTAAGTACGCGACTCAATAACAGGCCACCCAGTTCAGTTATTCTGTTAATATGTCTTTAATTTGTTCTTTTGTCTGAGAAAAACACTACCTTTGCATCAGTTTACAATTAAAACCCTATAAATATGAAGAAATTATTATTTACCTGTTATTTGATGTTCCTTCCGTTCGTGGCAAGTGCAGAGAATGTGACCATTGACGGTTTTGAATACTTTTTAGACAGCAAACTTAAGACCGCAGCTGTAAGGGGAACCTCGTTAACGGATGCGGAGATAACAATACCAGGAACCGTAACATACGGAATAATTGAGTACACCGTAAATGCCATCGAAGGTAATGCTTTTTTTAACCGTACTAACCTGGTTTCCGTTACCATCCCCGACAATATGAAATCTATCGGTTCTGGTGCTTTTGATAACTGTACTAACCTGGCTTCCATTATCATCCCCGACAATGTGACATCCATCGGTAGTAGTGCTTTTCAGGGATGTAGCAGTTTATCCTCTTTGACCATTGGCAGTGGTGTGACATCCATCGGCTATCAAGCTTTTAGTGGATGTACAAACCTTGTTTCCATTATCATCCCAGACAAAGTGACATCCATCGACATTCAAGCTTTTCAGGGATGTAGTAGTTTGTCCTCTTTGACCATTGGCAGTGGTGTAGAATCTATTGGTTTATGTGCATTCATTGGATGTTATAGTCTAACTACTGTTACCATACCTAATAGTGTGATTTCCATTGATAAAAGTTCTTTTCAAAGCTGTAGGAACCTGAAATCGGTTACCATTGGCAGCAGCGTTACCACCATTGGTGATCATGCTTTCTTTGACTGTGGAGAACTTACAAATGTCTATTGTCTGGCAGAAGAAGCGCCAGATGCAGGAAAGTCTGCTTTTGGTTCTGATGATGATATCAAGGAAATAACGCTGCACGTCCCTGCAGCATCGGTGAATGTTTATGGTCACAAAGAACCTTGGAGTAGTTTCAAGAGCATTGAGCCACTTGAAGGAGATATTCCTGATGTCCCCAGATGTGCCAAGCCGACCATCAGTTACGTTGACGGCAAAATCAAGTTCAGCTGCGAGACGGAGGGTGTTTCCTACGTTTCAAAGATAGAAGTGAGCGATGCCAAGAACTATGAAATTGAGGAGATCGCCCTCTCTCAGACATACAAGGTCAGCGTCTATGCCAAGAAGAAGGGATTTGATGACTCTGAAACCGTCAAGGCAGAGTTCAAAGGCTCCCTGATCTGCGGTGATGTGAACAACGACGGCATCGTGAACGTCGCCGACCACGTGAAGCTTTCAGATATCATTATGAATCAAAATCAGTAGCAGGCAGGACATGGCAAATAAAGAACCTGCTCACATGGGGGCTGCCCTCTGTGAGCAGGTTAGTTTGTTAATATGTCTTTAATTTGTTCTTTTGTCTGAGAAAAACACTAACTTTGCAACAGTATTACTGATGGAACCTATGCCTAAAGAAAACGGAATAAAACATAACAACTTGAATTTCAATGTTTTACCCACTCCTATAGAGGAAGGTGAAGATTTGCATGCGGAGGTTCTTGAACTGTCGGGGCCCCCCTCTCAACCCGAAGAAAGCCCATCATTTTACGCCAGCAGACTGATTCGGCGGCTGATTGCTGTTGCCGACAAAAACTGCTCACACATCTCCTTTCAAGACCGCGAATGGCTGGAAGATGTGCTTCGCGGCATGACCCCCGAAAAGATCTCCCACTATTCGAAAGTGCCCGCTTCGCGCATCTATAATCATGTGAAGCGAGCCCTTGACTTCCTATGCCATAAGATTGACAAACTGGAACACACCCAAAACATCCTGGCTGTGACAAACGACCGTGTGCAACTTATGAAATCCCAAGCCCGGGAGAGAGAGGCGCAGATCAATGAAATGTCCCAATACATCGAGAAACTGGAAAGAGAGAACGGCTTCTTGCAATCTCGTCTGGATGAGTATAAAAGCCTTGAAGAGCGAAAGAGGCAGTTCATACCTATAGACGAGAAAACCCAAGCCAGTCTCCATCGAAAGCTGAAAGAAATCGGCATCCCACCCGTATTATCAATGAAGTTAAATGATCGGAATATTCAAACCGTCTTGGAGCTTGTACGCCACACAGAGCAGGAGATCCACCAGATACAGGGCATATCCGACTACTATATGGACATCATCAAGAGGTGTCTAAGACATTACGGGCTTTGTCTCGGCTCCAACATCCGCTGGGTTCCGACCGTCAACAAGTATTACATTTATCCAAACGAGAATTAAAATGAGTACGATTCACGACATAGCAATATACATAAAAGATTACAATTAAAAACCTATAGATATGAAGAAAATTCTTTTTATTGTCCTAGCTCTTGTAGCCGCAATGAGTGTAAACGCTCAGGTGTTCAAAGTAAGTGCAGAGGCCAACGGCATCGGTTCTGACGCTGGTGATGTTGCAGCAGGCAAGGCTTGGGGCTCTATTGAGGGCGTCATCGACATTTCCAACCCCTTCGCTACTCAGCACAAGGCTGTAGACTGTAAGAACAACGACTTCAACAAGGTTGTCATCGATGGCAACGAGATTGAAACCAAAGATGGTGTCCAGGGTCAGGATAACCCCAAGGATGCTGACGGTGGTAACTCAGCAGTTACCTTCAAGGAGGCAACTGGTGGTGCTGTGATTCAGATTGATGCCAAGAAGAATGGTTGGGTTTACATCGTAGCCAAGCTGTCTACCAACAAGCAGTACGTGGTATTTGAGGAAGGTGCTCCTATCGGCTATAAGATCGCTATGGAGAATACCGATGAGCGTGTGAAGGATGGCGTGCTGAACCTTGAGATCAAGGGCGAAGGCGAGTACAACAACCTGACACTCGACAAGTATCCCAATGGTCTGATGTGGGTTATCCGCGAGTACCTTGGCAATGCAGAGGCAGAAACCGCTGGCAATGGACTCGGCGTACTCTACTTCCCCGTTGCAGATGGTTGCAAGTATTTCGCACACGCTACAGGTTCAAGGATCCCTTGGAGCGGAATATACTTCAGCCAGTATGAGGCAAATGTTTCTCTTGAGAAGGAGGATGGGACGATACTTGATATTGCTGTTGGCGATCCATCAAATCCCTCTTTAAATTATGATGTATGGTCATTAATAGGAGACTCAGAATTGTTTGGATCTGATTGGGACATAACGGATACCAAGAATAGTATGAGGACATATGACGGCGTGAACTATACTCGAATAAAAACTGGTGTAACGTTAGAGAAAGGCACGTATCGTTTTAAGGTAGCTAAAGACTTTGCTTGGGATATTTCCTATCCAGCAGACTATGCAGAACTCGTTATAGATGAAAATGCTACATACAAAATCACATTTACATTCAATGCAGAGACACATCAGCTATCTGCAGTAGCAGAAAAGACAGACGGCATATACTACAATTTCATCACTAAAGGAAAAATTGCAGAGGTGATACAAAACCCCAATAAATATAAAGGGAAGGTCATAATACCAACGACAGTCATGCATGAGGGAATTGAATATGATGTAAAGAGTATCGGACAATCTGCATTTTTTCAATGTACTGGCCTGACTTCCGTCACTATCCCTAACAGTGTGACTTCCATCGGCAGTTATGCTTTCTCAGGTTGCAGCGGCCTGACCACCGTCACTATTCCTAACAGCGTGACATCCATCGGCAGTGATGCTTTCTCAGGTTGCATCGGCCTGACCTCTGTCACCATCCCCAACAGCGTGACATCCTTCGGTGAGTTTGCCTTCGCCTTGTGTAATGGCCTAACCTCCGTCACAATCTCAGACGGCGTAAAATCCATAGGCGATGGTGCTTTCTCTGGCTGCAGCAGCCTGACCTCTGTCACCATACCCAACAGCGTGACATCCATCGGTTATTATGCTTTCTATAATTGCAGCGGCCTGACATCTGTGTCCATCCCCAACAGTGTGACATCTATTGGTGGTGATGCTTTCGAAGGTTGTATCTAAACGGGTATAAACAACCAGGAATATCTAATACTAACTGCGCATAAAGCGTTCATTTTTAATAACTTTTGATTTTTAACACTTGATGGCTGGAATTTGGTAGTAACCGAATTTCAGTATATTTTTGCAACGTATTTCTACCGCGAGGAATTTACGAGGCCTGAAAATCGTCATTCTGTGGACTCAGTTGACAATGGGTTACGACGGGGTGCAAATG
>JAEEGG010027062.1_pt1 | contig 10899 bp, 10 predicted proteins | sample 9134161 | NCBI WGS metagenome assembly JAEEGG01 (sample SAMN16246543, study PRJNA631951) | gut metagenome | biome: gut microbiome; feature: rumen; material: CR-attached | host: Bos | place: Iran: Karaj | collected 2018-10
CAGCTGGTAACGCTGGTTCATGCCCTCAAGGAAATATCCGGAACTTGCACTCTGTGCAGATGCAGCGACAGTCATAAGCAGCATTGAAACTGCTACGATTGATTTCTTGATTATATGCTTTTTCATAACGTTATCTGTTTAGAGTGTTAGTGCTTGTCATCATCCTTGGCCATATCGGTAAGGTCTACCTTAAGTCCCTCCGGGAACCTGATGCGCAGCTTCTTGACCATCAGCCACTGGCCTCTGTGAATGCTGAAGCCGCCCTCGCCCGATTCGCACGCAGCAGTAAAGACTATAGACTCGAGTTTCTCGAGACCGCTCTTGGTTACATCAACATCAAGAACCATGGGAGCCTTTGTGACGGTGTCACTTCCGGCCTTGACCTCAAAGGATGCAATGCGGATATCGGTAAGTTCATTCCAGTTACTGTCATATGCCTTGGCTGTCAGTTTAACGCCAAGAGGAATGGTACTCTCAACATCTCCGATCAACTGAACCTGGACTGCATCGATCTTGTCAACCACATCCTCCAAGTCCTTGCCCAGATCCCTGATGGTATCCGAGTATTCCATGTACAGGCTGTCGAATGCCAGCGGCACAGATACTGAATAATCACCGAATACACAAAGTGTGCGGGTCAGGTCAACAAAATGGTAAACCGATTGGTCAACACTTGCCTTGAGGTTGAACTCTATCTTGTCGGGGATAGTCTTCATCAGCTCAGAGAGATTGCCCATGCGGACAAATATCGTATCCTCTGACTGGGATATCGGCCTCTGGTTCTTGAAAATGACAAGGGTTGTGGTACGGTTCTCGGCAAGTGAATCACACTTGGGCAGATGTATTGTACCCATATCCGGCCTGATATTCTTTCCTATGGAATCACCATTGGCATCAAATGACGAGAGACTCAGGTCGATATCAATGGGCAGAGTAACTGAACTTGTCAGGTTGATGGTTATCTGAGGATCGCTCAATGAGAGTGTGTTCTTTTCATTCTGCAGGAAATCATTTCCGTCGCCGAGTGAAAGTTCAACTGTCTCATGAACAGGATCAATCTGCGGATTAACCTTACCGTATGCTGACTTGATGGTTATGGGATTGAAAGTTACTGAAGGAGTTACAGTAATAGCGTCAAGTCCCTGAAGACCCAGATGTGACTCCGGAACCATTGCCACACCGCTGATCTCAACCTTCTCGTTCTGCAGTCTGATCCATCCGTCCTCCAGTTCAAGCGGAGTCTTGAACTCAAGTCCGTCAATGAAGAAACCTGATATGGTGAGTCCGGGACCGTCCTCATCAAGTTCATAACTTCCGATGGTCCTGTTTATTACGATGGAGCCGTCAGCATCAATGTAGGTGTTGGCATCATTACCCGTGTATGACATCTTGATGAAATCAGGCAGTTTGATGGTCAGGTCCGAAATGGTCAACTGAGTAATCTCATCAGGAACACCTTCAAACTTAAGGTTCATGGTGATGCCGGCCGGGTTGTTGTCATCAACATCAATACGTTTTACGGCCACAAGTGACGGGTCAATACCACCCTTCTCCACGTTGATGACGGTTGAACTGGCCAGATCTGTTCTGATTTCCTCGATAGTAAAGTCAGCATCATCAATGAAAAGGTCACCGGCCACCTTGAAGGTAATAGTCTGGTCATGAAGTGACTCCAAGCCAGCCCTGTCCAAACCCTTCTTTGACGCGATGGTAATTGATGATGAATATGACACGTTATTGTTCATGCTGATTGATCCGCCTGTAACATCCTCATAGATGTTCAGCCTCTTAACGTGAATGACAATGCTGTCGTTCTTGGTCTTGTAAGGATCAATGAGCAGGGTGTTGACATGTGCGCCGGTATTGTCCCAAGTTGCCTTGCCTCCGTAAGTCTCGGTCTGGTCAAAGACAAAATCATCAGAGAACACCAGCCGGATATTACTGCCTTCAGCAAATTGGAACGGATCGATATCAAAATCCGAGAGAGCCAGGCGGATGGTACTGGTCTGATCATCAAAAACAATGTAGTTGATTCTCTTCATACCGTTCAGGCCTCCCACATTGTAGTCCGAACTTATGCTGTTGGCGGGAATGGCAACCTGCTTGGCGCGGGTATCGACAGAGAAATCGGCCACCTTGAGAGACTCATCCAGACTTACGTCAACATACAGGTTGCCGGTTCCCTTTGAAGTACCTGAAACCTGCAGCGTAAGTGAGTATGAGATGTCACCGTCATAATCGATGGTATGGCCCTCCTCGGAGAAGTCACCTGAAACCAGATAGAATGACAACGGGAGAATCTTGCTCGTACCGGTCAGGGTCTCTATACTCTGACCACCGTCCATGGTAATGGAGAAAACATTGCCGCTTACGGAGAGGTTGCCCTGCTTGATATAATTCTGTCTGAGATCAGGATCCTCCGCAAGTACAAAGTTATCAGGGAATGTGACATTCATCTGTTTGATACTGATAGCGGGATCACTCAAGGTCGAATAAATGCCTCCAAGATCGACATTAAGGCATATCTTCTGACCTGCGGCGGAGTTCTGCTCACCAAAGGTTATGGAGTTGAGTTTTTCCACATCATCGGGCAGAGTGAAACCGAAAGATATCTTCTGGCTCTGTTGGGGTACAGGGATTTCCAAAGCCGAAATCGGTACATTGGCAACTCCCACAGGGTACTCCTGAGTCTTAACCCTCAATTTGATGGCAGTGAAATTATCCTCCATACCCGACATGTCGATGGAGCCCACTGAAAGGACCTCACTGTTTTCCTCAGTAGGAATCTTGATTTTGAGGTTCTCCTTCTTGGGAGTGTCAAACGAGGTAGTGATGGCGTCTATCGAAGGGGGATCAATCTCTATCGTAAGAGGATCTATCTCGACTTTGACCGAATCCACACTACCCTCCATGGAGATTCCGTATGTTCCGTCCGGGAGTTTCTTAAGCATCCCGTCATCACCGTCTATCTTGATGAGTGAATCAAGGAAAATTGTATCCAGGCTTCCCAAAGGTATTGAAAGACCTCCGGGGCCGATCTGCATATCCAGACTGATTTCCTTGTTCAGGTCAAGATCATCAGTAAAGGTAAGGCAGGAACCAAGGCAGAACGCCGCAATAATGCCACATAGAGCCAATGATCTTTTGCTTTTCTTCATAAACTGTATTGGTTTTATTGGTTTTTTATTTGATACAAACAGGTTGTTATTCGGACAAAGATACGAAATAAAGGGTACACACGCGCGTGTATACCTTGAAAATTTAAAAAAATGCTAAAAGTTACTCTTCCCTGCCGTTCCTGGAATCACGGCGGACAGTGACACGGATACCGGAAAGACGACGCTCCTTCTTTTCCATCACCTTGAGTATCAGATCCTTGCAGACCAGTTCCTCATCTTTCTTTGGAAAATCGCCCTTAAGTTCCAGAAGGAAACCCGCCAGGGTATCGGCCTCACCCACACACTGTGCGTAATCATCCTCATCGAGACCCACGATGCGGAAAAAGTCTGACAAAGGAGTCTTTCCTTCAAAGACGTATGTATCGGGACCGGTCTTGCGATAACTTACGGAGTCATCATCAAACTCATCGTTGCTTTCACCCAGGATCTCCTCAATGACATCCTCAAGAGTGACCAGGCCCGATGTTCCGCCGAATTCATCGACTACTATGGCCATATGGATACGGCCCGTCTGGAAGTCATGAAGCAGGTCATCGATCTTACGGGTCTCAGGGACAAAGAACGCAGGACGTATAAGCGACTGCCAACGGAAACCGTCACCCTTCTCGAGGTATGGCAGAAGGTCTTTTATGTAAAGAATTCCCTTAATATTGTCCGATGTGCCCGAATAGACGGGAACACGTGAGTAGAAGTTCTCCCTTATACACCGGATAACCTCGCCGTAACCGGCTTTTATATCCAGCATAATCATATCGATTCGGGATGTCATTATATCCACGACCGTCTCGTCACCGAAACGGATGACACCCTCCAGAAGTTGGTGCTCATCCTGTATATCATCAGAATCGGTCAACTCCAGCGCATGCTCCAGCTGATCCACCGATATGTTGATATTTTTCTTGGACTGGATATGATCGGACAACACCTTGGAACGCATCAGCATGGATGAGACCGGACGGAGCACGACAGTGAGGACCGAGAGCAATCCGGTAGCTCTGAGACTGAACGAAAGGGAGTTGTGTGCCGAATAGAGCTTGGGGATAATCTCGCCGAACAGGAGCAGGATGAATGTCAGTATTACCGTGAGCACCAGGAACTCCACCCACTCGGCACTGAAAACAAGCATCTGCGAGAATGCCAGGTCCAGCAGGAGGATAATTGCCACATTGACCAGGTTGTTGGCCGTCAGGATCGTGGCCAGAAGGCGCTCGGAATCAGAAAGCAGTGACGAAGCCCTGCGGCAGCGCGGGGAGTCATCGTCCGAGATATGTTTGAGTTCCTCTGGTGACAGCGAAAAGAACGATGTCTCAGAGGCCGATACGAATCCTGAGAGGAACAAAAGAAGCAGGGCCGTCACCATTGCGATGACGGACCCCGCAGTAGGAATATTAAAACCGATAGGTTCTATAAGGCTTGCGATTTAGGTTAAAACGGCATTCCGGAGTCTCCGGGTTCCGGCTGGGCAGCACCGGGCTGGGGCTGCTGGGTTCCATCCGCCTTCTGCTGAGGACGGGTGAGCATCTCCATGGAATCAACAAAAATCTCAGTGACATAACGCTTTACACCGTTCTGGTCATCGTAACTGCGGTTACGGATGTTGCCTTCAACATAAAGCTTGTCACCCTTATGAACGTATTTTTCAACGGTTTCGGCCAGACCTCTCCAGAATACGAGGTTGTGCCATTCGGTACGATCGGGCACCTGTGTGCCGTTCTGAGCAGTGTAGCCACGTTCAGTCGTGGCCAGGGTAAGGTTAGCTACACAAACATGGTTGTCCAGATATCTTACATCCGGATCCTTACCCACATTACCAATCAAAATTACTTTGTTAACTGACATAATAATTAGGTATTAATATTTCAATGCAAATATACTAAAGTTTTTTTTAGAACAAATTAGGATTAAATGTTTTCTGAATCAGCAAAAACAACTACATTTGCAACTCGAAAACAAAAAAGCGACATTTTAGACTTAAATAATTGAAAATATGACAAAAGCAGAAGTTGTTAGCGAGATCGCCAAGAAGACAGGTATTGACAAGACCGACGTTCTTGCTTGTGTAGAGGGTTTCATGGAAGTGGTAAAGGATTCTCTCGAGAACGATGAGAACGTTTACCTGAGAGGTTTCGGAAGCTTCATCACCAAGAAGAGAGCTGCCAAGGCTGCACGCGATATCCTTAAGAACACCACTATCACTGTTCCCGAGCACAAGATTCCCGCTTTCAAGCCGGCCAAGACTTTCGCCCTTGCTGTAAGAAAGTAATAGTTAACTAAATAAATATCACAGTTATGCCTAGCGGTAAAAAGAAAAAAAGACATAAGATGTCTACGCACAAGCGTAAAAAGAGACTGAGAAAGAACAGACATAAGAGCAAGTAAGCTCCGTCTGTGAAAACGATTCTCAAAGAACAAACTTGCCGCAAAATTGTTTTCGTCAGGTTTGTTCTTTGCTTTATAACGAAGTAATACACTAAAAATACGATGACAAGCGAACTGACAGTAAACGTCCAGCCCGACAGTATTCAGATAGCCATTACGGAGGATCACAACCTTGTTGAGTATCAGAAAGACGCTCAGGAGGTCACCTTTGCGGTAGGCAATCTCTATCTGGGACGTGTCAAGAAGCTCATGCCCGGACTCAACGCCTGCTTTGTGGATGTAGGGTCCGAGAAGGAGGCCTTCCTGCACTATCAGGACCTGGGCCCTCAGTTCATGTCATTGAAGAAGTACATCAAACAGGTAAGGGCCAACCGCAAGAAACTTGCACCCTTCGCAAAGGCCCAGCCCGTACAGTTTGATGAGAAGCAGGGCAACATAAGCACCGCACTCGAGCAGGGTGACGAGATAATCGTACAGGTAACCAAGGAGCCCATCTCAACCAAGGGTCCGCGTCTGACAGGCGAGATATCCTTTGCAGGACGTTTCCTGGTGCTCATCCCCTTCGGCGACAAGGTCTCGGTATCATCCAAGATCAAGTCAAACGAGGAGCGTGCCCGACTCAAGCAACTCATTCACAGCATCAAGCCCAAGAACTGCGGCGTAATAGTACGTACAGTTGCCGAGGGCAAGCGCGTAGCCGAGCTGGACAACGAGCTCTCCATCCTTTACCAGCGCTGGGAGGACTGCCTCACCAGGGCAATGAAGGTAGAGAAGGCTCCCGAACTCATTTTCGAGGAGACCAGCCGCACCATAGCCATCCTGCGCGACATGCTGAACTCGTCATACGAGTCTATCCACGTAAATGACGAGAAGACCTATCAGGAGATACGCGACTACGTATCACTCATTGACCCGGACAAGACCAAGATCGTAAAGCTGTACAAAGGCGAGCTGCCCATATTCGACAACTTTGCCATCACCAAGCAGATCAAGTCATCGTTCGGCCGCATAGTATCATACAAGAGCGGAGCATACCTTATCATCGAGCACACCGAGGCTCTCCATGTAGTGGATGTCAACAGCGGTCACCGCGTCAAGGCAGGCACTCAGGAGGAGAACGCACTGGAGGTTAATCTGGGTGCGGCCGATGAACTGGCACGCCAGTTGCGCCTGCGTGATATGGGCGGAATCATAGTTGTCGACTTCATAGACATGGCACTGGCCGAAGACCGCCAGAAGCTCTACGAGCGTATGTGCCAGAATATGGAACGCGACCGCGCCAAGCACAACATCCTGCCTCTGAGCAAATTCGGTCTGATGCAGATAACACGTCAGAGGGTACGTCCGGTGATGGATGTCCCGGTTGACGAGACCTGCCCCACATGCTTCGGCACAGGCACCATCAGACCCTCAATCCTGTTCACCGATCAGTTGGAGAATAAGGTAAGCTGCCTTAAGAACCAGATGAAGATGAGCAACTTCACCCTGTTCGTGCATCCGTACGTGTACGCATATCTTACAAAGGGTCTGTTCCCCATCAAGATGAGATGGCAGTTCAGATACGGATTCGGAATCAATCTGCTTCCCGACCAGAATCTCCCGTTCCTCTCTTACAGGTTCATAGACCTTAAGGGCAACGAGATAGACATGAAGGAGGAGCACGAAATTTTATAATATCCTTATGCCGGCCGTAAGCCGGCAATCTTTTTTTTTGTATTTTTCGGCATTGACGCATTAACACTTTCGGGGTTGGTGCGTCTCTATATCGGAAACGGTCAAAAACAGATGACATCAGAAGTCCTGACAGAAACATACAAGTCGCTGAGCGACGGGCTCTACAGAGTGGCGTACTATATTCTGGAGTCCAGGACTGATGCCGAAGACGCCGTACAGGACCTGTTTATCAAGTTGTGGAACAGCCGTGACCAACTGGATACCGTCCTCAACCTGAAAGCATACTGTACGACACTCATGAAAAACCTCTGTATTGACAAACTCCGCAAGGAGCAGCGCGTGCAGAGCATGGAACCGGGACCGGACATAGCAGAGTCAAGACAGTTTGCCGATGACTATGACGCCCGGGAGAAACTGGAAAGGGTTCTGGCCGCAATTGAACGGCTGCCCGCCCGCCAACGTGACGTGATGAAGATGTATGTGCTGGAGGAGATGTCATATGACGAGATTGAAGAGAGAACAGGAATGTCAAACCTGACTTTGAGGGTACTTCTTAGCAATGCCCGCAAGTCATTAAGGAGCCAGATATGAAACGATTGGAAGATATTGAAAATCTGAGTATGCTTGATCTCGACCGGATAGCATCCGACGAGAGCATCAAGGTACCTGCATCGCTCAAGCACGACATAGCCGTAACGGCACGTGCACTTGAGATGTCATCCAAAGAAGAAGATGATGTCAAGAAGACTCATACGCATCATCACAGATACAGAAAGATTCTCAAGATGATCTCATACCCCGCAGCAGCAGTGGCAATTGTCACCATCGGCCTGCACCTCTCATTCCAGGATTCGATTCCTACCCCCAAGGATACATTTGACGATCCCAAGATGGCTTATGTCCAGATGGAGCAGGTATTCGGATTCATATCAGAGAAAATGAACACCGGTATGGATATCGCTGATGTAGCCGAGCCGGTAATTGATAAAACGATAAACGCACTAAGATGAAAAGAATAGCAGCATTTGTGGCAGCAATGTTTCTGCTCACCGCCGGAGCCTGGGCACAGGACGGCAAAGGAATCTACAACAAGTATTCCGATAATGAAGAGGTAAGTGCAGTCTACATTTCCTCATCAATGTTCAAACTCATGGGTAAGGTGCCCAACATGGAACTTGGCGAAGGCAGCTCCATGGACCTGGGATCCATCATCAAGAACCTGAACTCCATGTATCTCCTTGACTGCGATGATCCGGACTTATGCAATGAGATCAAGTCCGATGTAAACAAGTTCATCAAGAAGTATGACTTCGAGATGCTGATGGAAATCAAAGACAAGGGCGAAGTGGTACGGATCTACACCACCGGTAATGAAAAGACCGTAACCCAGTTCATCCTTACGGCATCCGAATATGAGGCCTTCACCTTCATCTGCCTGGACGGCACAATGAGCCGCGCAGACCTTGAGAAGGCCATAGCGAAAGCCACACAACAGATGGAATAATCAGCGAAGAAGGAGGGTCATGCCCACTGACAGGGGATTCTCGTCAGAGAGATGATTACGGTTTGCAAGAGGCTTCATCTTAACCCCGAACTGCTGGGAAATTGACCAAAGGCTGTCACCCTTCTTTACCACATAAGTCCTGTGCTCACGATCGGCACGGGACTTTTTTCTTTCCAGATAGATAAGAGTTCCGGCCGGCGGCACGAACTTGCGTTCAGCCTCATTGAAACGGCGCAGCAGACTGAGCTGCATGCCGTATTCACGTGCAATATCCTTAAGAGTCTCGCCCTCACGCAGACGTACGCAGCGCTGACCGTTCACCAGCATGGGCTGATGCGGAAGCTGTCCGGGTTTGAGGCGGGCGGCGCCGTTCTTGTCATAACGGTCCAGTCCGTAACGTTCTATGAGTTCTATGAGTTTGTCAGCGTATGTAGGACTGGTGGCATAACCGGCAGCCTTGAGTCCCTTGGCCCAGCCTTTGTAATCAGTGGTACCCAGTTTAAAGAGCGACTGGTAACGTGCTCCGTTGACCAGGAACAGTGAGTGGTCACGGTATGAATCATCGGCATCAGAGTAACAGCGGAAACACTCCTGACGTTCGTCATCATCATGATACATCTTGCGGCCAGTCCAGTCATTATGGCATTTGATCCCGAAATGGTTGTTGCACTTGGTTGCAAGTGTGCTGCGCCCCGCATCGGACTCAAGAAGGCCCTGTGCAAGGGTGATACTGGCAGGTATGCCGTATTTCTTCATCTGTTCCACAGCCATGGCGTTGTACCTGGCAATGTAGGCCGAATAGGCGTCCTTGGACTGGGTTTGAGTTACGGGGGCCGATGCCGTCGGTTTGATGACGGAGCAGGAAGCCAGCAGCAGAGGCATGGCAAGCGTTGCTAATCGGAGTATTTTCATTACTAAGCAGATGGTTATGCGAAGTTAATGAAATATGCTGAAAAATTGAGTAAATTAGCGGTCGGATAATTGACCCCGGGCATATGAAGAAACAGAGTCGTACCATCGAGTGGAGTGTATTGAGTCAGGACGAGCTGAGCAGCAGTGACCTGAAGTTGGTAAACGCAGCCAAGGAGGCCACGGCAGGAAGCTGGTCACCCTACTCCGGATTCAAGGTAGGCGCCGCTCTGCTGCTTGATGACGGAACAGTAGTTACCGGCAGCAACCAGGAGAATGCGGCTTATCCTTCAGGTCTCTGTGCCGAGAGAACCGCCCTGTTCGCAGCAGGTCACGCCCACCCCGGCAAAGCTGTCACGGCACTGGCCATAGCAGCCCGTAATGACAATGGTTTCACAGCCCAGCCCATCTCTCCCTGCGGTGCCTGCCGTCAGGTACTGGCCGAGACCGAGCAGCGCGGTGGTCGTCCTATCCGGTATATCCTTTACGGAACTGAAGGTACCATGCTCATTGAAGGCGGAACGGATTCCATCCTGCCTTTCTGCTTCGGTGCCGATTCAATGAAGTAAGTTTATATTTTTTTAATGTGTCAGTGTGTCACCGCATGTCGCTGTGGCACAATGTTTGTTGCATATAAGGTGTTATTGCAAGACATATAGCAGATGAGTAAGAAGAACAAGCATAAAATGTCAGAAAATTTCCAAACTGAAAATGATCAGGAGAAGGAGGTTCTGAACGGTGCGGAGCAGGATGCTGCAACCGCCCCGGAAAACCAGGAGAAGAGCACTGAAGAGCCCCAGGAAGAGACTGTTGAGGACAAGCTGGCCAAGAGTGAGGCCGAAGTCGCCGACCTCAAGGACCGTCTGCTCCGTCAGATGGCCGAGTTCGACAATTACCGCAAGCGCACCATGAAGGAGAAGGCAGATATAATCCTGAACGGAAGTGCAGGAGTTGTGACCGATATCCTTCCCGTGATAGACGACCTGGAGAGAGCTATTGCAAACTCAGCCAAGTCAGAGGACTACAATGCTCTCAAGGAGGGCGTCGAGCTTATCTACAACAAGCTGATGCATACTCTCGAGCAGAAGGGTCTGCAGAAGATATCACCCAAGAACGAGCCTTTTGACACTGATTTCCATGAGGCAATCGCCATAATCCCCGCTCCCAGCGAGGACCTCAAGGGCAAGGTTCTGGATTGCGCAATTGACGGATACAAACTTAACGACAAGGTTCTGCGCCACGCCAAGGTGGCCG
>JAEEGG010027065.1_pt1 | contig 10899 bp, 10 predicted proteins | sample 9134161 | NCBI WGS metagenome assembly JAEEGG01 (sample SAMN16246543, study PRJNA631951) | gut metagenome | biome: gut microbiome; feature: rumen; material: CR-attached | host: Bos | place: Iran: Karaj | collected 2018-10
ACTCAATGTTCACACGGTCGCCCTGAACTTCCATGGAGTACATCTCACCCTTTCGGCGTGTCACCATATCAATCATTTTTGAAGAGAACTCCTCTGGCACATTGATTGTCAACTCCTCTATCGGCTCACATTTCTGCCCATTGATGGTCTTGTAAATCACCTGAGGCTGACCAACCTGCAGCTCATAACCTTCGCGGCGCATCGTCTCCACCAGCACCGACAGATGAAGCACGCCACGACCGCTCACAATCCACTGGTCGGTGGTGTCGGCCTTCTGTTCCACTTTCAGCGCCAGGTTCTTTTCCAGCTCCTTGGCCAGACGGTCGGCGATATGGCGGCTGGTACAGAACTTGCCTTCCTTGCCGAAGAACGGAGAGTTGTTGATGGTGAAGAGCATCGACATGGTAGGCTGGTCAATGCTGATGGTTGGAAGCGCTTCCGGCTCCTCAAAGTCGCATACCGTGTCGCCGATTTCAAAGTTTGTCAAACCAATGACGGCACAAATGTCACCACTCGACACACTTTCGGTGGCGCGGTGTCCCATACCCTCAAAGGTGTGGAGTTCCTTGATTTTCGTCTTCTCCTGACTGCCGTCACGATGGCTTATGGTCACGTTCATGCCGCTTCGCAATGTACCGCGGTGAACACGTCCGACGGCGATTCGCCCGGTATAGGTGGAATAATCCAGAGAGGTGATGAGCATCTGCGCAGTGCCCTCGAGACGCTCTGGAGCCGGGATGGTCTTGATGATGGTGTCGAGCAGATACTCGATATTATCCGTCGGTTTCGACCAGTCCTCCCCCATCCAGCCTTGTTTGGCAGAACCATAAACCACAGGGAAGTCCAACTGATCTTCTGTGGCATTGAGGTTGCACATCAGGTCGAACACCATCTCATACACCTCTTCAGGTCGGCAGTTAGGTTTGTCAACCTTATTCACCACAACAACGGGTTTCAAACCGATTTCAAGCGCTTTCTGAAGCACAAAGCGCGTTTGAGGCATCGGACCCTCGAAAGCATCCACCAGCAGGATACATCCGTCTGCCATGTTCAGCACACGCTCCACCTCACCACCGAAGTCGCTGTGTCCCGGAGTGTCTATCACATTGATCTTCACTCCTTTGTAGTTGATTGACACATTCTTAGAGAGGATGGTTATACCACGTTCACGCTCCAACTCATTGTTGTCGAGAATCAAGTCGCCAGTCTGCTGGTTCTCCCTGAACAAGTTTCCAGCCATGAGCATCTTGTCAACTAATGTGGTTTTTCCATGGTCAACGTGTGCTATGATAGCAATGTTTCTGATGTCCTGCATTTTTTTACCTTAAAATTTGAATCTGATAATTCGTTAATTCTGAAAATTTTTGCAAAGTTACGAAATATTTGCGACTTACACCCGACTATTCCCATTTTTTCTTTTGTTCTTCTCTCGGCTTTTGCTATATTTGGCTCCGCCGAATATTTCCCGCCTCGGAACAAAAAACAAGTGAACTTGTTTTTTGTTCTTCTCTCGGCTTTTGCTATATTTGGCTCCGCCGAATATTTGCCGCCTCGGAATAAAAAACAAGTGAACTTGTTTTGTTCTTCTCTCGGCTTTTGCTATATTTGGCTCCGCCGAATATTTCCCGCCTCGGAATAAAAAACAAGTGAACTTGTTTTGTTCTTCTCTCGGCTTTTGCTATATTTGCAAAAAGGTTTTGATATGGAAATCACAAAAGTAAGTAAAGATGCGTTCGCCGTCTTTGCAGCTTGTGCAAGGACTCACCAATACTTCGGCATATCTGTTGATCCCGTGGCAAGAGGACAGTACAAATTTGTCTGGGCCTTCAAGATCAGCAAGGACCAAGCCGTGAAGGAAGGATTTGACCGCCAGCAGGTGAAGGGAGCCATCAGCGTGGATCCTGGATTCAACTTCTGCCCTCATTGCGGAGGACAAGAATTTGTGCAATGTGGAAATTGCGGGAAGTTCTTCTGCTACTATGAGGGAGCCTCGAGTTGTCCTCATTGCGGACAGCGCATCGGACAAATCACCACCGCCAATGAGTTTTCATTCGGTGGCGGTGGATTCTGAGAAGAAAACGACAATTCTAAGTAACGATAATATCATGGATTTGAAAAAAGGACAAACCGTTCATCTCACCACCGGGGGGATGACATGCACCGTCATAGAGGAGCTCGGACGGGGAGGTCAGGGAACCGTTTACAAAGTGGACCTGGCAGGAAAGAAAATGGCGTTGAAATGGTATCATATTCCGCCAGATGACAAATTCTACAAAAACCTGCAGAAAAACGTGGATGCCGGCGCTCCGTCCGACGCATTCATCTGGCCTGAGTTCCTTACCGTGAAGGAGAACGGAAGCTATGGATATGTGATGAAACTGAGACCTTCGGGCTATTATGAATTCGGCCAGTATCTCCTGGCACGCCATCAGATGAAGTCCGTTTCCGCCATCCTTGCGGCCGCCATGAAAATCTGCAACGGATTCAAGCTGCTCCACCGCTTCGGATACAGCTATCAGGACCTGAACGATGGAAACTTCTTCATACGGCCTGAGGATGGCGACGTGCTTATCTGCGACAACGACAACGTGTTTCCTCAAGGCGAGAAGTCGGGAATCATGGGCAAAGCACGCTATATGGCCCCTGAGATCGTGGCTGGAGGCATTCCCGACAAGTTCAGCGACCGATTCTCGCTCACCGTCATCCTTTTCATGCTTATCTACCTCAACCACCCTCTCGAGGGAGCCAAGGTGGCGGCATGTCCGTGCATGACGGAAGGAAACGAGAAGAAATTCTATGGAAGCGAGGCACTGTTCATCTACGATAAAGACGACCACTCCAACCTGCCTGTACGCGGCGTTCACACCAACGTCATCCGTCGCTGGCCAGCCTTCCCTCAGCTGCTGCGCGACACCTTTGCCGATCAGCTCAGCCAACAGAAGTTAAAAAATCCTCAGTCACGCCTCATTGAGCAGGAATGGGAGAAAATCATAGCCAAGGTGCGCGACAGCCTCGTGTTCTGCCCCAAATGCCGACAGGAGACGTTTGTGGACGGCACGTCAAACACTGCGAAGTGCATGGAATGCGGTGCATCGTTCGACATCACACGCAGACTTGCATTAGCCGACAGGTCCATCGTGCTCACTCCTGGAACGAATGTATTCATCGACATGGACAACATCGTCGATATGAAAATCCAGACTGCGTCCAACGGAGAGATGATGCTGCAGAACGTGTCGAACAACAGCTGGAGCGTGGAAACACCAAGTGGAAAAATCAGGGTGGTCAACGTCAACGACTTCCTCCCTGCCCGCCCTGGACTGAAGATTTCATTCGGCTCGTCGATCGAAGGCGCTCCAAACGCCAAGGCAGAAGTGAAATAACTGAGAGCCAATGCGTCAATACGCAAAACATGATGTAAATAAATATAAGGTCAACAGCAATACACATTATTATATAAAGAATAAAGGCAATCGCCCCAAGCATAATTTAGAAAACAATTACAAAATCATTAAATAAAAATACTATGAGCTTAATTGATGTAGAGAGCGTTCCAAGACGAACGATGACATTATTCTTCATGGCCGACACGTCAGGAAGTATGGCAGGAAACAAAATCGGTGCCCTCAACGACGCCATCACCAACATCCTGCCGATGATCAGTGAGATATCAAACACCAACCCAGATGCGGAAATCAAAATCGCCGCACTGCAGTTTTCAAGTGGCACATCCTGGCTCTACGACGAGCCTAAGAATGCCGAAGACTTCGTTTGGCAAGAGCAGAAAGCCAGCGGTCTCACCTCGCTCGGAGAAGCTTGCTGCGAGTTGGAGAAAGTGATGCACCGCAATGGATTCATGAAGTCGGCAAGCGGATCCTACGCCCCTGCCATCATCCTCCTCAGCGACGGTGGCGCCACTGACAACTTCGACCAGGGAATTGAGAAACTCAAGACCAACAACTGGTTCAAGGCAGCCATCAAAATCGCCATCGCCATCGGAGACGACGCCGACAAGGATGAGCTCAAGAAATTCACAGGCAACCTCGAAGCTGTCATCGAAGTTCACAACATCGAAGCGCTCAAGCAAATCATCCGCATCGTGGCCGTCACTTCCTCACAAATCGGAAGTAAGAGCACTTCTGCCACCGACACCACCAAGCAAGACCAAGTGGTGGAGGAAATCAAACAGCAAATCGAAAACGTCGATGGAGCCAACACTGCTGCCGACCCAGCACCGGCTGCCGACGACTATTGGGATTAAATCAGAACAGTTTTTTTAGATCAACCCTTCAACATCATGACGGTCAACAACATCCATGTGTTCTGCCAAGGAGAGAGCCACAAAGACAGCGAGAAGCCCTGTCAGGACTATGCATACAGCGAGGTGGACGATAAGATGGCCATTGCCGTCGTTTGCGACGGACATGGCGGGGAACGCTATTTCAGAAGCCAGTTCGGTTCACAGTTTGCTACTGAGGTCATCGTGCAGGCCGTGAAGGACTTTGTCAAAAACACCGACGCAAAACTCTTCAAGGGATTGCCATACACAGCGGAGGGAGTGGTCACGCAGACCGAGAAAAAGCTCAATGACGTGGACAAACACTTCCGACAGCTTTTTGCCAGCATCATCACCCTTTGGAACGAAAAAATCGAGGAACACGCCAAACAGACGCCGCTCAGTGAGTGGGAGTTGGAGCATGTGCCACAAAAATATCTCGATGAATTCACGGAGAACCTCGTCAAGACCGAACAGACGTCCACGCTCAACAAACAGTATGGATGCACACTCATGGCCTATGTGCAAACCAACAAATACTGGTTCGCATTCCATCTTGGCGATGGGAAATGCCTCTCGTTCCATCACGACACCAACCTCCATGGATTGGAGCAGGTGTGGGATGAGCCTATCCCATGGGATGAGCGATGCTTTCTCAACAAGACCACCTCAATTTGCGACAGCGATGCCATCAACGAATTCAGATATTGCTACCAAGGCGACGGAAATTTCCCAGTAGCGGTCTTTCTGGGTTCTGACGGAATCGACGACACCTACGGAGAGATGGAGAACATCGCCAACTTCTACATCGAGATCATGAAAGTCATCGCCAAGGACGGAGTGGGAACAGCAAGACAGCAACTCATCGACGACCTTCCCATCATATCCCGCATTGGAAGCAAGGACGACGCCTCCGTGGCCACGATTTTTGACATGGCTGAAGTCAGGAGCAATATTGGCCGTTTCATCGACTTCCAAATTCAGTATGTCCACCAGCAAGCTGAAGAGCAGCGCGAACGCATCGGAATACTCACGAAGAAGAAACAGAAACTCGACAGCAGCATCTCCTCATGGCATGCATCGACCAAGAAAGCGGATATTGAGAGGGGATATGCCGTGAAGGATCTTATCAAAGCAGCTGAACGGCTCGAAGTGCTCAGCGGAAAGATTGACTTCCTCCTGAAAGAGCACAAAAACCTCACGGGAAGGGAGGTGCAGCCAGATACCGATTACAGCGAAATCATTGAGCAGGCTAAAGAGGAAGCAGCCAAAGGTCAGCCAGAGGAAGAGCACGAAGTGATGCCCGACATCATCAACGACCCCGACGACCTCGAAATCCTGTCGAACGACGATGTCATCAGCGGCGACGAGCCTGAACAAAGCGGACCAACCTCCTCAGTTCAATCCGAAACCGCTCCTGAACAGTCTGAAAGTCAAGAGGCGCTGGACACAGCGGATTCCAACACTCCCACACCTACAGAAAACGCAAACACCAACAAAAACGAAGAAGATGGACACACCGAAATGGATATACTTCCAGAACCGTGACGAACTGCTGAGAATCGACCTCAACAAGGTGGTCTATTTCGAAGCCGATGCCAACTACACCAACATCTTCACGGTGAACCAGATGAAGGCTGTGCTCGGCATGAACCTCTCCAACACGCAACAGGTGCTCAGCCATCAGCCTCAGGAGAACATGCCGGTGTTCATGCGTATTGGCAAAAAATACATCGTCAACATCCGTTTCATCTGCCAAATCCACATCGCCAAGCAGAAACTCGTACTTTCCGACTTCGAGCGGTTCACCTTCACCTTGCCAGCATCCAAGGAGGCGCTCAAGACCGTGAAGGAATTATTTGTAAAAAAAATGGCGGAGAAGGTGCACTGACCCCCCTGCACCTCCTCACCCTTTGTAATTTTTCTGTTATATTCAAACACCTATTGTGGCTACACAAGAAATACTGATAGGCAGAGATGCCGAAAGCAACAAACTGAAGATCACTGTCGCCGGACGTTCGGCACTCCAGACCGATGTGCCCATGTCGGTCAGCAGGGAACACTGTGTCATCTATAAAAATGACGACGGAACCGCCGCCATCACCAATCTCAACCCCAGGAACGTCACGTATGTCAATGGAATACCGGTGGCACAGAAGGAAATCTCAGCCGACGACGTGGTTGAGCTTGGAGGAGAGCGGTTCAGACTCGACACCTCATTCCTCAAACTGCCCAGACTCATTAGTGTCTCACACTTGAAGCAAGTGTGGGACAGTTTTGAAAGGGAACAAGAGCGTGCCAGGGCGAAGATGGTGAGGAAAAACGCACTCAAGGGCCTCTCTGGACTACTCACCATGGCAGCCATCGTCATCTCTTTCATCGACATGGGACTCGAAGCCGGCAGTGTGAACACCATCAGGATCGCACTCTATGTGGTGGCGGCGCTGGCGGTAGTCCTCACTTTCGGTCCAGACGCAATCAACCCAGGAAAAGCCATCAAGGAAGAGAAAAAGCGTAAGGACAAATTCCAGCAGGCCTATGTCTGCCCACAGTGTGGGTACTTTTTCGGCTTCGCCAATTCCTACGACATCCTCCTGCGGACGGGCGAGTGCGTCAAATGCAAGGCAAAGTTCAGAAAATCGTGACAGTGTCCTAAAAAAAGAAAAAACGGAAAAAGGGCATTTCATAACTTAATCCCACCATTTCGTGGATTGGTGCTTTCAAAGATTGACCATCTCAGACAAATCGCATAACTTTGCAGCGAAATCAAAAAAACGAAGGAATTATGAAAAAAGAAACGAATGAAACCACTTACTTCGCAAACGAAGAGATGGGTAATGAATTGAATGATGTGTCCATCAATATGGACAAACCAGAAGTGGAGGAATCCAAGGGCAAGACATGGAAAGAGCTCTCCATTGGAGGCACTTTCGGGCTGTTGGTGGCTGGCGGTTCCCTGTATGCCAGTGGAGCCATTAAGGGCGACGACAGCGAAGCACTCCTTGCAGGCGCCGAGGCAGCCGACAGCGCACAGGTGGAGAAACCCGTTGAGACCATCAACAACGATCCAGTGCTCCTGGATGAGAACGGGGAGCCTGTAGGACTGCCGGCCCAAAGCAAAATCGACAACACTTTGGCTGAACCTGCAACCCCTACGTCAAGAGCAACCCAAAGCCAACACGCACCAGAGGCGGCTGCAAGCCACAGAAGTGACGACAGCCATTTCGACACCCCCCACCTGAACACGCCATCCAGGCAGACTGCACCAGACCACCACATCCAAGAGGAAGACATCGTATCAACAATTGAAGAGGCAAACAACGCCCACACATATACAGGAGTTGGAATAGAAGAGCATCCTGTCAACATCATCATCCTTGACGATGACCTGTCCTTCGCAGAGGCTTTCGCCACAGCACGGGCAGAGTTGGGCAGCGGAGCCGCATTCTGCTGGAGAGGCGGAGTCTATGGCACGTTCAATGAGGCAGAATGGCACTCACTCAGCCATGGCGAACAGGCACAATTCACCAATGTGGCAGTGCAGGAGGCGGCACAGACCAACTATCTCGCCAACTACCAACACACTCCTCACCACCACGTGCGATTCACAGAGGGTGATGTGGTGAATGACCACATAGCCGAAGGTGGTGCCTACGACGACACCGACGACCATGTGATCGCCATTGATGACGACGACGTGGAAATCATTGAATGCGTCAATTCCGACTTCGACGAACAGCCACAGATCATTGCGATGGAAAACAGCTTGGACGACCTTCTCGCCCCAGACGAAAATATGCCGCTTGACATCGATACCATCGATGAGAACGATGGGCTGAACGCCATCGCCGCCATCATCAGCGACATGAGTGATATGGGAGCCGACAACGACAGCATGTACGACACCATGATGCCATCCAATGATTACAGCACTTCTGATGATAGCATGCCAGACTATGTGTCCGACGCCGACACAGCCGACATCATCTGACACGAGGTGAAATAACTCCAAACAAAATCCGACATTGCCTCAAAGCCTATGCGGAAATTCCTGAATATCATAATCTTTGCATTGTACTTGGCGTGTGCTTCAAAAGCATACGCCAAGAACTATGTTGTATGCGTTGGAATCAGCGACTACCCTGGATATATGAACGACCTGACTGTCAGTCACCGTGATGCTTCGTATATCGCCAATGTGTTCAGAAGGAATGGCAATGCTGAGGTCCACTGCCTGCTCAACAAGAATGCGACAGTCAGCAACGTGGTCAACACCATGAGAAGCGTCTATCAGAAAGCTGGAGCAGACGATGCTGTCATCCTATTCTTCAGTGGTCATGGCGACAAAGGAGCATTCAGATGCTATAACGCCCCCATGTCGTACTCCGCCATTACACAAAGCATGAAACTCAGCCATTCCAGAAAGAGAATCGTGTTTGCTGACGCATGCATGTCGGGCTCGATGAGAAACAACAACAGGAAAGGCGGGGACGAGAGCATCGACATCATGTTCTTCCTCTCTTCACGCACTTCTGAACCATCGAGGGAAATACTGGGAATGGACAACAGCGTGTTCACTTATTTCTTGGGAAAGGGGCTCAAGGGGCTGGCCGATGCCAACAATGACCGACACATCACCGCCAGGGAGCTTTTCGAATATGTCAGTGGCAAGGTCAGAGCCAAGACCAGGCGCAACCAGCACCCGGTCATGTGGGGAAACTTCAACGACAACATGACCGTGATGAGGTGGTGAGATACACTGCTGACACTGAAAATACAACACAAGAGATTTGAACAAATAGATATTTTGAAAGAACAACATAACAATCCAACGAAGAATCATGCTCAACGAGAAAATCATCAACTGCTCAAGCTGCAACCAGCTGCTCAAGATTCCGAACAAGAAACAAGTGGCTGTCAGACAGATACAATGTCCTAAATGCGGAAACAGCATCATCGTCAGTTTCTTGGAAGAATCGGCAGGACCAACGAAAACAGCTCCTGCCACAGACGACTCAGGAGATACTATATACGGAACCCTGGGGGAAAACCTCAAGGCATGCATCGAGTTCAACGGAAGAAAATACCCTATCGAGAAAGATGAGAACATCATCGGAAGGCAGGCATCCACATCCCATGCCGACATACAGCTTCCTACCACCGACATGTATATGGGACGTCACCACGCCGTCATCACCAGGAAAAAGGACATCACTGGAAACACAGTCTGCACACTCAGATGTGCCGATGCTAAAAACGGACTTGCTGTCAACGACATGCCAGTGGAGGAAAGAGATGAAGTCGTACTGCTCGACGGTGCAAAAATCACCATGGGACGGTCGGTTGTCATCTACAGAATCGAAAAATAAAGTTTGCAATATAAAAAAAAATACCTACCTTTGTAAATTCAAGACTGCAGCCCAAAGCCAAGCACTGGTCAAAAGGCTGGAAATCACCATCAACTGACTTTTTATGAAAATCAAATTAGCAGCACCTCAATTCATCTACGAAATCGGGAAACGTGCCAATCAGGAAGACTATATCTACCCTGCACCGGGAGAGGCAAACGCCGATTCCAGAGTTTTCATTGTGTGCGACGGAATGGGCGGACATGAGAAAGGCGAAGTGGCAAGCAAAACGGTGTGCGAGACCTTGGCGCAAGCCATCAACTCCATGATCAGCGACGACACCATCTTCGACGAAGAGATGTTAGAGAAGGCCATTGAGCAAGCCTACAAGCAACTCGACGAGAAAGACAATGGCGCTGCGAAAAAGATGGGAACCACGCTCACCATGCTCGTCTTCCACAAGGGAGGATGCTTCATGGCACACATGGGCGACAGCAGAATTTACCACATTAGACCTGCACAGAAGAAAATACTCTACATGTCGAGAGACCACTCGCTCGTGTTCGACCTTTTCAGGAGCGGGGAGATCACTTTCGAACAGATGCAGAGCCATCCTAAGAAGAACATCATCACCAGGGCCATGATGCCGGGTGAAGAGAACCGCCTCTCCGCCGATGGGGTCAACACCACAGACATCCAGCCTGGCGACTATTTCTATCTCTGCACCGACGGAATGCTGGAACAGATGGAAGAGGACGACATCGCAGGAATCCTCTCCAGCGACAACACCGACGCCGTGAAGCAGCAACGACTGATCTCCGCCACACTCGACAACAAAGACAACCATTCAGCATACCTGCTGAGAGTGGAGAACGTCTTAGCTGAGGAAGGCGATGCTACATTGAGGAACGACGAGCTGTCGTCAAGAAGCAACGTATCCAACTACGTCAATCTCAACGCAAAGGAGGCTATCCACGTGAAAACCGGCAACTTCAAGGCTGACGCTCCCGGAGAGGAAACAGAAAAGAAAAAGTTCCCTTGGGTGAAAATCATGCTCGCCCTCATCGCCATCTCCTTCATTGGGCTCTTCATCGTGGTGCCGGGACTGAAGGAGCAGAAAAACAAGGACGTTACCGTGGAGAAGAAGACGATCAAAAGCACTGATGAATATAACGACTTTGATGAAAAAACCTACGGAGAGGAGAAGCGCGACTCTATACAGGCTGCAATCCAACGTCAGGACAGCATCAACAAGGTGATGAAGAAATACCAAGA
>JAEEGG010027068.1_pt1 | contig 10898 bp, 4 predicted proteins | sample 9134161 | NCBI WGS metagenome assembly JAEEGG01 (sample SAMN16246543, study PRJNA631951) | gut metagenome | biome: gut microbiome; feature: rumen; material: CR-attached | host: Bos | place: Iran: Karaj | collected 2018-10
CGTATGTATCCTCTTCAAGTCCAATTATCTGCACACCATATTTCGACTTCTGGCAGGTGACATTCTCCATGAACACCTTCCTCACAGTCGGGTAGTTTCCGCGGCAGCAGATTTCCTTCGGCTCGTAGTTGAGGTTGATTTTCAGCACGCTTTCCCCACACTGTCCCACTGTGATGTTCCTGACATTGATGTTCTCAATGACACCTCCACGGCAGGAGTTAGTCTTGATGCGGAGCACGCGGTCGAGATTTGGTGAATCCATCACGCAGTCGTGTGCAAACACATTGGTGCATCCACCACTGATTTCCGATCCGATTACCACCCCTCCATGTCCGTTCTTCATCTCACAGTTGCGGATGATGATATTCTTCGAAGGCATGGCCCGTTCCCTTCCGTCGCGGTTTCGTCCACTCTTGATGGCGATGCAGTCGTCACCTGTGTTGAAGAAGCAATTCTCTATGAGCACACGATCACAGGACTCAGGGTCACATCCGTCGCCGTTAGGACCATCGTTGTTTATATGTACTCCCCGCACGGTGATGTCAGTGGATTTGAGTGGATGAATCACCCAGAATGGTGAACTGAGCAGAGTGACATCTTCAATGAGTATGCGCTCGCACTGATTGAAATTCACGAGCTGTGGACGGAGTCGGTCATCGTCGGTGAATGTGCGTTGCTTGTTAGGCTTGCCATTTTCAAACATCGGAATGCCATCCTCTCCGTTCTGCAGGAGCCTGGCTCTTCCTCCGTCCTTCTGGCTTTTCACTCCCTCAGTCCATCCGTGTTTCACCGCTCCGTTCCATGGCCACCACGTCTGTCGGTTTCCGCCACCGTCGATGGTACCTTTCCTGTGATGGCGATATCCGTGGCCTTGAAAGCATACACACAAGGTGAGAGGTTGAAGCAGTCGAGTCCCTCCCAAGCTGTTTCCACAATTGGATAAAGCTCTGGCTGGAATGCAAATTCCAGTGTAGCACCCTCCTCCACAACGAGATTGACATGGCTTTTGAGCGTGATGGCACCCGTAAGGAAGCGTTGGCCTACTGGCACAATCACCTTTCCCCCACCCTTCTTGGCACATTTGTCAATGGCTTTCTGGATGGCTTTCTGGTTCTTTGCTGCTGAATTGGTAGTCTTCGCCCCACAATCGGTGATGACCACATCATAGGTTCCAAACTGCGGCTGACGGATACTCTGCTCAATCTGCCGGTAGAGTTGTTCGTCCCATCCGTCTGCAAAAACCGCCACAGGGATGAGGAAAGAAAGCAAAAATAATTTAAAGGTGTTCATAGTTGTCAATAGTATTTGTCAGTTGATTCTGATTTATGTTTATGGCATGAACGCCGTTAGTTTTGACAAATTTACGGATTTTTCCCTTGCAAAGCAAGAAAACGGATAAAATATATCAGCAGTCAGACAAGGAAAAAGCCATCACCCTTCCGCACAACGAAAGCACCCCCGACGGGATTGTCCGACGGAGGTGCGAATTCTTTGTATTTCTCCTGCCAAAGGCAGGCATTGGTTTATTCTTCAGCTGTGTACCAGCGTGGGTCACCACAGTAGAGGATACGTCCACCCTTAAAGTGGAAGTCGCCGTTTGCCGGATCCACGAACAGCTCATCGGATGAGATGTCGAGTGGATTAGATCCCTTGAGCGTCTTGAAGAAGTCGTTGGTGTAGTAAGACTCACGGATGTCGCAGTCGTTAGCTGAGCGGATGTTCTTGGTTGCCTCATCCGGTGTCTTGGTGAAGAGACACTGCACGAACTCAAACGTGCCTGTGGTTCCCTTTCCGTTGAAGTCCACCCAGTACTGGTTGTTACCGATACAATTGTAGAAAGTGGTATTCCGCACAGAGAGGTTTTCCATCTCAGTCTTGTTGCTGTAGATGAACATCTTTCCTCCGACGGCCACATTGTAGAGTGTGCATCCGTCGATGTCGATGTTCTTCACAACACCCACTCCAGAGCCTGCATCCACGTGGATGAATGAATATCCAGAGCACATGTCGTGGAAGATACTGTTGGAAATAATGAGTTTATCCACCACCTTTGCGTTGCTTCCGTTCTGCATACGGAAGAATGCGTTCTTGAATCCAGACATTTCGCAGTCCTTGATTCTGAATTCATTGACAGAGCAAGAGTTACCTTGGTTGATGAAATACTGTCCACCATTCTCCACCACTTTCACATTCTCGAAAGCCACATAAGAGTGATAGCCCTCAATGTCGAGGTTCTTGGTGAAGGTGAGCGTAGGCGCATCACCACCTGCCAGTCCGAAGAAAGTAATCGACATGCCATCCGGAATTCTCACATTGGTGTTGGATCCATCTTCTGATGTTCCGTGGAAGTCAATGGTCTTTCCTGCTGGAATACCGATGGTGACACTGTAGTTTCTCTCGTCACCAGCAGCTGCCACAGCCTCGTCCACCAGTCCCTGAATCAATTCGGTGGAAATGCAGTCCACATCCTCCGGGAGGAAGTATTTGAAATCGGCTGCCGGCATGGCTGCAGTGGTGGTTCCAATGAGTGTACCTCTCACAGCCTCACCGTTGTTGATGGTGATGACATAAGTAGATGACGGTGCCAAGTCGGTGATGATATAATCTCCAGACGCCTTATCCCTGTCGTTGAGGGTGATGTTCTGCACCTCATTGCCTTCTGCATCCTTCACAATAATGTTGGAGACAGTCTTGGAGGCGTCCCAAGTGACATGAATCTGGTCCTCACCGCGGTCTGTACTTTCAATAGGATTGAAAATCTGCTCAGCCTTGGTCTTGAAAGTTGAGACAACGGTGTTTTTGGTATAGTAAGCCCAGTGCGGGTCGCCTTTCTCATCACTCTGGGCCTTCACACGGAGGAAGTAGTTGGTGTCGCCCGCCAGGTCAGTGAGTGTGAACGGTGGCTTGGTGATGCTCTTGTCCTGCCCGAACACAATGGAATGGGCAGTACCTCCGAGCGGGATGTCATCGTAGAGGGAGTCGGTGCTGATTTCAACGATGTAGTACTGTGCACCAGGAACTCCAGTGAAAGAGAGTATGGCGGTCACATCCTCAGCCTCCACAGAAATATTGTTGCTGTTGATACCGAAGAGCCTGTCGTGCGACTTGTCCACATCCCAATCGTTGCCATCGGTGCATGCAGTCACCGCAAAGAGCGAAGCCGCAACAAACGCCGGGGCATAGAATCTTTTTATCATAGTTTTCATATTCAAATTCGTTTGATTGGATTTAACTAATCATAAAATATATTTGTGAGAATCACCATCCGTAGGAGTTGTAAAGCGTTCCGTTGGATGCAGCGATCGTAGTGCTCGGAATCGGCATGAGATAACGGTTCTTCACCTCCACATCCGGCACTTCGCTCGTTGAGAGTGCGTTGCCCACCAGTCCGCTTGAGATGGACGGCAGGTTTGTGGTCACCTGAGTGTCGGTCATTTTTGAGTTACCGAAAGAGCTCTTGCTTCCCTCATAATCGTCAGCAGTCTTGCCTTCAGGTATTCCGTACCATGTGAACGAAGTTTCGTCAATGAATGTTTTGGTGTCATCGGTGTAGTTGAAGTAAACGGTCTTCTGATAGCGGTCGTTTTCCTCGTTCTCCTGTGCTAACGTAATGTCGTTCAGATAGTTTTCCTTCATCTCCAGAGTCTTCTGCGTGAGGAGGTTCCATCTGATGAGGTCCCACTTACGTGCACCTTCACCGGCGAGTTCCCACTTGTTCTCATCAACGATGGCATTGAAGAGTGCTTCCTTGGTGGCAGGAATCTCAGCCACATAGGCTTGAGCCTCAGCCTTATTCTTGGCATCAAAAGCACGTTCATGCACAAGGGCGAGTGCCTGACGGGCCGTGATTCCGGCATCGCCAGTGTAGTGCGCATCCGGTCCTGCCAATTCGTTCATGACCTCAGCATACCAGAGGAGCACCTGTGAATAGCGCACCTTCACCACATTGATACCCGTCATGTGCTTGCCGGTGGCCGCCTTGTTTTGAATCAGCCACGCGTCGTTTTCCTTTCTTGGATCCCATTTTCCCACATAGAGTGCGAACGGTGCGTTGCCAAGACTCTCAGAAATGGTGGCATCCTTTCCAGCCGCGTTGGTTCCTTCCTTAATCTGGATGGTTGAGCAGGTGATGTCGCGTCGGGTGTCGTTCTTGTCGTAAGAATAAAAGAGGTCGGAAGTGACTTTCATCTTACCAGACGAGTTTCCATATCCAAACATCGAAGTGACACCATTCAGACGCACGCCCACTGTATATCCAAGCTCGCCGCTCACATTGTGGAGCATCGGAATCTCGAATATATTCTCCTTATACTTCTGGTCGAGTGTGAGTTTGTTGATGAGGTCCCACTCATTTTCAAACGATGGATTGAGTGCGTGCGGTCCGTCGGTGATGATGGCTGCAAGATGCTGGAGTGCCTTCTTGTAGAGTTCCGTTCTCTCGGCTGCAGCCGGTCTCTGAGTTGGATATACATCATCCGTGTAGGCAGCCGTCTCATATCCGTCCTTGGCCTTCTCCCTGATGGCATATCCCGCCTTGGTGAGTGCCATCTGTGCGATGAGCGCATGAGCATATCCCTTTGTCACCCTTTCAGTGGTGTAGTTCATCTGTCCTGCCCATGGAAGCAGGTCCACCGCCTCTTCCACATCGGCGATGAGTGCATCGAGAATCTCGTCGCGGTCGGTTTTCGGAAGATACATGTTGGAGAGGTCCACCTTGGTCGTTTCGAACTTCATTGGAATGTCACCGAACATCCTGAGGAGGTCGAAATAAATCATGGCGCGCAGTGTCTTTGCCTCTCCGAGCGATGCCTGCACGGCTTTGTTGTCTTCCGCTCCGGCGTTGGTGATACCTTCCACCACGAGGTTGCAGTCCTCAATTCCTCCATACATATAAGTCCAGAGGTCAGCGAGTTTGGCATATCCAGGAGTAGTGTTGTAGTTGCAGAATCCACGCTCCGAAACGGTAGTGGCATTGGCTCCGAGTCCATCGACGAGTTCCACGTCGCTGTTCATGTTGTAGATGAACGCCATATCTTGTGAATAGGTGCGGTCGTTGGTGAGTCCACCATAGATTTTGTTTGCCACCAGACTGGTGTAGTATTCCGAGCTGTAAACGTTGTCAGACTCCAGCTCAGAGGCTGATTTCTGGTCAAGGAAATCAGAGCAAGACGCCAGGGTGATGGCTCCCAAAGCCGCAATATAAATATACTTTTTCATGATCGTTGCTCAATTTAAGTTTAGAAAGAAATATTGATACCCCCCACAAATGTGCGGCTCTTCGGGTAAGCAGCATAGTCGATACCCGGGCACATAGGGTTGTTCTTGCTCCACACGTCAACCTCAGGGTCATATCCGTCGTATCCAGTGATGCAGAAGAGGTTGTAAGCCGTGAAGTAGATACGCACGTTGGAGAGCCAAGCTCTCTTGACGAGTGTCTTCGGCAGGGTGTAGCCAACAGTTAGTGACTGCATACGCAGGAACGATGCATTCTCCACCGCATAGTCGTTGATGTTCATCTTCGACATGACAGCCGGATTCCAAGTGGCATAGTTTGCATTCATCTCGTTCAGACGTGCTGCGATGGCGTCAGCGCTTCCGTAGTAGCTCAGCATGGCGTTTGTTGGATTGCTGAGGTTGTAGCCCGTCTGTGGGTCCACGCCTGTGTAACGCTTGCCGATGGCAAAGTCATCCACGATGTTGTAGTTGCGTGATGAGCCAGCATAGAAAGAGTTAGCCAGTTTCGTTCCGTTGAGAATCTTGTTGCCCACTGAATAAGTGAAGAACATGTTGAAGTCGAAGTTTCCGATTGTTCCGTCGAATCCGAAACCACCGGTAAGTGGTGGGATGGCGTTTCCAAGCTTCTGTTTGAGCGGGTTGCCTTCCTCATCGAGCTCATATCTGATGGCACCCGGCTTGAGTGCGGTGAGCGAAGAGCTGTTGTCAACGATTCCCTCTCGCAAAGCCCATGTGGTTCCATTGAGCACAAGCTGTCCGTCAGGATTGCTGACCGGGTCGTATGGGGTATAGACACCTGCGACTTTGTATCCCCAGATTTCTCCGAGTCGTCCGCCGGCTTCCACCTTGTAGTCTTCATACGAAGCGAATGTGCTTCCTGCAAAACTACTGCTCTGCCATGGGTTCTCCATATTGAGCTTGTCAATCTTGTTCTTGTTCCAAGAGATGTTGAAGTTGGCATTGAGCTTGAATTTCTTCGTGTCGATGATGTATGCATTGACATTGAGCTCAACACCCTTGTTGGAAGTTTGTCCGAAGTTCTGATATTGGAAGCTGTAGCCCGACTGCGATGGAATCTCGGTCCTCATGAGGAGGTCCTTGGTTGTGTTCCAATAGAATTCGAGGCTACCATTGATTCTGCTTCTGAAGAAGCCGAAGTCGATACCGAAGTTACGTGTGATGGTGGTCTCCCACTTCAATTCCGGGTTAGCCAGGGATGAGCCGTGCTCCATCATCGTTGCGCTGGTTTCTCCGAATCCGGCATGTTTGGCTGCGTTAGGAGAGAGAGAATAAGTGGTCTGGAGAAGTCCTGCCGGGATGCGGTTGTTACCAGCTGTACCCCAGCTGAGACGCATCTTCAGGTTGTCGAGCCAGTTGACATCCTTGAGGAAGTTTTCATCCGACATACGCCATGCGAGAGCAGCAGCAGGGAAGTATCCCCATCTGTGTCCCTCCGAGAATTTCGAAGAGCCATCGGCACGGAGTGTGAGGGTTGCAAGATATTTGTCCATGAGGGTGTAGTTCACACGTCCGAAGAACGAAAGGAGATTGTCCTTTGCCTTGATGTCGGTCTCATTCGGCAGTGCTGTACCTGCCGATGCGTTGGCGAGCACCTCTGCAATGGTCATAGAAGCCGGGAACGCCACAGAAGTGTTGACACGGTCGGTCTGCTTCTGACTGCTCCACTCCTGACCAACGAGCACGTTGATTCGGTCGCGTCCGTCGAAGAGTTTCTTGTTGTCGTAAGTGGCGGTGTTGGCGTTTCTCCAACGTTTGATGTCGCGGGTCATAAAGCGCACCTGCGGTTGTCCGTTATATCCATATCTGGAGTTCTGCACGGCATCAGCAGCCCATGCGTTGTCAGCCTTCTCATTGCGCCATCCGTAGCCGAACTCCGTACGGAACGTGAAGTTCTTGAACGGCTTCCAGTTGAGCGCGGCATTGTAGTCCTGACGGAAGCGCTCTTGCTTCTTGTAAGTGGCGCTCATACGCTCAGATGGGTTACGCTGTGTGCTGGTCTGGTTGGAGGCATCCTCGTCGTCGGCAGCAAGTGGCTCCACAGGCCTGTAGCGGATGGAGTGTGCCACCAGACCATTGGCCGCGTTCGACTCATTGGTGTCGGCACCACCGCTCAGACCATTGATTGTGGTGAATGCGAGGTTGGCCTTGAATTCGAAGGTGAGCCATTTGCTGAGGTCGGCATTGAGTTTGGCATTGATGTTGTCCTTGTTGTAACCCGAACCTTTCATGATGCTCTCTTCCTCATTGTGGGAGTAGCCCACATTGAACTTGACGTCCTTTTTTCCGCCGCTGACGTTGGCGTTATACTGACGCTGCACACCGGTGCGTCCGAAAATCTGATCCTGCCAGTTGCTTCCCTCAACAGACTTCCAGATGTCGAGGTCGTCGTAATTGCCATAAGACTCGTTGCCCAGTTCATACTGATAGTAAGCATAGTTGTAAGGGTCGAGCACTTTGATTTCCTTAGTGAGTTTCTTCCATCCGATGGAAGCGTTGAAATTCACCTGCACATTACCCTCAGAACCGCTCTTGGTGGTAATGATGATCACACCGTTGGCACCACGGGCACCATAGATGGCAGTTGAGGATGCATCCTTGAGCACGTCGATGGACTCGATTTCAGACGGAGCAATGTCGCTGATACTCTCCACTGGAAATCCGTCAACGATGTAGAGCGGTGAGTTGTCCTGAGAGAGGGAACCACCTCCACGCACACGGATTTTCACGTCGGCGTCCGGTGAGCCTTCTGTAGTCGTGATATTCACACCGGCGAGCTTACCTGTCAGTGCCTCACCAATGTTTGCCACAGGGATGTCGGCGAGTTTGTCTGCGCTGATGGATGCCACGGCTCCCGTGAGGTCTTTCTTTCTCACGGTTCCATAACCGATCACAACCACGTCGTTGAGCATGGTGACGTCATCCTTGAGGACGATGTTGATGACAGAGCGTCCTTCAGCTTTCACCGTCTGCGACTTCATACCGAGATAGGAGATGACAATCGGGTTGTTGGCATTCTTGAGCGTGATGGTCATGTCACCGTCAAGATTGGTGGTTCCTCCATTAGAAGTTCCCTGTTCCTGTACGGTGGCTCCGAAAATGCCTTCACCTGTCTCATCCTTCACATTGACCTTGATGGTCTGCGCCTGCATATTTGCCGCAGCCACAAAGAGCAGGGCAAACACGAGCGTCATTCTGATAAAGTTGTTTTTTAATGACATAGATGAATTGATTAAATGAATATTTAGTTATTAAATCGTGTTCTTGCTCTAATTCCCCCAACACACAAAAGAAAAAATCCCCCCATAGGAAACGGATGATTCCCCATGTGGTAAAGTCAGCCAATGGTGTCTGGGTAAAGCATATTCAGTCAGTAGTCAGTTAAAAAGAATTAGTTAGTTACGTAACGTTATTAAGGTAAAATTTTTACAAAGATATTAAAAAAAACTTAAAACAAAATAAAAGTTGAAAGTTTTTAGATTGATAGAGTATTTTTTTACCATTACCTATATAAATTCACTTTCTAATTTTATTGTATCAATTATTTTTCTTAACTTAGCAACCTGAATGCACCATTGTATGGCGCAAAACTATTGACACTTATCTTCTTCTCATAAGAAAAACGACTAAACCTAAAGAAAACAACTAACAAAACTAAATATCAATATGAAAAAATTTACCTTACTGATGGCAGCCCTGCTGCTTATCACATCATCCCTCAATGCCGCCAACAGCAAGACAGAAGTGGCGCAAGTGAGCAGTTCCGTGAGTCTGACCACTGACGTGGACTATGTCATCACGGGCGAGACACCGTTTGCCACCGCCGGCAGTGTAGATATCCAAAACACGGAGCATGCCGTGCTGATCATCCAGAAAATCAAACCAAGCAAGGTGATAGCCAACTGGATGGGCAATATCTTCATCAAAGGCGAGAAAGCCGTGAACGGAAAGAACTGCCAAGTGAAGATGTACAACCGCGGTGCCATCGTGTTTCCTTACGGCAGCGACTTCAAACCGCTGACCTGCTACACAGAGGAGAACTACGGCGGCACCTCATGCGACAACTATACCGAAGGCCATTCCGGCGGTTACATGAAAACAATGACTTCTGCCCTTTTGAACAACCAAGTCAAGTCGTTCAAACTGAAGCGTGGCTATATGGTGACTTTCGCCATCGGCACATCAGGATGGGGCTACAGCCGCTGTTTCATAGCCGACCAGGAAGACCTGGAAGTGTCCACTTTGCCAGCCATTTTGAGTGGCAGGATTTCCTCTTACCGTCTGTTCAAATGGTTCAACGCCCACAAGGCCGGCTTGGCGAGTAACGGAGATTATGCCGCCAACCAAGCATTGAACTCCTCATGGTGCTATGACTGGGCACAGGGCAACTCGAACAACCTTCCTGACACGGAGTGGGTGCCTAATCACATCTATGAGGACTGGCCATCCACTTCCACCTGCGGAAGCGTGGACGGCTCCTGCCACATGAAAGCGAACAACGAGCCGGGCAACTCAGCCGACGACCGTCCCCAGGACGTGGAGACCGTGCTGAACAACTGGCAGAACATGATGCGTACGGGCATGCGCCTGTGCTCTGAGTCCTCTCACGACGGCTCAATGAATCATCTGAAAGAATTCATCGACTCCATCGATGCCCGTGGCTGGCGCTGCGACATTCTTGACCTTCACTGCTACTGGGCGAGCGGCACATTCAACAGCCTGACCTGGTACAGCGACCACTACGGCAACGGCCGTCCAATCTGGATTTCCGAGTGGGTCTGGGGCGCATCATGGAACAACAATGGAATCTTCGGTGCTGTTTCCGACCGAGACGATTTCTCCAAAGCCACCCAGCAGATCAACTACAATGGCACCAAACCAATTCTCGACCTCTTGAACAGCAACAAACGCGTGGAACGCTACGCTTATTGGAACGGCGAAGCCAACTGCTCTAAAATCTACAAAGATGGAAAGTTGTCAACCTTAGGTGAATACTATGCCACGATGAACGATGGCATGGGTTATGACCCATCCCTTCAGTTCATCCCAAAAGAAACCCGTATGGAGAATTTGGGCGAGCTGACCTGCACCTACACCAAGACGAAGGGCACCGTGGTGCTGAATTGGAAAGATCCTAACGGTGACCTGATGGACAAGATCACCGTTCAGTGCAAACTGCCAGGCACTATCACCTACAAAGACATCGCAGAGGTGGATGTGAAAGACAAGAACGGCAACACTGTGTCGTATGCCTACACGGATGAGGTGAGCGAGCCTGGTGCTTACACTTACCGCATCAAGGCTGTCTCTTACAAAAACAGAACGTTCCTGACTAACGACGTGACGGTTGACGTGGCTCCCGCTCAAGGAACCGGCTCATTCCAGTTTGGGAAGTTGACCATAAGTTCGTCCGACCCAATGTCCACCTCATTCAGCGAAAGCCAGAGCGTGGCTCCAAATGTGTTCATGGGAACGATGACGAACTACAACAGTGCCTTCTATGCCAGCAACTTCACCTGCAAGACGCGCAACCAGAATTCCTTCTCATTCCAATTCCAGCCATGGTCAACCAACAAAGGAACCATCGCGAAGAATGAAGACCTTCCATTCATGGCCATTCCAAGTGGTAATTACGACTTTGACGG
>JAEEGG010027070.1_pt1 | contig 10897 bp, 8 predicted proteins | sample 9134161 | NCBI WGS metagenome assembly JAEEGG01 (sample SAMN16246543, study PRJNA631951) | gut metagenome | biome: gut microbiome; feature: rumen; material: CR-attached | host: Bos | place: Iran: Karaj | collected 2018-10
CTTTGGTGCGGTCGAGGACGGCGATGCGCTTGACGGTCTTCGGGAGAGCGGCGAGGAAGGCTTCCGTGAAGAAGGGACGATAGAGACGGACCTTGACCAGGCCGTACTTGGTGCCGCGCTTGGCGTTCAGGTAGTTGATGGTCTCTTCGATGGCTTCGCAGCTGGAGCCCATGGAGACGATCACGTCGGTGGCGTCGGCGGCGCCGACATAGTCGAACAGGTGATAGGAACGGCCGGTGACCTTCGCGACGGCGTCCATCTTTTCCTGGACGATGGCCGGGCAGGCATCATAGAACTTGTTGACCGTTTCGCGGCCCTGGAAGTAAACGTCGCCGTTCTGGGCGCCGACTTTGCAGACGGGCTTTTCGGGACGGAGAGCGCGGGCGCGGAACTCTTCGATGTACTGCGGCTCGACGAGCTTGGCGATGTCTTCGTAGGGGATCTCTTCGAACTTATGCACTTCATGGGAGGTGCGGAAGCCGTCGAAGAACTGCAGGAACGGGACTTTGGACTTGTAGGTGGAGAGGTGGGCGACGAGCGCGAGGTCCATTTCTTCCTGGACGCTGGCGGCGGCGAGCATGGCGAAACCGGTGTTGCGGCACGCCATCACGTCGGAGTGGTCGCCGAAGATCGCGAGGGACTGGCAGGCGAGCGAACGGGCCGTGACATGGAAAACGGTCGGGAGGAGTTCGCCGGCGATCTTGTACATGTTCGGGATCATCAGGAGGAGGCCCTGGGACGCGGTGTAGGTGGTCGTGAGGGACCCGGCGGCAAGGCAGCCGTGGACGGCGCCGGCGGCGCCCGCTTCGGACTGCATTTCGACGACGGAGACCTGCTTGCCCCAGATGTTTCTCTTGTCTTCGGCGGCCCACTGGTCGACCCATTCGCCCATGGTGGACGACGGAGTGATCGGGTAGATCGCGGCGGTTTCGCTCAAAGCATAAGCAATGTACGCAGCTGCGTAATTGCCGTCCTGAGTATTGATTTTGCCCGGCATTTTGTGTTTTCCTTTGCTGGTTTGGGTTAGGTGTGAAAATGTATGATTCGGGAGTGCAATATTGAATCTTATAATATACTGCAAATAATCCCCGTTGTCAAGGCTGATTCCGAAAAAAACACGGTCCCCGCTACGCGGACGGGGTAAAAACAGGAAGCCGTGCGTTCCTCCGCGTCGTCAGCCCCCGGGAAACGGGGATTGATGAACGGGATGGGCGCACGGCCTTCCGGATCGCCGTAAAAACGGGACCGCGACGAATTATTTCGCCTTTTTGCCTTTCGCGGGAGCCTTTGCCGCGGGAGCGGCTTTCTTCGCGGGAGCGGGAGCGGCCTTCTTCGCAGGAGCTTCGGCTTTCTTCGCGGGAGCGGGAGCGGGCTTCGCGGCGGGTTTCGCCGGAGCCTTCGCCGGAGCGGGCTTCGCTGCGGGTTTCGCCGGAGCCTTCGCGGGAGCGGGCTTCGCTGCGGGCTTTACCGGAGCTTCGGCTTTCTTCGCGGGAGCGGGAGCGGCCTTCTTCGCAGGAGCTTCGGCTTTCTTCGCAGGAACGGGAGCGGGCTTCGCGGTCGGCTTTGCATTTTTCTTCTCCGGCGTCTTGCCGGCGTCTTTTTTCGCGGGAACGGGTTTCGCGGCGGCGGGAGCGGCGGCTTTGCCGGCTTTCTTCGCCACTCCGGCCTGGATCATTTTATCCTTGAACTCTTCGGAAATACTGACCAGGTCGATGAAGCCTTCCTGCGGGATCGTCAGACGGAGAAACGGGACCCGCTGAACCGGCTCGTTCTTCCAGGGGATGATGTGGTAAAAGTCGATGAGAACCAGTCCGTGGCTCCAAATGATATTGGCAATGCCGTCACTGAAGATTTCGTTCATGTTTTGTTTCAGCTCCATTTCATGTTGATGTTTTCAGTCCGGGGCGCCGGAGAAATGCCGTCCGGATCAGGAAATCCGTTTTCCGGGACCGGCGTTCACCGAGTTCCCCGAATAGCGGATCACTTTGATCCCGAACACCTTGCGGCTGCATTTCCGCCGGAAAGCCGATTCCGACTGCTGAATCTGACGATACTATAGCCTCTTTCCACACAAAAATCAACAGGTAAAAAGGACTTTTTTTGAGTTTTTTTCGGGATTTGACGAAAAAATCGGCAAAGACAGGAGCTTCGAGCTCAATCGCGCGAAAACCACTCCGTGAACATCTCTGCCACGATCGGGGCCGTGGTGCCGCCGCCGGATTCGCCCTGCTCGACCACGGCCGCGAAACTCAGCAGTTCGCCGGTCCGGGGGTGCTTCACGAATCCGTTGAACCAGGTGTTTTTCGTGGCGTTCGCGCCGCGTCCGACGTCCGCCGTGCCGGTCTTGGCATAGAGATCGGCGGACCTGATGTTGCCGCGCCGTCCGGAACCGCCGGAATCGTGCACGACCAGGTACATGCCCTCGCGGACGACGTCCAGGGAATTCTGCGAGGCGGCGAGCCTGCCGGTCCTGAGCGGAACGGCATCGAAGACGTTCAGGCGGCTTCCCGTCAGGCGGTCGTGATCGTAGATGTGGTCGATGAGGTAGGGCCGGTACATGGTCCCGCCGTTGGCGATGGCGCCGTAGAACACCGCGGCCTGAAGGGGAGTGACCTCGACCTTGCCCTGCCCGATGCTCACGTACGCAGTCTCGTTTTCGTTCCAGGACGGGCCGTCTTTCGGAAGATACCCGGCGCGTTCGGCGATCTCGATCTCGGTCTTTTTGCCGATCCCGGCGGACTCGAACATGCGGCTGAGGGCGTTGATGCCGACCTCAATGCCAAGCTCCACGAAATAAACGTTGCAGGATTTCATGATCGCACGGCGCATATCAAGCTCGCCGTGAATGCCGGTACAGCGGATCCTGCCGCTGTAGCCGTGCGGCGTGGCCCCTTCGCAGTCGAAGGTCTTCGTTTCGGGGATGCCGTTTTCCAGCGCGGCGAGCGCGGTAAGCGGCTTGATGGTGGAGCCGGGCATGTACGAGCCCTGGACGGCGCGGTTCAGGAACGGCTTGGCGGGGTCCTCGTTCAACTCTTTGAACCGGGCGCGGGAAATGGACGGGACGAAATCGCCGGGCGGGAACGTGGGCGAGGAAGCCAGGACGCGGACCGCACCGGAATTCGCGCTCATGACCACGATCGCGCCACGGCGGCCCTTCAGGGCGCGTTCCGCCGCCAGCTGGCCGTCGATGTCCAGGGTCAGGCGCAGATCAAAGCCGTTTTCGGGCGGCGTGGGTTCCTCGAGCTGTTCATGCACGAACCCGTTGCTGTTCACCATCACGAACTGGCTGCCGGCTTTGCCGGAAAGCTTTTCGTTGTACTGGTACTCCAGCCCGGAACGCCCCTCCAGGCTCGGCAGATAATAGAAGTATTCGCGGCGGTCGTCGGCGTCGCCCGGGTCCTCGTTGCCGACGTAGCCGATCAGCTGGGCGGCGAGGCTGCCGAACGGGTATTCGCGCATGGGCTCGGCGGTGACTTCCAGACCGCGGACCGGCGGGAAAAGCTCGTCCAGACGGCCGCGTTCCTCTTCGGTAAGGTCCTTGAACGCCGTGAGCGGAAGCCCCGGCTGATAATTCAGGTGGCGGCGGACATTTTCGAGCGTGAGCGGGTTTTCCCGTCCGAGCACGTTCGCGACCTGGTCGGCATTGTCCATGATGAACTTCGCCTGGTCGCGCGAACGCTCCGTCGTCATTTCGCCGGGGTGGAACAGGACGTTGAACGACGGGCGGTTGCGGACGATCGCCGTGCCGTCGCGCGCCAGGATCTCGCCGCGCATGGCGGGGATGCGGATGCGGCGGGCGCTCTGCTTCCGGTCCTTGTATTCGTACTCGGACGAACGGACCATCTGCATGATCCACAGGCGGATCACCAGCACGGAAAACATCAGGAACGCGATCAGCACCAGCAGACCGACGCGGATCACGAACGAATCGATGACAAAATGCGCTTTCTTTTCTTCCGGCATCAGACTCCTCCTTCCGCGCCCGCCCCGATCTTCAGGCGGTCGGCCGAACGGGCGGCGAGAACAAGCATGACGGGGAACAGGACCGACCCGAACAGGCAGGTCGCCAGCAGAGAGGCGAACCCCTCCGGGCTTGTCAATACGGACGGGAGATGCGGGAGCGCCGTCACGGGCGGGATCGCCGCCCCCGCCAGGAATTCAAGCGCGACGGACAAAGGGCGTTTCCGGTTCAGGAAGAAAGCCGGGACCGTCAGCAGGGGCAGCAGCAGGCCGCTCCACGGCGCGGCATACCCCGCCGTGAAATCCAGCATCACCCCGAAGACCAGCGCGAAGAAAAATGCCATGCGGGACGAAACGGCGACCGACGCGGCTGCGAAGAAGAAGCCGAGCAGCGGGACCGTCAGCCCGGCGGACCGCAGAAGCAGTTCCGCCACGAGCAGCAGGATCGAGCAGGATGTGAAGTAGAAAAACGTAAACACCGGGCCCCTCCCTCCGCCGTCATTTCCCGGCCAGGACGACCACGAACCGGATCGTGTCGATCGAGGCGGCGGGCGTCATCCACGCCTCTGCGTAAAGCCCTCCGTCGTGGATCACGGCGGCATGGTTGGCGCCGACCGGAGCGTCGGTCAGGCTCCCGACGAGGATCCCGCGCGGCGTTCGCTCGGAATAACCGCTCGTCACGACCTGTTCGCCGATCCCGTATTTATTTTTCAGGGGCAGGCGCGAAACCAGCGCGGTCATGGAGGATGCGCCGTTGCCCGTGAGCGTGCCGCTCGCGCCGGACTCTTCGATCGTGACGCTCAGGCGGCAGAGCGGATTGACGACCGTGGCGACGACCGCCGTGCGGGCGGTGACTTCGGTGACGCGTCCGGCAAGCACGCAGGACGGCGTGCCGCCACGCGGCGCGAACTGAAACGTCAGGACCAGGTCGCCCGTTTCGATGCCGTCGTTCGAGCCTTTGGAGATCACGAACTGTTCGCTCCATGTGGCGGGATCGCGGAGGATCACCTCGGCGTAGACCTCATGGAAGTTGGACCAGCGGGGCATGCGGAGTTCCTGCCGGAGCCGTTCGTTGTCGTCCTCCAGTTCCTGAAGGCGCTGCACCTGCGCCCTCAGGACGGCGTTCTGGCGCTGAAGCTGCGCCACCGAATTCGTGAGCTCCTGCCTGGATTTCATCGCCAGCGCCTGACGAGCCGCGCCGGCCTCGACGTGCTTCGTGGCCTGGAAGAACGGGAAGTAGAAATCCATGGAAAACCGCGCAAGAGGACGCCGGAACGTGAAGAAACCGGTCAGGACGAGGGCGGCAAGGACCACCGGGATCGCCGCGAACAGAACGATCCGGGAAACATTGGCCTTTTTCTTGTACGTCGCCATCGGCGGACTCCTGGTTTCAATTCATTCCGGGCGGAAAAGAGCGCGGCTTCCGCTCGCGCACCGCAAGCAGTGTGGTTATAGTGCGCGGCTTCCGCTCGCGCACGGGACAAGCGTTTTTCCCCGGAAAGACGGACTCCCCGGAGACGGAAAGACCCGTCCGGGCAAACTTCCCGCCCGGACCGGATCATTGTTCCCGCAAGCCGCGGGAACGGTTCAAAGCAGACTGAAAGGCTTACGCCTGAAGATAGGCGCGGACCTTGTCGGCGACGGCTTCCGGCGTGAAGCCGAATTCCTGCGCCAGTTTCTTGTACGGGGCGGACGCGCCGAAGTGATCCAGGCCGATGGCGAGACCGTCGAGGCCGATCAGGGCGTACCACATCGGGGTCGTGCCGGCTTCGATGGAGATGCGCTTGCGGCAGGCGTTCGGCAGGATGCTCTCGCGGAACGCGGCGTCCTGGCGGAGGAAGGTCTCGAGGGACGGGACGGAGACGATGCGGACCTTGCGGCCTTCCGCGCGGAGGATCGCGGCGGCGTCGAGCGCCAGGTTGACTTCGCTGCCGGAGGCGAGGATGACGGCCTCGAAGCCTTCGTCCTCGGAGAGGATGTACGCGCCGCGAGTCACGTCGATCTTCGCCGCGAGGGCGGCGTCGAACGGACGGAGGTCCTGACGGGTCATCATCATGGCGACGGGGCCCTGCTTCTTCAGGGCGGCGGCCCAGCAGTGCGCGACTTCGTGGGCTTCCGCCGGACGGAACACGGTCATGTCGGGGATGCTGCGGAGCATGGCGAGCTGTTCGATGGGCTCGTGGGTGGGTCCGTCTTCGCCGACGTAGAAGGAATCGTGCGTGAAGATGTAGAGCTCGTGGAGCTTCTGGATCGCGGCGAGGCGAATGGCCGGCTTCATGTAATCGGAGAACACCGCGAAGGTGGATGTGTACGGGATGGCAGTGCCGAACAGCGCCATGCCGTTGCCCGCCATGCCCATTTCGAGCTCGCGGATGCCGAAGTGCAGGTTGCGGCCGGCGCGGTCTTCCGCGCTGAAATCGCCCGCGCCCTTGACCGCAGTCTTGGTGGACGGAGCCAGGTCGGCGGCGCCGCCGACGAGTGCCGGGACGAGCGCGGAGGCCTTCTGGAGGATGGTGCCGCTGGAGGCGCGGGAGGCGACCGGCTTGTCGACCGGAGCCACGGCGAGGAGTTCGTCGAGGATGTTTTCCGGAACGGTGCGGTTGATGAGGCTGTCGATCAGGGCCTGGTCGGCGGACTTCACGAACGCCGCGAACTTCTCGTTCCAGGCGGCGGCTTCCGCGGCGAGTTCCTTCACGCGGCCCGCGAGCATGTCCTTGACGGCCTGCGGAACAGTGAACGGCTTTTCGGTCCAGCCGAGGTTGGCCTTCGTGGCGGCGAGTTCCTCGTCGCCGAGGGGTTCGCCGTGGCAGCCGTGCGTGCCGGCCTTGTTCGGAGCGCCGAAACCGATGGTGGTCTTGCCGATGATGAGGGTCGGACGGCCGTCGGACTTGACGGCTTCGGCCAGGACGGCGTCGACCTTGGCGATGTCGTTGGCGTCGTCGCAGCGGAGGACGCGCCAGTCGTAGGCGGCGTAGCGGGCGGCGACGTCTTCGGTGAAGGCGAGGCCGGTGTTGCCCTCGATGGTGATCTTGTTGTCGTCGTAGAACACGACGAGGTTGTCGAGCTTCAGGTGCCCGGCAAGGCTGGCGGCCTCGGAGGTGTTGCCTTCCATCATGCAGCCGTCGCCGCTGATCACGAAGATGCGGCTCTGCTGGATGTCCGTCTTGTCAAGGCCGATCCGCGCCGCGAACTGCTTGGCGGCGATCGCCATGCCGACGGCGGAACCGAAACCGCTGCCCAGCGGGCCGGTCGTGATGTCGACGCCCTTCGTGTGGCCGAACTCGGGATGGCCCGGAGTCAGGCTGCCCCACTGGCGGAAGTTCTTCAGCTCGTCCATGGAGAGGCCGTAGTTGAAGAGGTGCAGGAGGGAATAGATCAGCATGGAGCCGTGGCCCGCGGAGAGCACGAAGCGGTCGCGTCCGATCCAGCTCGGATCGGCCGGATTGTGGCGGAGGTACTTGGCCCAGAGGACCATGGCGAAATCGGCGTTGCCCATCGGCATGCCGGGATGCCCGGATTTGGCCTTCTGGATCGCTTCTGCGGATAAAATGCGGATCGTGTCTGCGGCTTTACGGAGGGTGGTTGCGTCCATCTCGTTTCCTTTCGTTTGGGGACTTTATTTTTGTTAAAAAAGAAAAAGGTCATCGCAAAAGATACCACATTTTTTTGAAAAAGCAATTCCAAAAACGAAAAAATGGGGCATTTTGTCCGTCCTTTCCCGTTTTTGCCACAGATATCCCATAAAAAAGAAAAAGACTCCATGACGACGTTTTGAAAAAGCGTTTTTGTCAGATATGGTATTTCGGGTTCAGATGTCGCCGAAGTCGAACTGTAACTGAATGTCGGACAGTTTGACCGGCGGCGACACGCCGTTTTCTTCCGCCTCGGCAAGTTTGAACAAAGCGAACCTCAAGCCTTTCAGATGCTTGCGCTCCATGGTCAAGTCGAGGGAGCTTCCGGGGTTATAAAGCAGGACATGGATTATGACCGGGTTCGGTGAGGTTTTGCAACACCCCCTTTTGATTTCGTTTTTTTGTTCAGACGGGGAGAAACACTGTTTTTCGTCCAATTCATTTGATTTTGCCCGTGAACGGATTTATATTATTCGTAAAGTTTGTTCAGGTGAAAGGATACGCCATCTTTCCCCGATGAGGCGGCACAGCGTCTTTCCCCGAACTTGTGCTCATCAATGACGGAGCCCGCGCGGTCTTTCTCGAAAAAGCTTTCTGCAGGTAATTCCGCCAGGAAGTCCTTCTCTTCCTGGAACCGCGACCGGACAGCACCGCACCTGAGATGCGCCTATGCTCCATGAAGCCCCATTCGGACGAATCAACATAACAAACAGCCCATGACAACAAAACGGGCGGAGGTACAACATGAAGAACTTATTGAAAGCGGCATCAATCCTGAGCGTGGCGCTACTGTCCGCATGTGCAACAGTCTCATCCGACGGCGACGACCCGTCGAAGGATTACGCCTGGGCACAGGCGACCGTGGAAGCCGCGGAGCCCGGCAACCTGTCCGGCATCACGCCGTACGGGAAATTCCAGCGCTACACCTACTTTTCGCGCACGGCAGGCCGTGACACAAACCTGAACGTCCTGCTGCCGCCCGATTATTCGAAGGACAAACAGTATCCTGTGGTCTACATCCTGCACGGATATACCGACGACGAGACCTGGATGGCACGCGATGTCGTCGGCATCCCGCAAATGCTGACGCAGCTCTACGCGGACGGGAAGGCGAAAGAAATGATCGTGGTCCTGACCTATAACTTCACGAACAAGGAACATGCGCGTGTCAACGGACTTGACATGATGACCGCCATCCGCGGCTACGACGATTTCATCGACGACATGGTCACCGACGTGATGCCGTTCGTCGAAAAGACATTCTCCGTGAAGAAAGGCCGCAAAAACGCCGCGATCACGGGCTTCTCCATGGGCGGCCGCGAAGCCATGTTCATCGCGTTCCGTCACCCGGAACTTTTCGGCTATGTCGGCGCGGTCGCCCCCGCACCCGGACTTGTTCCCGTGCCGAATTCACCCATGCATCCCGGCCAGATGAAGCCGGAGGAAATGAAGTTCCCGGCGGAATACACCCCGAAATTCTTCCTGATTAGCGCGGGAGGCAATGACAATGCGGTTCGCAATACACCGTCGGACTACAGCAAGATTCTGACCGACAACGGCATGGATCATATTTTCAGCCTGACGCCCGGCACGGGTCACGACCCCTCGAGTGTCAAGCCGCATCTGTACAAGTTTTTCCAGATCGTCTTCCAGTAACACCCGCGATCTGTTTTTACCGCCTCCGGCATCCGCCGGGGGCAATCTTGCCGCGATATTTTGGACTGCCTCATAGCGAAAAAGAACTACAATCCCGCTTCATTTTATCCTAACGAAAGGAGAGTGGTCCCGGATAAAGCGTCATAAATTTCTATATTTTTTCGGAATCAGGCTTGACATCCGATCAATGTCTGCTATAGTATCCATAATTATTTACACCTGTCACGTCAATCAAAACAGTTCAGTCCCAAGGGGACAGGGCAAAACGCTAAAATAAAACTCAACCAAATTCCTTCAATGAGCAAAAGACAAGAACTTCTCAGACGGATTGAGGCCTTGGAATTGTCCAAGACGCTGATTGAAGACGAAATCACCCTGGCGAAGGCATCGCTTAAGCAGATTGAGCACAAAATTGATTCCATTTGGCAGGAAAATCCCTATGTCCAGGACAGAACCACCAAACGGCTTGCCGAGTATTTTCGCACTTTGGGCTATTCCATTGTCAGTTTGCTGACGAAGGCGCCCGACAAAGATCTCAGGTATGCTATATCCAAGCAGATTTGGAACGGGAAAAGCATCATGCTTCCCTTCCTTAAAGACCTGCACCAGTCGGGCTCGAAAGAGTTTGAATACTCCATTGGCGAGCTGTCCGGCACGGACAAGACCGACCTGCTGAACCTCTGTAAGAACATGCAGGACAGTGAATGGATCGAATACAGCAAAGTCAAGGATGTTCTTCATGTCAAAGCTTTTCCCAAGAAACTAAAGAACTTTGAATGTGGCGGCTGGGCCGAGGAGGCCACCCGCTATCTCATTCAGAAAGTCCTGATAGACTATTCCAACGAGCACAAAAACAGGTTTAAGTATCGTGTTTTCTGGGATGTCAAGCTGAAGCTGCTGGATTCCGAAAAGGACAACCTTAACGACATGCAGCTGGACATCATTGCTCAGATTAACGACCGATTCTATGTCTTCGAGACAAAGTCGGGGGTGCTCGGAATACAGAAATGGGTAGAAAGAGCTGAAATCTTCAACCAGAACGGCAATCGGTTCCTGACCTGCTGTATAGATTCCTCGGTCAATCCAAAACTCTTCCAGCCTTATCGTTTGCTTTCGCTTGAACGTCTTGAAAAACAACTTATTGAGCTGCTGGACAAGGATTTCCCGCCAGCCATGTCTTGATTGCATAGGAAGGAAAGACAACTATGTCCATGAGAAAAACGTTTTGTTCCGTAAAACCTGTCCCGATCCTGCTGGCATTGGCGTGTGCCGCCGCATTTTTCACCTCGTGTGCGACGGATTCCGGGAATGCGGTATCGCGAAATGCACAGGGATTGCAGCTTCCGCAGGAAAAGAATCCGGATCTCCTGGATGCGGGCAAGCGCAAGGCAATCGCGGAAGAGGCTCTGGCGAAAATCGACAGCCAGTTCCCGGGACTTGGTCAAGTCCGCACAACACCTTTGAATCAGCTGAGGATCCGCGACATCTGCATCCTGCCGAATGATGACGGGCTGTATTACCTTGTGGCATCCGGCGGCGTCCGCACGGCGGATGGGCGATTCGGGCGTGGATTCGTGACGTATGTCAGCGAAGACCTGGAACAGTGGCGCGGCCCTTATCCGGCATTCATACCGAAGGAGGGGACGTTC
>JAEEGG010027074.1_pt1 | contig 10896 bp, 8 predicted proteins | sample 9134161 | NCBI WGS metagenome assembly JAEEGG01 (sample SAMN16246543, study PRJNA631951) | gut metagenome | biome: gut microbiome; feature: rumen; material: CR-attached | host: Bos | place: Iran: Karaj | collected 2018-10
GGGGGCACCGCCGCCGAAGCCGCCGAAGCCGCCCTGACCGCCGCCAAAGCCGCCGAAGCCGCCCTGACCGCCGCCCATACCGCCACCGAAGCCGCCGAAGCCGCCCATGGCAGGAGCGCCGCCCGCAGGAGCACCGCCGCCGGCCGGGGCCGGAGCCTGTGCGAAGACCGTGATCGCGAGGGCGATCGCCGCTGCGCAACCGAGGAAATGACCGAGTTTCATAATGAACTCCTTGTGATTTGTTGGTGCGAGCCGTAATCCTTTCGCCACCGAGCGAGGGGATATTGAGCTCACATGTTAGTTGTTTGGGGACTTTCCGGCTTAATATACAATCGGTCAAATGATTTGTCAATAGTAAAAGTTATGTAAAATATAATAAAAGCATGTACTTTTTATTGAGAAATGTAAAAACCTAAAAAAGCCATTTTGTGTAAAATCTAAACTGCTTTCCTTGCTCAGACTCCTGTTTTTTCATTGATTTTTTATGGGGTCCTTAACGCTTTTTAACGTTTCCGGACATCTTTCCCGCTCATTTCCGGGCGGTAAGGCAGCTTTTTTCCGCGCGATGAAAAAAAACGCCCGCCGCGGGTGCGGCGGACGCGATGCGAAAGCGAACTTCGCTGAAATTGAGCTCAGAAAGGCGAGCTGCCTTCCCCGCCGTCGTCGAGCGTGGCGTTGATGATGTTCATGGCGCGCGTGATGACGGCCAGCTCATCCTTCGTGCGGGTCCGCAGGTAGTCGTTGATGAACTCATTGAACCGGTCGACGACCTCTTCGATGAACTTCGCGCCCTTGTCCGAAAGGGAGATCCTGACGTTTCTGCGGTCGTTCGGGTCGTCGGTCCTGAGCAGGTAGCCGCTCTGGACGAGTTTGTCGACGAAGAGGGACGCGCCCGCGGACGTGAGCCCGGTGACTGCCATGATCCTGCCGAGGTTGCAGGGCATCGCGAACCGGACGGTCATGAGCTGGTTGAACTGGCTGCGCTGGATTTCGTAGGCATGTTCCTTCCAGTCCTGTTCGAGGAATTCACGGTGCTTCCGTTCGAGGAGGCGGACCATTTTCTTGAAGGATTCGAGATCCGGCGAAGTGTCGGGGAGGGACGCCCCCTTGCGGAGGCGTGTTCCCTGTTTGCCGGTTATCCGTTTCATCACTTCATCTCCTTGTAGTCGTCGTTGATGAAGTTTCCGACGTTGTCGAGGCGTTCGACGCGGTCGGAGCGGTCCTCGTCGAGTCCGTACTGCTGGAAGAACATGTTGCCGACGCGGCTGGTCATGCCTTTGTTCACGCTCTTCACGATCTTGCCGAGGTCCTCGGTGATTTGTTCGCCGGCGCGGTCGTCGGGGTTGGAGTACTCGACCTTCGCGATCACGACGAGCTGGGACTGCTTGATGGATTCGGATTCGGTGGAGACGGCACGGCCGATGACCGGGAGGTCCTTCAGGAAGGGCAGGCCGGCGGTGCTGCGGACGGACTCGGACTTCTTGATTCCGCCGATCACGAATTCCTCGGCCTCGGTGCCGATCTGGAACGTGGTCCCGGTCTGGGACTTGCTCATGCGGGCGGAGCCGTCGGCGTTCCAGCCGAGCAGGGAGATGCTGTCGAGGTCGAAGCGGATCTTGGCGGCCTTGGAGGTGACGACCGGGGTCACGCGGAGGTCGAACAGGAAGCCGTCGGTGACCATCGGGTACTGGAGCCAGCCGTGGATGACGCCGGGTGCGGCGTTCGCGTTGTCCCAGTTGGTGTTGTAGTACGCGCCGTTGACCACGGTGCCGTCAGCCTTGACATAGCCGGAGAGGAACTTCGCCAGCGGACTTGTCTTGGCGTCGTTGCCGTAGACCTTCGCGGAGACGTCGCCGTAGGTGTTCGTGCCGGTCTGTGTGTTCATGGTGCGGAGCGTGTATCCGTCGGGCCGCATGATGGCGGAGGTGCCGGCGTCCTTGTAGAGCTCCTGGATCTTGGAGAACGGCTGGACCTTCGTGAGGGCCTCGCGGAGGATGGTGTCCGGGTTCGGGTCGGTGTAGGCGAACTCGCCCGTGCCCTCGGCGATGGTCTTCGCGCCAGCGGTGTAGAACGTGCGGTCATAGAAGAAGCCGGAGGCGACCTGGACGGTGGAGACGGAGCGGTTCTGCGCCACGATCTCGCCGCGTGCCAGGATCTTGGCCTTGCCGATGGAGGTCATGAAGTCGAGGTAGCGGGAGTTCCACTTCGGGTTGAAGTTCCAGTAGGAGGTCTTGTTGAAGCTGGTGTCCTGGACGCTGCTGGTGAAGAAAGTGCCCCAGTTGCGGCTCATCATGGCGCCGGCGGAGAAGAGGTCGACGCCTTCGTTGTTCTTCCAGCTCTGGAAGTCGACGCCGATGCGGTCGTCGTTCTCGGCGTAGATCTCGATCACGCGGTAGGAGATCTTGACCTCGGGGATCGGGCGGTCGTAGCTCACGAGGAGCTTGCGCATGTCTTCCCAGGACCATTCCGGGGCGCAGATCACGAGCGCGTTGAGCTCGCCGTCGACCAGGACCGTGCTGGGGGAGATTTCGAACTGCGGATCGAGCTCGGAGGAGCCGACCTTCAGCAGCATGTCGCGGAGGTTCGCGGCCTTGCTGGAGCGCGGGAAGTAGATGCGGGTGCCCGCGTCGCCGGAGTAGGTCAGGCCCTTGCGGTCGAGCGCAGCCACGATGCCGTCGATGCCGCGTCCGTCCTCGTTGTCCTGGAAGCGGTATTCTTCGGCGGAAACGAGGACCACGCCGGTGCCGTCCTCGAACTTGACGGCGGTGGCCTGCGCGGGGCTCGCGCTCACGCTGCGGGCGCCGACTGCCGCTTCAAGATAGCTGCGGACCGCATACGGATCGGCGTTCCTGATCGTGTAGGGCTTCGTGATGACGAAGGGGTCGGCGTTGTCGCGGATGACCTTGACTTCCTTCGTGCCTTCCTTCACGTCGATCTTCAGCTGAGCCTGGACATTGGACGGAGCATAGCCGCCGCTCGGGGCGCTGGCTTCGCTCTTCGGCGTGCCGGGGATTGCCTGCGGGGTGACGGTGATCTGGTTGGGCACCTGGGCGCCTTCGAGGATGGAGACGTTCGGCGGGGGCTGCGGGAGCTGGTCGGAGTTGCAGGAAGCCGCGACGAGTCCGGCGGCGAACGTCAGGATGATGTTTCTGTAGAGTTTCGTTTTCATGGATCAGTCCTCGCTTTCTTCTTCGGCATTCTGTTCCGCGGCGGGTACTGCCCTGGGGGCATCGTCTTCGCTGGCACGGAAGGGATTTTCGATGCGGCGCTTCACGTCCTTGTTCACGCTGGTGGTCTGCGGGATGCCTTTCTGCTCGTCGGGGTGGAGCAGGACGGCTTCCGCGGTCACGATCACGTAGGTGCGTTCCTTGATGCTGGTGACGGTGCTGAAGAGGTATTTGATGACGGGGATGCGGCAGAGGATCGGGAGGCCGATGGTCTGCTCGACGTCGTTTTCCTTTTCGTACACGGTCAGGACTTTCTCCATGCCGAGGCCGAGGGTGGCCGCGCCCGCGCAGAGGACGTTGTTGCTGAGTTCGGCGCCGGTGTTGCCGCGCTCGACGACGTCCTTGAAGTACAGGGAGTAGTCGAACATCACGCAGCCGTCGGTCTTTGCCATCTGGCTGTTGAGGTCGGAGGCGGCGTCGGCGACTTTATATTTCGGGTCGTAGGCTCCGGCGGGGGCGTTTTCCTGCGGGAGGCAGATGAACGGGTTGAGAATCTGGACGTCGAGCGCCGGCGGATCGGCGAACTTGTTGCCGTCCTCGTCCTCGTAGTAGCTCTTGCCGACGAAGGTGCGGCCGAGCACGTTCTTCGCGATGTTCTGATATTCCGGGTACATCGAGGCGCGGTAGATGAACGGAGCCTTGTCCGGGGCGCTTTCCTGAGCGACGCGGAGCAGGGCGTATTCATCGAGCGAACGCACGGGCGTGTTCACCATGGTGAGGGACACGTTCGCGGCGGCGGAGGCATTGCCGGACTGCTGAAGGCAGCGGATGAAGCTCATGTCGAACTGCGGCGCGGTGAAGAATCCGCCGTAGTCCCAGGTGGAGGTGGCGGCGAACACCACGTCCTCCAGGACCTGGTCGACGGAGAGACGGCCGACATTGTAGCTGAGGTTCAGCAGATTCACGCCGGGGCCGTTCTTCCACGCGAGGTAGTCGAAGCCCCAGTCCTTCAGGTCGCTGTCGCGGAGTTCGTAGTAGTTCAGGCGGAGTGCGACCTGGGGCAGGGGGCGGTCAAGCTCGTCCTTGAGGAATTCGAGCGTGCCCTGTGCGGAGTCGGTCTGGTCGCGCCAGAAGATCGTGTTGGTCTCCTCGTTCACGTACGACTTGCCGACGGAGCTGCCGAGCGTCTTGTCGATCAGGTCGGTGAATTCCTGCGCGGCGCGGTATTTCGGGGTGTATGCGATGCGCGCCACGCCGGTGCCCTGAATGCCCTTCTGGCCGGGGCGGTCGAGCGCGGCGACGATCTCGTCGACGTAGGGCAGGAAGTCCTTGCCCGTGGATACGAGGATCGCGTCCTTCGAATCGGGGCCGATGGCCGTGACGCGGCGGATGGTCGAATTGCGGTGGTAGCGCTGGATGGCGGAGTTCACGAACGGCAGCACGGATTCGGAGGTCACGTTCTTCAGCTCGTAAACGCGGCTGTCGAAGCGGACTTGCGCGTCGTCCTGCTTCAGGTGAATGGTTCTGACGGAGGCGTCGTCGTCCTGCTGCGCCTGCGCGTTCGCGGCAAGCGAAACGAGACAGAGCGTCCCGGCGGCCAGGCAGAGAAGATTTCTTGCGGTCTGGTTCATTTGGTTCCTGTGTAGGTTGGATTATGGGTATGTGTGAGGGAAAAACGATATGAAAATACGAAAGCGCCCCGGTTTTCTGTTTCCCGGGGTGCGGACGGGATCGGGATACGATCAGAGGAAATTGAAGCCGACGACGATCACGTCGCCCTTGGTGTCGTGCCCGGCGAGGACGCGGAACAGCGCTTCGCTGTAGTATTCCTTGCCTTCCTTGTTCTTGAGCACGAACCGGACTTTCCAGATGTACGGCGTGATCGCGACGTGTTCGAGCTTGGTGACGTAGCTGAACGACACGGGCTCGCCGAGCGTTTCCGTGATGACCTTGCGCGAGAGCGCGAACTTGTCCTTGCCGAACTCCTCCTTCATTTCGGGCGAGAGCAGGGAAATGAACTTGGACGCGTCGTCCTTCAGGAACGCCTCGAGCAGTTTGCGGGAGTAGTCGCGTTCCTCCTGCGCTTCTTTTGTGAGCTCGGCATCGACGGGGTCGGTCGGGAGCTCGCGGATGGTCGTGCAGGCGGAGACTGAGGCGGCGAGGAGAACGGCGGCGAAGGCGGAGAAGCGGGAGATGGTCATGTTTTTTGCTCTTTCTGAAAAGAATCTTTGGATAAAAATAGTTTTGTCTGAAAGATAATATACACGAAAGATGTTAAAAAGTCAAATAAAAATCAGCGAAAAACCCCTGAAATCGTACAAAAAGGAGGACAGCCCCTCCACTGAAGCAGTATCCGGCTGCGCTCGGATACGGTGTGGCAGGAAAGATGCGAGGAGAAGCTGAGGCAGGAATCAGTCTTCGGCGGAGTCGTCGTCGGAACTGGAAGCGGAATCGCCGTTTGCACGGGCCGCGGCGTCGCGGGCGTCGATCACGAGCACGATTTCGCCTTTCCAGTTGACCTTCTTCGCCTGCTCGGCGAGTACGGAGGCGGGGCCGCGGAGGATCTGTTCGTGGATCTTCGTCGCCTCGCGGACAAGCGCAAGCGGGGTGTCGGGACCGATGACTTCGGCGACCTCGGCGAGGAGCTTGGCGATGCGGAACGGCGATTCGAAGACGACGGCGGTGCGCTTGTCGGCGGCGATGCGTTCGAGCTCGGCGCGGCGGCGTCCGCTCTTGACCGGGACGAAGCCGTGGAACGTGAAGTGGTCGGAGGGAAGGGCGCTGGCGGAGATCGCGAAGGTCAGCGCGGAAACGCCGGGGATGATGACCGGTTCGATGCCGGCCTCCACCGCGGCGCGAATGAGCATGAATCCGGGATCGGCGATGCACGGAGTGCCGGCGTCGCTCACGAGCGCGGCGTTGAGTCCGTCCTGGATGCGCCGGATGAGCGCGGGGGTGCGGGCGTGTTCGTTGAAAATGTGGTAGGACTCCAGCGGCTTTTTGATGTCGAAATGCTGGAGCAGGATGGCCGTGCGGCGCGTGTCTTCGGCGAGGATGAGGTCGGCCTCTTTCAGGACGCGGAGCGCACGGAGCGTGATGTCCTCCAGATTGCCGATGGGCGTGGCGACGATATAGAGCTTGCCGGAAGGGGAAGATGCGGGACGGTCTGCCAAGTCCATGACGGAACGGAGCTCCGCTCAGCGGTGCTCGAAGAACTCGGATTTTTTCTGCTCGAGGAGAAGTCCGACGCGGTCGAGGTCGATGGGCGTGTAGCCGTTTTCCTCAAGGAACGCGCAGAATTCGAGCCAGTCCGTGTGGTTCCATTCGCCATTGTGTCGGGTGACGAACTCCTGAGCGAGGCTTGTTTTCGCGAGCCGCGCCAAATTTTTTTCAGCAATGGAAGAAGACGACATTGGGCTTACCTCATGTTTTTTGAAAAACGGATTATTTAATATACACCGGAAGTCAAAAAAAGCAAGAAAAGACTTGATATTTTTGCGAAAAAAAGTTTTTGTTCTGCAAATGGTTCCCCGATCACACGCGGTTATATTAATGTATGAATAAGTGCTTTCGGAAACGGCGGGAACGGGAGAACCGGACGGCTTTTCGGGGGGGGGCGGCCTTTGGGGCGCTGTCAATGGACTTTGATATGCAGACGGGCGAGGACGTCTCCGCACAGGTGCAGGGAGCCGCAGAGTACGGTCGGCCGTGCGGGATCGAGCGTGGCAAGCGCGGCATCCAGGCCGGAATCGGACGCGGGGACTCCCGGCGCGATGCCGGCAAGCTCGGATTCGAGCTCGGCTGCGGACTTGCTGGGACGTGCGGAATCGGGGCGGACGAAGACGAACTCCGTGGCGAGCGGCGCGAGCTGACGCAGGCTGTCGACCGTGTCCTTGTCGGAGAACGCCCCGAAGATGAAGCGGAACTTTTGCACGGGGAAGACTTCGCGGAGGGTTTCCGCGAGCACGCCGATGCCCTCGGGATTGTGGGCTCCGTCCAGCACGAGCCCGAACTCGGGATACAGGTCGAAACGCCCCTGCCACACCGTACGGCGGAGGCCGTCGATCGCCGCGGCGAAATCGAAGCCGCCGAGGTCGGCGAGGTAGCGCAGCACGGAGAACGCAAGCGCGGCGTTCCGGCGCTGGTGGGGGCCCGCCAGCCTGAGTGACAGCGGGACGTCGTCGAACGTGAAATGCTGTTCCACGGCGCGGCCTCCGTCGAGCAGGCGGACGCAAGTCGGTGCGGAGGGCTCGGGCGGGATGCGGAACGGTGCGGCGAGCTCGGCGGCGCGAAATCCGATCACGTTGCGTGCGGGGATCGGGGTGCCGGAGGAACAGTAGACAGGGATGCCTTTCTTGATGATCCCGGCCTTTTCGCCCGCGATCTTCTGAAGTGTGTTCCCGAGGTACTGCGCGTGCTCCATGGAGATGCCCGTGACGATGGAGACGAGCGGCGTGACGATGTTCGTGGCGTCCAGCCTGCCGCCCATGCCGACTTCCCAGACCGCATAGTCGCATTTTGCGCGCGTGAAGAGCAGCGCGGCGATGAGCGTGGTGACCTCGAAATAGGTCGCCTTCATGCCGCTGCGTTCCAGTTCGGCGACCGCGGGCAGGACGACGTCCTGAACGGCGCAGAGCTGGTCTTCCGTGACCGGACGCCCGTTGATGCGGAAGCGTTCGCATGGGGAAACGAGGTGCGGCGAGGAGTAGAAGCCCGTACGGAAACCGGCGGCGCGGAGCCCGGATTCGATCATGGCGCAGACGGAGCCCTTGCCGTTGCTTCCGGCGACGTGGATGAATTTCAGGCTGCGTTCGGGCGAACCGGCGGCTTTGAAGAGCGCGCGCGTCTGGTCGAGGCCGAGCTTGATGCCGAAAAATTCAAGCGAGGCCAGCCAGTCGAGGAATTGCCTGTTTGTCATGGCTGAGGAACCAATGCTTTTTTTTGCATGGGGCGATCAATTCGGATAATGTATCGGCATGTTTCGTGTGTCCGGGCGGAGCCGGACACTGTATCAGCACACTTTGTGTGTCATTTCAGAATGGGGGACCAGTTGGACTGGCCGACCTTGCCCTTGCCGGAAACGAGCAGGCGTTTTGCGCCGAGCCAGGTGTCGATCACGTAAATGCCGCCGTCCATGGTCAGCGTGACGTGGCGGTTGTCGGGGGCCCAGGACGGGTCTTCGCCGCGGAACGTGTTGTTTCCGGGGACGCCGATCTGCTCCATGCTGGCGGATTTGCCGTCGGCGCTGAGCTTCGCGACGCGCAGTTCGTAGTTGCGGTTGATCTTGGCGCAGTAGGCGAGCTTGTTGTCGGAGGACCAGGACGGCGCGACGCGTTCGCTGCCGACGAGGCCGGAGATCACGGCTGCCTTGCCGCCCGCGGACGGCGTGGTCATGTAGAGGATGGGACGGCCGCTCTGCATGTCGGAGACGAAGCAGAGTTTCTTTCCGTCCGGGCTCCAGCGCGGGCTTGCCTCGACGGGTTTCCCGGAGGTGAGCTTCGTGAGCTGGCTGCTGCCTGCTTCGAGCGGACGGAGGTAAAGATCGACCTGGTTGTTGCGGGAAAGGATCATCGCGAGGGTCTTTCCGTCGGGCGACAGCGAGCCGATGCCATCGACGCCTCCGTCTTTTGTGAGGCGGCGGGGGCCGAGTTCCAGGTTGTGCTGGATGAGGTTCGTCGAGAAGCCTTCGTAGTAGCTGTAGATGACGCTTTTTCCGTCGGGCGTCCAGACGGGGTGCACGCAGAGCGAATCATGATGCGTGAGTGGCTTGATGTTCGTGCCGTCGAAGTCGCAGATGTAGATTTCGCGGTTCTTTGCGCTTGTGGCGGCGGAGAACACGATCTTCGAGTTGCAGATGCCCTGAATGTTGAAAAGCTTTTTCAGGACCGTGTCGACCGCCGTGTGCGCCGCGGCGTCCACATCCTTGCTGTTGGAGATGTTGAAGGCGTCGGTCGCGACGCCCGCGCTGTTCGAGATCGTGACGGTGAAGTCCTGCAGCGAACCTTTTGCCGAAACGTGGTAGGTGGCTTTGCCGGAGCTGAGCACGGTGAACCAGCCGCAGTTCCTGAAGTCCGAGAGGATCTTCGCGGAAAGCGCCTGATCGGAGAGGCCGCCGGTGAAGAGAAGCGTCGGGTTGGCGTTCTTGGCCTCCGCCGTGACCACGATGCCGCCGGAAGCGCTCTGCGCGAAAACGGAGAGGACGGCGGCGAAAAGGATCGCCGCCGTCAGTAAGAGCTTGATTTTTTTCATGGGTTGCGTCATGTGTCCTGTACTAAGTTCAAACATCCTGAATGAAAAGCGGGATCATTCCTTCTCGTCGGCTTTTTCGTCAGCCTTCGTTTCGGCTTTTTCATCGGCTTTCTGTTCCGCCGGACGGACGTTCGGGTTCGTGCCCGGGATCGCGGGTCTCACGCCCATTCCGGGGGCCGGTCCCATGCCCATTCCGGGGCCCATGCCCGCGCCGGGCATGCCGGGGCCCATGCCGCCGGGAACGGTGCCGGGGATGGTGCCGGGTCTCGTGCCCATTCCGGGGCCCATGCCGCCGGGAACGGTGCCGGGGATCGTGCCGGGGATGGTGCCGGGTCTCGTGCCCATTCCGGGGCCCATGCCGGGCATGCCGCCGCCCATACCGGGCATGTTGCCCATGCCGGGCATGCCCATGTTGATGCCCATGCCGGGGAACCAGCCTCTGCGCGGGACGGTGGGGCGGATGGTCGGGAACCTGGTCTGTCCGGCGGCGCTGCCGGTTTCGGGCTTGGTCTCCTCCGCCTTTGCCGTAGTGGAGGAAGCCGCGCCGTCTTCGGGCTGGACATACCGCGGGATGTATTTCAGCAGGGACGCGTATTTCGCGGCGAAATTGGCGTTCGCGGAGAAGACGTCCGTGATGCCTTCCCTGTTGATCTTTTCAAGTTCGCGGACCGCGGGCTCGTAGCCGTTCGCCGCCGCCTCGTGAAGCATGACCAGCGCGGTCATTTCGTCCTTTTCGACCTTGAAGTCGTCGTTGCCGTTCATGAAGATATTGGCAAGCGCCACGGCGGCGAGGGGGCTGGTCTGGACGGAGCGGAACGCCGGATCGAGGCTGGTCGGGTCGTATTCCTCGCCCTCGACTTTTTCGAGCTCCTCGAGGTAGGCGTTGAAATAGCTCGGGTATTTGAGCTTGTAATCGTGCTGGACGAGCAGGTCGGTGTATTTCTGGGCGAGTTCGGGGACGGGATCGGGCACGCCGTAGCGGGCGCCGCCGCGGGTGTAGAGCTTCACGAGCAGGTCCATGGAAGTCACGTGCCCCTTGTCGGCGGCCTGGATCATGTATTCGAGGGACTTCTTGAAGTCGCGGCTCTTGTTTTCGGTGCCGCCGGAACGGTAGCAGACGGAGAGCGTGTAGAGCCAGTCGGGATCTTCGGGGTGCGGGTCGAGCTCGAGCGCCCAGATCATGCGAGCGTATTCGCGGCTGCCGGCTTCGCGGAAATAGTCCTCGACGGCGAGGAAGTAGCCCGCGTTGGATGCCATGTGGAGGCGTTCGAAATAGTCGGCCTGGGCCCGCTTGTCGTACTGTTTCAGGCGCACCTTGTCGGCCTTGAATTCCTTCGCCTTCAGGTAGATGTCTTCGGCGGACCAGCTCATCTGGACGTTGCTGCGGATGACGTTTCGTGCGCCGCGGAGGTCGTTTGCGAGGATGAGGTACTGGAACTGCTTGTAGGGATCCTTCTGCTGCTCGACGTAGCGGAGCATG
>JAEEGG010027076.1_pt1 | contig 10896 bp, 8 predicted proteins | sample 9134161 | NCBI WGS metagenome assembly JAEEGG01 (sample SAMN16246543, study PRJNA631951) | gut metagenome | biome: gut microbiome; feature: rumen; material: CR-attached | host: Bos | place: Iran: Karaj | collected 2018-10
GACCATGGATTGCGAACGGTAGGTGGGAACGGCCGTGTCGGAATCACCATGGAATACCCAGAGCGGAAGATCCTTAATCAGAGCGGCTTGCTTGATGTCCGCACCACCGCAGATCGGAACGGCGGCGGCGAAGCGTTTCGGGAAACGCATGACGAGATCCCATGTGCCGTAGCCGCCCATGGAGATGCCCATGACATAGATGCGGGAGGCGTCGATGGGATAGTCCAGCAGAAGGTCGTCGATGAGACCACTGACGGCGGCAAGCGAGTCGGACATGTTCTGCGGCATGTCATGCTGACGGAGGCCCCACGGCGTGTTGACCCACTGCTGCCCATCCGGACATTGCGGGGAGGCGACGAAGCAGGGGAACTTCTCACGGATGTCGTCCTGTACGAATTTGGGCAGGACATGGACGAGTTGGACATGGTTGTCCATACCGCGTTCACCTGCGCCGTGGAGGAAGACGACGAGCGGATATTTCTTGTCGGCTTCGATGTTTTTCGGTGAGAGGAAACGGTAGCCTAGCGTGAAGCCTTTGGCTTGGTAAATGCATGATTCGTAGTCGGATATAGGAGCGAGCGTCAGCGTCGGCGTATCCGTTGTCGCGTCCAAAGTGACTTCCTTTCCGACAGGGAGGCTCAACGTCGGGAAGACATGGCCGAACTCCAGACCGGAGACGACGGGGCCGTTGATCTGCGCGGCAAATTCCGCGAGAACATCCGGCAGGAATTCGACGTCATCCGTATCCGTGAAAGCACCGTAGATGAGACCCCTAAGGCGGCCAAGATGGCCGGAGACTTTCAATTTTGTCAGATAACGGTCAATTTTGTAAGCGGGTTCGTTGACGTCTTCAATGGCGAGAATGGCTCCGGACAAATCTGGCATGGAGGGCGTGCCGATCAGATCATGGAGCAATGAAAGGTTCGTGGGGACGAGTGGGCCGGTGGATTTGCCAGCCTTCATAACGGTCAGTTTGGCATCCGCTGGAAGGAGGTTTTTCTCGCCCGAAAGGACGTTGCAGAGAGATTGCATCGTCTTTTCGTAGGCGGCCTTACGTTCTGGCGTGTCGAGCTTTGCGCCGATTCCGGCGGAGACCATGGGGCCATGGACGTGGTTGCGGCAACCGTGCTTCAACGCGGCCAGATGGAGGCCGGAAACATCCGAATAGCCGACGATTGGAATGTTGCGTGAACGGATGAGCTCCCAGTTCAGCGAATTGACGATGCGGGAGGATCCGTAACCGCCGCAGGCCATGATGATGGCATCGATGTCTTGATTGGCGAGTAGTTCATGGAATTGACGGATGCGTTCTTCATCCGGAGCGGCCAAATAGCGTTTCGGCTCGGCCTGTACCGTTGCCTGTATGGGATTTAGCCCCAATGCTTTGAGACGTTCAGAACCGACGGCCAGACGCTCTTTGTTCGGGATGCCGGAAAGGGATGTGATGCCGATGTTTTTGATGTTTTCAGGGAATTTCATCGTCGTTTCTTTATCTTGTGGGTGGAGAAATGCGAAAATAGATAATATATACGTGAAAAGGTTGGTCATAAATGAATCCCGATGGTTTGTGTGAAAATATTTTGATTTAAGACGATTTTATCCATGAAAAGACGGTCGCTTTCTGGCCGGAGACCAGTATGTGGTATTCGGCGACGGATTTGAACGATGGCGGCATCATGGCGGAGACGCTTGGATAGGCGGTCAGCATGACGAGACGTCCGCTTGATTTGAGCAGACGTGCAAACTCTTTAAGGACAGAAGGATAGAAATCATGGGAGACTGGTTCGTAAATGCCCCATGGTGGATCCGTGATGATGGCGGTGAATGAGTCTGATTGGAATGTGTTGGTGAGAAAATCCTGCTGGCGGACGAAGAAGGAACGCTGCATCTTGCCGTTGTGGATTTTTTTCACTTTTTGTTTGATGGCTTCCGCAAGTTCTGCGTCGATTTCAGAGGCGAAGATGCCATGGAAGGATTTCTGCAAACGGCTGCGTGCGAACGGGATGGAACCAGATCCGGCAAACGGGTCGAGTACGATGTCATCGTCTTGCGGATCACTGCATTCGCAGAGCAACGTGGCAAGTTCGGGGCGGAGTTCACCGCGTGCGCAATGCTTTTTGACGGCGGTCAAACGATAGAGGCAGTAGGAAACACTTTCGCTGCGTGAAAGAAGCCAGAATTCCGCTTCGGCCTGCCGCGAGGAGAACGGCGAACGGGAGAGCCGTGTGAAAGTATCAACCAAATCGTGCATGAGATTGCCTGGCAGGGAGACAAGTTCGTTCTCCTGTGATACGAATACACGGAAGTTCTTCGGCCTGAACGGGATGGAATCTGGTTGTTTTGCGATGACGTCCTGCGCGAGTCTGGAGAGATTCGTGTGATTCAGACGGCGGAGGACGACGAATATATTATTAAGGTATGGAATGTCCGCTGGAATCGTTTCGGTTTCGAATTCCACTGCACCGTCCATCATGCGAACGACGTTCATTCCGTCACGATGCATCAGTTTTGCAACCAATGGATCGAAGCCGGAGATGAACGTCGCGTAGAAAAGCATGATGTAAGAGTAAAATAAAATATTGTGGATAAATTACTTCCTCTTGACGCGCGGGCCTTTCGGCGTGTCTTCGACGACCCAGCCGAGTTCGTCCAGTTGCTTGCGGAGAGCGTCCGCCGTGGCGAAATCCTTCGCCTTGCGGGCGGCCTGACGGTCTTCGGCCATCTTCTGGATTTCGGCGGGAACGGAATCGTCTTGATCTGGCTCGAAAACGGCGAGAACGGAATCGATCTTCTTGATGGCTTCCAAAGCGTTTTTGGCGTTGACGCCGAGGCAACGGTTTTCGTCCATCAGTTTGTTCAGTTCGCGGAGGAGATCGAAAACGGCGGCGAGAGCGGCGGAAATGTTCAGATCGTCTGCAAGTGCGGTGCCGAACGCGTCGATGGCATTTTTGAGCAGTTCGTCAACTTGCGCATCCTGCTTGTCATCCGCGACGGCGGCGTTTTCGAGCAAGCGGGAGCGGAGCGCGTCTAACCGCTGGAGGGAGGTGCGAGCATCATCCAACGCCTTGAAGGAGAAGTTGAGCGATTGACGGTAATGCGTGCCAATCAACACCCAACGGATTTCACGGCCCGTGTAGCCTTTGTCCAGAATGTCGCGCAGCGTGTAGAAATTGCCGAGGGATTTGGACATCTTCTGGCCATCGACCATCAGATGTGCGCAATGGAGCCAGTAATTGACGAATTTGACGCCATTTGCGGCTTCGGACTGCGCGATTTCGTCTTCATGATGCGGGAACATGTTGTCGATGCCGCCGCAATGGATGTCGAACGTTTTACCTAAGTATTTGGACGACATGGCGGAACATTCGATATGCCAGCCCGGGCGGCCTTTGCCCCATGGAGAATCCCATGCGACGTCACCGTCGGCTTCATCATACGCCTTCCAGAGGGCGAAATCCGCGACGGATTCCTTCGCGTATTCGTCCATGGAAACGCGGGCTCCGACCTTCATCTGGTCATGATCGATATGGACGAGCTGTCCATAACGGGGCCATTTTTCGATGGAGAAATAGATGGATTTATCTTCCGCCTGATAGGCTATCCCTTTGTCAAAGAGCGCTTTGATGATTTCAATCATTTCGGGAATATGGGCCGTTGCGGCGGGATAGACATCCGCGGGAACGATACGAAGCGTCTTGATGTCTTGGAAGAAGGCGTCTTTGTATTTCTGCGTGAAGTCGTTGAGCGGGATTTTGGCGGCGCGGGAGCCGCGGATGGTCTTGTCATCGACATCCGTCAGATTCATGACATGCTTGACGTTGAAATTGAAGAAGCGAAGAGTCCTTTTGAGGATGTCTTCGAAGGCGTAGCATCTGAAATTACCGATGTGGGCAAAATTATAGACGGTCGGGCCGCAGGTATATAGGCCGATGTGGTCGTCTGCAATTGGTTTGAACTCTTGAACGCGGTGTGTCAGGGAGTTGTGGAATGAGAGTGTCGTCATGGCGTGTCTCTTGATGGGGTGGTATTATTGCTGGTTGGCCAGTGTTTTCAATGGGATATTGACTTTATAGGAGACGTCCAATTTCAAGATGGGCGATGGCTTGTCGTATTTGGATGCAATGTGGAACAGCCGCGCGACGGCGTCGTTCATGCCGAAGAGTGGGAAGATGACGGTTGCGTTTGGCGTGAAGACATTTGACGCGGGAAGCGGATTGACGGTTGTGATGAGCAGATCGTCCTGCGATGAAATTTGTATCTGTTTTATTTTAAGATACTTATTTCCTGGATGTGTCTGGATTTTGCGCAAAAGATCCAATGCTGCAATGATGAATTTATCCGTCACATGCTGGCCAGGCATCAACGCGTCTGGATTTTGGACGGCGGTGATGATCGGCAGACCGGTCGTGTCGTATTTCATCTGCGTGTCGTCGTTGTGGCGGAGCGGGAGGATGACGCAGTCCTGATCGACGTAACAGGTTTTCCGCCCACAGTAGACAACGGCTTGTGGTGTGCGCTCTTCGAAGCTGATGGAGAGCGTATGTGGCATGATTTTACGGACTTCGACGTTTTTGAGGATAGGCTCCTGTTCAAGCCGTTCGCGGATCTGCCGTATGTCCAAATCGATGATGTTGTTGTTCAGATCCGTTTCCACGCCGAGTTCGGAAAGGATGGTATAGATGGAAACTTTTCCATCGACTTTCGGACCGGAGTAGTTTTGTGTTTCCGTGACGATGATTTCCTGCACGTTGAGTTCAGGATTTTCAATGTAGAACTTCTTCCAGCAGATACGCATGCTGTAAGCAAGAGCGGCGATGAGCACCGCGAAAATGATCAGCAGGCCGATGACTGCGCGGCCTTTGCCTTTGTCGTTGGGAATGGTTACGCTTTTCTTGGATTGCGTTGGCTTGTTTGTTGTCGTGCGAAGCATCATTTTTCTCTCCTCCAGTTGATTGTTTTATATAATAATAGGTAAGGGAATGGCATGTCAGATTTCCTTGGCGTCGCATTCGTAATCAGTGGCGTCTGTGACGCGAACGGTCGTAAAACGCGGCTTGGCCGATTTTCTGTTTTTGACGGATACATGGATGACATCGTCCACGTCCGGAGCGTCCGCCACGCTTCTTGCAAGCCAACGGCCAGCGGCTTCCTGCTGTTCAAGAAGAACACGTATGTCTTCTCCGAGCAATGATTTATTGCGTTTCAGCGAGATGTCGCGCTGTGTTTCCAGTATGAGCTGTTTGCGTTTTTCAGCAATTTTTGGCGGGACGAGGCCGTCTTTCATTTCCGCTGCAGGCGTGTTGGCTTCCGGCGAGAAGGCGAACGCACCAAGACGGTCGAATTGGAATTTTTTGATGAAATCCAAAAGCTCCTGGAAGTCTTGCTCCGTTTCGCCGGGGAAGCCGACGAGAACGGTCGTGCGGATGGTGAGCTCTGGAAAATCTTTGCGGATGTGTTGCAGAAGTTCCTGCGTCTGAGGGCCTGTCATGCCGCGGCGCATGCCCTGCAGCACGGATGTGGCGACATGCTGGATGGGCATGTCCAGATAGGGGACGATATGGCGTGAATGCGCAAGCATCTCGAAAAGTTCATCCGTGACGTACAGCGGATGCGTGTAGAGGACGCGAATCCAGAAGTCGCCTTCCAATTCGTCGCATTTCCGCAGAAGTTTGGCGAGACAGTTTCCATTGGCATGGTCGGTGCCATAGCGGGAGGAATCCTGCGCAATGAAATTGATTTCCTTAACGCCTTGCGCGAGAAGCTGTTTGCATTCTTCGATGACGGATTCTGGCTGGCGGCTCCGCTGGCGGCCGCGGAACGTCGGAATGGCGCAGAAAGCGCAACGGTGGTCGCAGCCTTCTGCGATTTTGATGTAGGCGAACGCTTCTGGCGTGACGGTCAGGCGGGGGGCTGTATGATCGTAGAGATAAGTCGGAAGTCCTCCGTGTGGAAGAGGTTGTGACTTTTCTGGCTTGTCGAAGGCGTCTATAATGAGTTTGGCGGCGTTGGGCACGTCGTCCAGCCCGATGAACAAATCGACGTCTGGAAAACGCTCTTTCGTCTCCTGTGGATTGCGTTGGACAAGACAGCCTGCGACGACGACCATGCGGCGTGTTTTCCGTGCGCGACGTTTCCATTTCAGCGCAGCTTCGATCGTCTCCTGCGCTTCCTTTCGGGCGTCCAAAATGAAGCTGCAGGTATTGATAAGCATGACATTCGCGTCATTTTCATTTTCGGCGAGCAAGCAGCCATTGGCGACGAGAGCGCCGCACATGACTTCCGTATCGACGAGATTTTTAGCGCAGCCGAGGCTGACGATGTACGCAATGATGGGCATGTTGATAAAACTTGAAAGCAGGATTGGTGGAAGACGGACAAACTATTTAATTTAATGCAAAAAAGGCAAAGTGCTAATTATTTTGTGGAATATGAGATATCCGCAAGACGGATGGATGGTGCGGGCAATGGTTCATGGGCGAGCCAGCGAGCCACAAGTGATTCTGCCTCAGATGGATCGCCTTCTGGAATCCAATGGATTGCAATGCCTTCCCGCTCCATTTTGCGGAACCATATATCTTGGCTTTTACAGAAATGACGGATTTTGGCGAGAAGCTCTGTGCGCATTTGATCAAACGTCAATTCCTTTTTCAAATAACGCGCGACATAGCGGTATTCAAGACCAAACCATTCGAGTTTCTCCCATGACACGCCGTTCTCATGAAGCATTCGGACTTCTTCGACGAGACCAAGGTTAAGTCGTTCATCCAGACGGATTTCAATTCGTTCACGAACCGTCTTGCGTGGAAAATATGGTGCGATGACGAGCGGATTGTCAAGCGGTGCCGCGCAAATTGGTTCCGCTTCTGGCGAAAGGGCAATTTCGATAGCGCGGATGATGCGTTTTTCCTGCGTCATGTCGGTCCTTGCTAGCAGTTCAGGAGAGGCGACGGCTTGAAGCCGTTTGACAAGTTCTTCTCGTGCAAGGGATTCCAATTCGTCACGAAGCTGTGGATCTGGTTCTCCGCCAGGAAGGGAATAGCCTCGTATCAAGGCATTTACGTAGAGAGGCGTGCCGCCTGCGATGACGGGAAGGCGATTGCGGGAACGGATGTCGTCCATGGCCGCCAATGCAAGTTCCAGAAATTTCTTGAGATGGAAATCTTCCTGTGGATCAACGACATCCAGAAGATGGTATGGGACGCGATCCGCCCCTTCACCATATTCGTCTAAATCCTTTCCCGTGCCAAGATCCATGTGGCGGTAAACCTGTCTGGAATCCGCACTGATGATCTCTCCGCCGAAGCGTCTGGCGAGATGGACGGCGAGTTTTGTCTTGCCGGTGGCGGTCGGACCTGTGATGACGAGGGCGGTGTTCATAGGGGGAAGATGTGTCAAAAATCAAGAAAAAATTAAAAAAATGTGGAAAAATGAGGCAATTGTTATAAAATAATAAGAAAAAAACGTGGTTTTATAAAATATGTTTTGGCTTTTGGCGTTTATCGTCGGGAAATAAAAGGATTTGCCCGGCACGCCAATGTCAATCATACCCTTTCTCTCTCCTTAATCAAGTTGGCGCGCCGGGCATTTTTTATTATAGCGACTAAATAAGAGGTTTCCACCATGAAGAACAGCAAAAAGAAGATTTTGTGCTTAATGCTAGCTGCGATTGTCTGCGGGACGGGCTGCGATTTGTCGTTGCAGCCGTCGGAGAACGCGCAGACGAAGAAAGGTCCTGCTCCGAAGCCTCAGCAGACGAAGACGGTTCAGAAGTCTCAGCCGGTGAAGCCAGTCGTTCAGCAAAAGCCGCAGACGCAACCGCAACCGCAGCAACAGCCGCAACGGCGGACGGTAGCCGATGACGTGAATTCAGTCGTGAACTACGGCATCGGCGCGACGCAGTTGAAGGCGAAGCAGAATATGCAGAACAAAATCCAGAACATTCAACAGCGGAAGAACAAAGAGATGGAAGACGCTCTGAAATAATGGAACTGATTGGTTCCGTGATGTTTAGGGTAGCTCAGCCAGGAAGGAGAGCATTTTCTGCTCGATGGTTTGGCGCCATTCGGCAGAGGAGAAGTTGTGGTTCGCCCCTTCGATGGTGTGCATCTGGATGGGCAGTTTGTTTTCGTTGATGTAGTCGCCGAAATATTTGATAGCGGCGGCTGCATCCGGATCGGCGAGGCCGTAGAGCATGATGCCGGGCAGATCAGGGCGGAAGTTCGCCAAATGTTTTTTCGGCGGCTCCTTGCCTTGCGAACGGCTTTCAACGGCGGCGGCTTTCGACGCCTTGGGGAGCTTGTTCTTCCCGTCTTCCGTCGTGGTCGCGGCGGCGCCTTCTTCTTTTTTCTTGTTGGCGCCGCGTTTGAGGAAATGTCCGAAAATGACGTTGCAGACGGATTTCAACGAGACGTCTCCTTTGAAGAAGCGTGACCACGTGTCTTTCCGCCAAAGCTTTTGCCAATAAACTGCAAGATAATGGAATGTGCGGTGGATGTCCCGCCCGAAGGCGTCGCCGTCTGAGAACGGATAGACGGACATGAGAAGGAGCGCCTTCGCCTGAGGAATGCGTTTCAGCGTTCCGACGACGACGTTGCCGCCCGAACAAAGCCCACAGAGGATCGGCTTTTCGAAGCCTGTTTCGTTTTTTGCGGCGGCGACGGCGGCGACAAGATCGTCCGCCATCGTGACGAGCGACGCGTTCAGACCATCGCCTTGGCTTTCGCCACGGCCGCGATAATCGAAACGGATGGATGCATAACTATTTGCGGCAAAAGTTCTTGCAAGAGCGGTGAGAAGATCCGCCGGGCCGGCCCTGAAGCCGCTCCATCCATGTGAGAAGACGATGACGCCTTTTGGCGTGCCGTTTTGCGGCGTCGCAAGAATGCCGTTGATTTGCTGTCCGTCAACGGCGAAAGAAACGGCCTTTTCGCGGACGCCTTCGGCGACAATTGCTTCTGATGAGAGTTTGGACATATTATTTGTCCTCCTTCGTTGTGTTCAGTGGAGGATAGTGTTTGTTGAGGAATTCCGTCTGGATTTTCAAGGCGTGGAGGGCGGGGGCCGAATCTTCGTAGAGGACGAAGTTGTGGCCGCCGTTCGGCACGATTTCGTAGGTGTAAGGGATATTGTATTCTTTTAAGCGTTTATGCAAGTCATCATGACTTTCGTGGAAAACGCTGCCCATGTAGGCACCACCGATGAAGAAGAGCAACGGCGCTTTAAGTTTCTGTGCGTTGTGGACGATGCTGCGTGTCATGAGCCCCGCAAGTTGCTCTTCGACAGGATGGTTGCAGAAGTCCGCCCATGATAACCAGTTGTTGGCGCGGCGGGCCATGCGGTCCCAATAGAAGCGTTGCGGATTGACGAGCCATGCGTCATAACTGACGACGGCTTTGCATTGTTCATTTGCACGGGCGGCGGCCAGCAGGCCGACGCCTGAACCGAAGCTATGGCCGATCATCGCGAATTCGTTCTTTTTGACAAATGGAAGCTTCCACGCTCCAGCGAGCATGGACAGACAGTCGTTGACTTCGCCGTCAAGATTTTCTATATCTCCATCGCATTTACGGACTTCGCCTTTGACGGGAATGTCCATTTGGAAAAGCGGTTCGCCGCGCATGGCGGGACCGATGATGACATAGCCGCGTTCAACGATTGTGGCCAGCCATTCGCAGAATGTGACGGGCACGCCGAATGCCGCGCCATGGCAGTAGAGGATGAGCGGATATTCTGCGCCGTCTTCCATGGTTTTCGGATACATGAGAATGCCGTACTGCGTGAGTTTATCGACTTCCCATTGGACGACGAACATCGTCACATCCGGATGGTTGGTGACTTTGAATTTTTGTAGCTTTTTTAGATCCGCGTCCGGGATAGGCTTCCACTGCGGAATCGGCAGCGGCTTGAGATTTTTCAGTTTCGTAAGGCCTTCTTTCCATTTTTTTGTTGCTTCCGCTTCTTTTTTCTGCGTGTCGAGAAGGCGTCCGTCAAACCAGTCCTGCAAGGCGTCTTTTACGTCCAAACCGTCTAGCAGAGGCTTTTTGATGGCATTGACGAGTTTCTCCTCCGTGGCGTTTTTGATACGGTATTCGAATTCCGTATCTTCCAGGCCTGGACGGACGGTGTCTCCCGCGAAGGCGGCAATGGCAACGATGATGAAAAAATATTTTAGAAGGTGCATGGCTTTATATATTAAGGTATAAATTGAAAGAAAAACGGTTACAACGCCTCGATGATGGCGTTGTTGACGAAATCGGACTCGTAGTAGTCGAGTTGCCCCCAGAAGGGTTTGTCCGCTACGACGACGGTGTCATCCGCAAATGGTGCCCATGCAGGCGGCAATTTTTTAGAAGCGGAGACGCGGATGCCTTTGACGACGCAATTCACCGCCTTCAACTGTTCGACGAGTTCGCCAAGCTTGATATTACTGATGGATTCGGCCAGTTTGGCATTGAAGGTGAAGCCTGCGAAATCGACGGTCTCGCCTTTGGACCAACGTGTCTTTGCGTCTTCCGTCTGGTTTGCGATTCCGGCGGCCATGTCTTTAATGGCCTGGCGGCGTTCGAGATCGCGGAGGAAGTCTTCTCCTGAGACAATCGGTTCAGCGAGAATGATTCGTTTCGCCTTCAATTCGATGGCGACTTGTGCCGCCAAAAGGGCTCCCGCACGTGCGCCGAGAATCACAAGATTTTGCGTTCCAGAATCTTCCATTAACGATTCTGCCGCCGTTTTGGTGTCTTCCTGCCACTGCTCCCATGTGGCGTCTCCATGACTGCCGGAGCTGTCCCCCATGCCGGACAAATCGAATTTGAAGGATGCAATTTGCCGTGAGACGAGAATTCGGGCGAGCCTGACGAACATGCGGTAGGCCGCTCGTTTCTCTTCCGCAAGCGGATC
>JAEEGG010027077.1_pt1 | contig 10896 bp, 13 predicted proteins | sample 9134161 | NCBI WGS metagenome assembly JAEEGG01 (sample SAMN16246543, study PRJNA631951) | gut metagenome | biome: gut microbiome; feature: rumen; material: CR-attached | host: Bos | place: Iran: Karaj | collected 2018-10
GAACAAAATACCCTTTTATTAGTATTTTTGGAATATTTTCACTATATTTGTACCGTTGAAATAGCTAAAAACAAATAATACACGAACAATGAAGATAGGTCTGTTTATCCCCTGTTATGTAGATGTGGTTTATCCGCAAGTCGGTGTAGCCACATACAAATTGCTCAAACATTTGGACCTCGATGTAACCTATCCGCTGAACCAGACATGTTGCGGACAGCCAATGGCCAATGCCGGTTTTGAGAAACAAGCGATTCCTTTGGCAGAGAAATTCGAGGATCTATTCAAGGAGTTTGATTACGTCGTTGCACCCTCTGTTAGTTGCACTGCTTTTGTGAAGATCAATTATCCACGGCTGCTGAAAGGTAAGCATGAATGCACCAGATCAGACAAAATTATGGATGTTGTGGAATTCCTGCATGATGTCGTAAAAGTCAATCACCCACTTGGCACATTCCCCCATAAGGTAAGCCTGCACAACAGTTGTCATGGTGTCAGAGAACTTGGTCTAAGTTCACCGAGCGAGGAACATGTTACGCCATTCAACAAGATCAAAGACTTGCTGAACTTGGTAGAGGGCATCCAAGTGCTTGAACCTGAACGTCCAGACGAATGTTGTGGATTTGGAGGCATGTTCTCTGTTGAGGAGACTGCCGTGAGTGCGCAAATGGGACTCGATAAGGTACAACGACACATGAAAACTGGTGCAAGGTTTATTACCGGTCCCGATTGTTCTTGTCTGATGCACATGGCTGGCGTTGCCAAGAAGCAAGGGCTGAATGTGGAATTTAAACACGTGGTAGAAATCCTGGCTGCAGGACTGTAATAAGAAAATAGTGAATAATGAAAAGTGAAGAGTTATGAGTACAGGACATAGTAAAGCAGCAAAAGAGTTCCTAAAGAACCAAAACTACGCCAAATGGCATGATGCCACGTTCTGGTCTGTTCGCTCAAAACGTGACAATATGGCATACGGTCTTGACGAATGGGAACAGCTACGCGAAAAAGCGAGCGCCATCAAGCGGCACACCATCACTCATTTGGATGAATACCTCGACCAGTTTGCGACCAATGCCGAGAAAAACGGCTGTATCGTTCACTGGGCCAAAGATGCCAAAGAATTCAACGAGATAGTCTATGGCATTTTAAAGAACCATAACGTCAAGAAGATAGTGAAGTCAAAATCGATGTTGACAGAGGAATGTGAGATGAATCCTTATTTGGAGGCTCACGGTATCGAGGTGGTGGAAACCGATCTTGGCGAGCGTATCATCCAGTTGAAAGGCCAAAAGCCCAGCCACATCGTGATGCCAGCCATCCATCTGAATCATGACGATGTGGGCGAACTTTTCGAAGAGAAACTGGGAAGTGAGAAGGGAAATCACGACCCCACCTATCTTACATATGTAGCACGTCTGAGCCTGAGAAATGAATTCCTCACGGCTGATGCTGGTATGACGGGTGGTAATTTCGGAATCGCAGAAACGGGCGACATTGTGGTCTGCACCAATGAAGGAAACGCCGATATGTCCACCTCCTGTCCGAAATTGCACATCGCGGCGATAGGTCTTGAGAAGATTATCCCCAACTATGATTGTCTGGCTGTTTTCCAGCGTATGCTCTGCCGGGCAGGTACAGGCCAGCCCACAACGACCTATACCAGTCATTTCCGCAAGGCTCGTCCAACAGCTCATCCGATGCATATAGTATTAGTGGATAATGGTCGCAGTGAATGGATTGGCAATCCTGAGCACTGGGAGGCACTGAAGTGTATCCGTTGCGGATCATGTATGAACACCTGCCCTGTGTACCGTCGCTCTGGTGGTTACTCCTACAGTTACTTCATCCCCGGCCCCATCGGTATTAATCTCGGCATGCTGCGTGATACCCAGCAGCATTCTGGCAATGTCAGCGCCTGCACGCTCTGTCTGAGTTGTCAGACAGTCTGTCCCGTCAAAGTAAACCTGGGCGACCAGATTTATCAGTGGCGTCAGCAACTCGACGATTTCGGTACGGCCAATCCTCAGAAGAAGATGATGTGCCGCGGCATGAGCATGGTTTATGGCAACCAAGGTGTCTACAATCTTGGCACAGCATTGGCACATTGGGCCAATATGATTCCCTCGCCGCTCATGAATTGCGGCCTGAACCCCTGGGCCGAGGGTCATAAGATGATGACTTTCCCCACAAAACCATTCCATAAACTGATTAAAGAGATAGAAAAATGAGTAACAAGGAAGATATATTAAAAAAATATAGGGCGAATGTCAGGGAGAAGTATGACATGCCCGATTTGAGTGACATCAAGGCCATCACCTACCCCAATCCGCTGGTGCAGTTCGCGAAGATGAGCGAGATGGTGGGTGGCCAAGTGATAGAAGTGGACCAAGGGCGCGACGTGAACATGCTGATACGCGAGCTGTTCCCCGATGCCAAGGAGATAGCCTCGAACCTGCCGGAAATCACTATCGCCACAAGAAATCCCGATACAGTGGGCCGGGCTCGCGACCTGAACGGCACCGACGTGGGCATTATCCGCGGCGCGTTCGGCGTGGCCGAGAACGCCTGCATCTGGATTCCGCAGACCATGAAGGAGAAGGCCGTATGCTTCATCTCAGAGAACCTTGTCATCCTCCTGCCGAAATCGCAAATCGTTAACAATATGCACGAGGCATACAAGCGTATCCAATTCGACAAGACGTATGATGGCTATGGCACGTTCATCAGCGGTCCTTCCAAGACTGCTGACATTGCACAAGTCTTGGTGATGGGAGCACAAGCGGCACGTAGCGCCACTATTCTTCTGTTACCAGAATAAGCAGAACTAACAAAAATCATTGAGGAGGTCGACGATACGGTCGGCCTCTTCTTGCGTCATCGCCTGATGACAAGGGATGCTGAGTTCCTGGGCTGCAATCAACTCCGTAACGGGAAGAGAAAGGCTATTCCAACCGGCATAGCACTTCTGCTTATGCGGGGGTGTAGGATAATGAATCTGCGTCTCCACGTCGTGCCTGCTTAGAAACTTCTGCAATTCATCACGTTGTTCACAAAGAATGGGGAAAATATGCCACACGCAATCTCGACTCTTGAGTCGCGGCAGACGGAGGAGCGGATTCACCACCTTATTAATATATACGCGCGCGATAGCCTTACGACGGTTGTTCTCTTCATCGAGATAGCGAAGCTTTACGTCAAGCATGGCGGCCTGAAGCTCATCGATGCGCGAATTACGGCCGCAATAATCGTGGACGTATTTCTGATGGCTGCCATAGTTGCCGAGGGCACGGACAATGGCGGCGAGCTCGTTGTCATCGGTGGTCACAGCTCCGGCATCGCCCAAGGCGCCCAGATTTTTGCCAGGATAGAACGAGTGACCAGCAGCAGAGCCGAGGGAGCCAGTACGAGGAGACAACTGTGACGCAGCAGCATGTTCAACGAAACGGCAACCTTGAGCCTGGGCATTGTCCTCAATAAGTTTCAAATCATGGCGTTGGCAGATGTCAGCAATACGTTTTGTATAGGCACAGACGCCATAAAGATGAACGATCATTATTGCTTTGGTACGCGCAGTAATGGCTGCTTCAATTTTGGAATCATCCATCTGGAACGTATCAAAGTCAGGCTCCACCAACACAGGCTTCAGTCCACACTCACTAATGGCAAGAATCGAGGCAATGTAGGTATTGGCAGGGACGATGATCTCGTCGCCGACTGTCATCACGCCCATTTCAATATAGGCACGGAGGATGAGCGTCAGCGCGTCGAGGCCGTTACCGCAGCCGACACAATGCTTCGCGCCGATATACTCCGCATAATGCGTCTCGAATTGTCGTGTAGCCTCACCCTTAAGATACCAACCACTATCGAGTACTCTATTGACAGCCTCGCGCAACTCTGCATCGTGCAGGTCATTGATTCGTTTCAGATCAAGATACTTTATCATAACGTCCATTCATAAGTATCGTAACATACCGCCCTGGCACCAAAGCCTTCCTTCTGGAATATCAGATTCTCATTAAGGTCAGCACTGTCGCTACTCGTCGATTTTCCGAAATCGATGAAGCGGTAGTCGGCATAAACCTGATTGATCAGATAATCAAACAAAAGATCGATGGCCCCGCAGGCCTTGCCCTCGGGGGTAGCAGAGATATACTGGGTATGCAATACCTGCGGTGTCAGGAACAGCACTGTGCCTCCCAAAGGCACCTCATCCTCGAAAACCAAATAGAGCTTAATCTGATCTGGAAATCGGCCATGCAAGAGTTCTAATTCCGCTGCCGAATGAACAGGTCGAACACCATATTTGGCCGTCAGATTATCGTTAAGAATCTGCCAGAAAGTGTCAAAGTCCGTACTTTCTTTTACCGTCAGCCCACGACGACGCGCCTTACGGAGCCCAGACAAACGGGATTCAGTAAAAGTCATCCGACGTTCACTAATAATGGCTGATGAGATGTCACGAATAATCAGTCGGGCTTGGCAGATGCTTGTCAGTGCAAAAAGATCTTCCTCTGCCGGCTGCTGGTGATAAATCCACGGAACAGCTTTGTAGACAACCTTCTGAACAGATAGTGAGCGTAAAAAATCATTGATTGCGATAAAAGCATCCTGCACACCCTTTGCAGAGCATTTGTCGCTCATGATAAGTCCGCCATAAGTCAGTCCACCATGACTCGTCAGAACACCCTCTTTGATATTCGCAGGCAACATGGCATACAAAGCACCACGACGGTATATCATCAGCGAACAATCGTCGAAACGGTCGGCATGATAGTCCATAAATCGGCGATCGAAAAGAAACGTGCCGTTCTTCGACTGCGCCACGAAACGATTCCATTCGTCGGCGTGACTACTGGTGTATCGCCTTACTTCGAACATCCGACGTATTTCAGGAAATCTCCGTAATCATAGATATAATCATCCTCATCGTAATGCTCCGATGCCAAAACGAGACAGACGGCACCACTGGAGAAGTCATCGAGCGTACGCCACGTATTGGTATCAATCAGCAACCCTTGCCAAGGATGGTTCAACAAGACGGTTTTCCGCTCATGACCATTATCCAAAGTGACATGGAAACTACCACTAAGAGCGATAACGAACTGCTTCAGTCTCTTATGCGCATGCCCTCCCCGACTTTCGCCGCCAGGCACATCATACACCCAATAGGCTCGTTTGATCTCGAAAGGCACCATTGCCTGAGCCTCCGCAAAGGTCAGGTTTCCTCTTGGGTCCGTAATCTTCGGCAGGTTGATCAGCTTAATCTCCATAGCGGTAGCAAATTATTCACTATTAACTTTTACCTTAACTTCGCATAGGGATCAGTTCCGAGCACGGTCTTGGCAAGGCGCTTGGCCTTGTCGCGCAGGGCATTGACATCGTCGCCTACCTCACCATAACACAGCACAACTCCCATACGACGGCCTTTATGGGCTTCTGGCTTTCCAAAGATACGGATACGGGTGCGGTCTTCTTTCAATGCTTCATCGAAGTTGTAATCAAGTAGTGAGCGATCAACGGGAGTCGAGGCTTCCTTAGGCGAGAGAATTACTGCCGAAGCACCTGCATGTTCCAGATGGATAGCAGGAATTGGCAGACCCATCACAGCACGGAAATGCAGTTCGAACTCAGAAAGATTGATGGTATGTCCAAGTGTCACCATACCTGTATCATGAGGACGAGGACTCAACTCAGAGAAAATCACCTCGCCCTGTTTGGTCAGGAAGAAATCCACACCCCAGATACCAGCACCTGTAAGTGCCTTTGTCACTTTGTCGGCCATCATCTGCGCCTGCTTCAACGCCTCGTCTGAAATCTTATAGGGCTGCCATGACTCACGGTAGTCGCCGCTCTTCTGGACATGTCCTATAGGCGGACAGAACAGCGTAGGCCACCCATGTTGCTGAGTAACGGTAAGCAGCGTAAACTCTGAATCGAAGTCGATAAACTCCTCGATTATCACCTCCTTCACATCGCCACGGCTGCCCTCCATTGCCTCCTTGAAGGCTTGCTCTAGTTCTCCGTCATTATGAACATAGCTCTGACCATGACCACTCGACGACATCAGTGGCTTCACCACACAGGGGAATCCTATCTCGTCAGCAGCAGCCTTAAACTCCTCGAAAGTCTTGGCATAGTAATATTTGGCAGTACGCAAACTGAGTTCCTTGGCAGCAAGGTCACGAATGGCACGACGATTCATGGTGAAGTTGACAGCACGAGCTGAAGGAACCACTTGAATACCTTGTTCCTCAAACTTAAAGAGCCTCTCTGTACGGATGGCCTCAATTTCCGGCACAATGATATCAGGCTTATGCTTGTTGACGACTGCTTCGAGCGCATCGCCATCAAGCATAGAGAAGACCTCGCGTTCATCAGCCACCTGCATGGCTGGCGCATTGTCATAACGGTCACAAGCAATTACGTACTGTCCTGCACGCATGGCGGCTATCACGAACTCCTTACCAAGTTCTCCTGAGCCTAAAAGCAATATTTTCTTCATTTCATTATGGTTTTTTGTAGCATCTGCCACTCAGGAGTGACAGCCAGTTTACGGATACAGTTATCGATACGTTCCATCGTCTCTTCATGTGACGAATCCAAATCCTTGGCGATCTCCTGAAGCGACTTCCGCTCACATCCAAAGAGACCATAATAGTGGGTCACAGCCTCCTCTTCCTCGGGAGGGAGCAAGAAGAGCAGATGCTCCAAATAGTGCTCCATCTGAGGGGTAATGCCTGTGGGGTTCATGCCGACATACACCAGGAAAGAATGAAGAGAACGAGTTAATTGGTCCATTTAACGATTGGCGTACATATTATCGTAATACTTCTGATAATCACCGCTCGTCACATTATCAAGCCACTCCTGATTGTCAAGATACCAGCGGACGGTCTTTTCAATACCTTCCTCAAACTGCAGACTGGGTTCCCAGCCGAGTTCCTTCTGGAGTTTAGAAGAGTCGATAGCATAGCGGAGATCATGACCAGCACGGTCAGTGACGAAAGTTATCAGATCCATATCCTCGCCTTCCTTGCGACCCAACAGACGGTCAACGGTCCTGATAACCACCTTGATAATATCAATATTCTTCCACTCATTGAAACCGCCGATATTATAAGTATCAGCAATCTTTCCCTCATGGAAAATAACGTCAATGGCACGTGCATGATCCTCTACATACAACCAGTCACGCACATTCTCACCCTTACCATAGACTGGCAACGGCTTGCGATGACGGATGTTATTGATGAACAATGGAATCAGTTTCTCAGGGAACTGATAGGGGCCGTAGTTGTTCGAACAATTGGTCACGACAACCGGCATTCCGTATGTGTCGTGATAAGCACGGACGAAATGGTCTGATGAAGCCTTGGCAGCTGAATAGGGTGAATGAGGGTTATACTTCGTTGTCTCCAAGAAGAACTGATCTCCGTAGGCCAGATGATGCTCTGATGAAGAAGCAGTTGTGGTGAACGGTGGTTCGATACCCTCTGGGTGTGTCAGTTCGAGTGCACCATACACCTCATCCGTAGAGATGTGATAGAATCGTTTGCCCTCATATTTCTCAGGCAGACTTTCCCAGTAGAGTTTTGCGGCCTGCAGCAGACTCAGCGTACCCATCACATTGGTCTTAGCAAACGTGAAGGGATCCTTGATTGAACGGTCCACATGCGATTCAGCAGCCAGGTGGATAATACCATCTACCTTCTTGTCCTGCATCAGCTTGTAGAAAGCGTCGAAATCGCAGATGTCCATCTTCACAAACTCATAGTTGGGTTTGTTCTCGATGTCTTTGAGGTTTGCGAGATTACCTGCATAGGTCAACTTGTCGAGATTAATGATGTGATACTCGGGATACTTGTTCACAAACAGACGCACTACATGACTTCCAATAAAGCCTGCGCCACCAGTAATTACAATTGTTCTTTTCATATCTTACTTATGTTTAAATTTCTCAAATCCTTTTTTCATATAAACGAATAACAGTATCACAGCCGCAATGACAAACAGAGGCACATAATTATGCAGGTCGTTATCTATGTACTGTCTGAAACCTTGTACAATTCCCTTACCCAGTGTTTGAAAAAACGTCCAGATCTGATCCATCATCTGTTATTTCCTAATGTTATTACTTCCAAGTCCTTGAATTCCTTGCCATCGATAGTGAGACGGACGAGGGTGCGGTCCTTGTGCCAACCCTGCAGTCCGGCAGCTCCCGGATTGATATGCAACAGACCAAGCGTCTTGTCATACTTTACTTTCAGGATGTGCGAGTGTCCTGCAACGAAGAGCTGTGGCGGATTGGCGAAGAGCGTAGAACGAACGCTGAAATCATAGTTACCAGGATAGCCACCGATATGTTTAATGAGCACATCCACATCCTCGATCTTGAATCTATTCAACTCGCGATACATCAATCGCAAGTCTCCCCCATCGCAATTGCCGCAGACTGCACGGAAAGGTCTGAAAGCTGCCAGTTTCTCTGCTACCTCCACACTACCGATATCACCGGCATGCCAGATTTCATCACAGGGTTCGAAGTAATGCAGATACTTCTCATCCCAATAGCTATGCGTATCACTTAATATACCTATTCGTTTCATTCACCAAAACGTTTTCGGATAAATTCGGCAATGATTTTCTCTGTCTCCACCAGCCCGAGGATACTGGAGTCAATACAGAGGTCATAGCTCTCGGCCGCGCCCCATTTCTTGCCAGTATAGTAATTATAGTAAGCAGCACGTTTCGATTCCTTCGACTCGATGAACTTCCGCGCCTCTTCATAATTCATGTGCTGTTTGTTCATGATCTGATTAATACGGTATTTCATCGAAGCCGTGATGAAGATATTCACCGTATTCGGAAAATCACGTAGGATATAGTCGGCACATCGGCCCACAAAGACACACGAACCCTCTTTAGCAGCCTTCTGGATGGCATCGCTCTGAAACTGGAACAGGCTCTCTTGTGAGAAATTAGTCTTATACATGCTGCCACCACTGATGTGCGAGGTCTGCATATTGAAGAGCCCCTTTAGAAAGCCCTTCTTCTCGTCGTTCTGCTCGAAGAACTTCTCTGAGAAGCCACTCTCCTTAGCAGCCAGATTCAGCAGTTCGCGGTCATAGTACTTTGCCTGGAAGTCAAGCGCCAACATCCTTCCGATGTCGTGACCACCGCTTCCTAACTGCCGTCCTACGTTGATAATAATATTCTTCATATCACTTTTCACTATTCACTTTTAACTTCCTCATATACCACATCAGCATTGGTATTGTCATGGCGAACGATCCGAAGTCGGAGGCCGGCATCGAGAACCACACACCGTCGAGATCCCAGAACAGCGGGAACACATACGCCATCGGCAACAGCAGGAAGAGCTGGCGTGACAACGACAGGAAGATAGAAACCTTCACCTTACCAATACACTGGAAGAAATTGGTAATCACGGCCTGCGAACCCACAACGAAGAACACAAGCATATCGATTCTGAGTCCACGCGCCGAGAGATTGAGAAGTGTCTCGTCGGTGGTGAAGATGCGGGCAATCTGATGGGGGAACGCCATCGACAATCCCCATCCTATCAACAGGATGATGGTGGCGCAGGTGATGGTGAGCCACAGGCAGCGGAACATACGGTCGTATTTCTCAGCGCCGTAGTTATATCCCACGATAGGCTGCATACCTTGTATCATACCCATCACGAACATAAAGAACACCATAACCATCGAGTTGGCTATCGAATAGGCGCCCACAGCCATATCGCCGCCATAGCGCACAAACTGATTGTTCATGAAAATGACAATGACACACGACGTGGTCTGCATCAGGAAGGGCGAGATGCCAATGGCAATGATATTCTTCACCAACTGAGCCTTCAGACGATAGATACCGCGTTTCAAATGTAGCAATTCATTCTTGTCAGAGAATATCCACATCTGCCAGCACAGCGCTAACGACTGTGACGTAACAGTGGCGAGTGCCGCACCGCGGATGCCCCAGCGGAACCACCACACAAAAGCAATGACCAGTACGATATTACAGGCTACAGTAAACAGCGTGGCATACATTGCATGACGAGGCTTGCCAGCAGCGCGCAACACGGCATTCATACCGAAATACATGTGCGTCACCATGTTGCCTAACAGTATCACCGTCATGAACTCCCGGGCGTAAGGCAATGTCACCTCCGAAGCACCGAAGAAAAGCAGAATCGGATCGAGGAATAACAGACAGATGACCATGAACACGAATCCGATGATCAGGTTCAGCGTCACCGTATTTCCTAACAGATGCTGTGCCGTATCATAGTCTCTCTGTCCCAGTTTCACCGAGATGCACGTCGACGAGCCCACGCCCACAGCAGCACCGAAAGCTGCGCTCAGGTTCATGAAAGGGAACGTGATACCCAGACCCGCAATCGCCTCCGGACCAACAATCTGACCAATCATCGCACGGTCAATGATATTATAGAGGCTCGACGCTGTCATGGCCACAATGGCCGGCAGGGCATACTGCCAGAGCAGTTGTCCTACGGGCTTCTGTCCCAGTTCGAGCGCTGCTTGCTTGTTGTCTGTCATATTTTGTTTTTCTTTCATGATGCAAAGGTACAAATAATATTTGTATCATACAAACATTCGCGCTAATATTTGGCTATATCAGAATTAATTTGTACCTTTGCAACGAAATGCAAACGATCAAACAAACCAAGAGCGTGTTATGTTATCTTGTCGTGCTCCTTGTCTTTGCGACATCTGCGTCGGCAGCTTCCCCCATGATAAAGTATCCTGGAGGTAAATTTTACATCTGGCGTTACACGCTCAAAGACAAACAAGGCGTCTCCCACTCGCTTGACCATCCCGGGCGATGGTTGTCACATAAGTCTGTAGAACG
>JAEEGG010027081.1_pt1 | contig 10895 bp, 14 predicted proteins | sample 9134161 | NCBI WGS metagenome assembly JAEEGG01 (sample SAMN16246543, study PRJNA631951) | gut metagenome | biome: gut microbiome; feature: rumen; material: CR-attached | host: Bos | place: Iran: Karaj | collected 2018-10
TCTGCTCAATTGCATGGAACCAGGACTGTGTAGTTATTATTAATAATTGGCCTTTATTATTAATAACCGCCGTTTATTATTAATAATTTCATCCCTATTTTATTCGGATTATTATTAAAAAAATATAAATATTAGTTGTTATCTGTTGATATTTAGTATTTTTTTGTGTATATTTGCGGCGTTTAAACGATTAAATAAATTACGATATGGAACAAACAACGATTTACAGACCAGGCACAAACGCCCGTTATTATCAGGGCGCGCCAATTATTGAACGCCCCGCCAACGCGTCGGCGTTATTTCCCATTCCCCAAACAGACAACGGCGGACACATGACGGCGGCGGTACTTTCGCGCGTCGTAAAAATGTTTTTGGACGATCAGGACGTTAGGGAAAGTTCACGCGAAATATACGCCCGTCATATACGCATTTTCTTTAATTGGGTATCTGACAACGGCCTGGATATTTCGACGTTAGACCGTTCGGATATTATACGTTATAAAACGGAATTGTTGGAGGGATCGGCAACCATACGCAAACACGCGCCGTTAACGGTTGCGTCGTATTTGGTTACGGTACATAAGTTTTACGCATGGGCGGAATCATACAAAATATATCCCGATATTTCCAGGGGCATAAAGACACCCCGCCGAAATCAGGAATACAAAAAAGAAGATTTGCTAACGTATGACGAAACGGAGGGTAAATTTTCAACATCAAAATGTACGGAGTTATTGGAATATTTCCGCAATCAATCGGCGCGCGATTTCGCAATAGCTAATATTTTGGTTCGTTGCGGATTGCGTACGGTTGAATTAATACGCCTGAACGTCGGCGATATTACCTATAAATACGGGCGGCGCGCGTTATTGGTATGGGGCAAAGGACACGACGTTAACGACGCGCACGTTTTTTTATCTGATAAGGCGTTTGAATCATTACGCCAATACCTTGCAGAACGTGGAATAAAAGGCGATTACGATAACCCGAACGGGGAATACTATAATACCCCGATTTTTATAAGCTGCTCAAATAGGGACAAGGGCGCGCGTATTTCGACGCGGGCAATAAGGGGCATTATTAAGGACGGTTTGCGCGCCGTCGGACTTGATAACCGCCAATTTACGGCACATTCATTAAGACATACGACGGCGGCGTTAATCCTGGAGGCGGGTGGAATCGAAAAGGACGCGCAACGCGTATTAAGACACAATAACCCGGCGACAACCCAAATTTATTTGGAACAGAGAAAAGAAAAGGAACACGCACAACGCGCGCCCGAACTGCTGATAGACAATTTAATTTAACTGATATGGGACGAAATAAAAAACTATCTTTTGCAACGCTTTTACACCTTGCGGAAATGTACCAGGAACAATATAAAGAAAAGGGGTATTTGTTTTCGGAGGAACAAAACGACGCGTATTTTAGGGATTTTGTGGCGCAATACGTCGGCGGCGAAACCCCCGTTATTAATCCTGATATACCATTATTCTAAGTTACAAACCAGGTGGGGGAACGGCGGCGCGTCTGCTCGATGACCTCCAGGAACCCGCCACAATATACAAACATCATGGCAAAGGATTTGCAGCAAATACACAGACATGACACCGAACGCGAACGGCGGGTAATATCGACGTTGTTAAATTTCGTCAGCTTATACCCGGACGCGGCGGAAATAATCAGCGACGACAACGTATTTTATGACCCGCAAAACCGTGATCTATTCAGGGCGTTAGGCGACACCCTGAACGAAAACAAAAGGTTTGATATTACGGCGTTTCCTGAATATGTTTTAGGACATCGCAAACGTTACCCGTCATTTCAAAATTACGGAATCGGGGACGTTGCCGCCCATATAATGGAACTTTATAGTAATTATTTGCCTGGAGATGAAATAAAAGAATTTTTCTTAAGTAGGGCGGCGCGTATTGCCGAATTATATGTATTGCGCGAATATCAGGATATCGCAACGAAGATAACCGACGTAATCAGTAAGGACGCAACAATAACACCGACGGAAATAGAGGAAATCGCCGAACGTTTCAACCAGGTTAAAAAGATTGGTATTTCAGAGTTCGCGCCGTTTTACGAACCGTTGACGCGGGAACGTATGGCGGACGATCTAAGAAAACAAGGCGACGGATATAAAACGGGTTATATATTTACCCCGCCCGTCAATTTAGACACAATTGGCGCAAAAACACAAAATGAGGTAGAACAAATTGAACTGATAATACCCCCGAAACAAGTTACAATTGTGGCGGCGGGTACGGGACACGGTAAAAGTACGTTTTTAATTAACCTTGCATTGCGTATCTGCCTTAAATACCCGGATCAGAAAGTTTTGTATCTGACGTATGAGGAAGCGCGCCACAATGTCGCCGCAAAATTTATTAATACCCTTTGCGGCCTGGATTTGGCGCGCGATAACCGAAAGGAAATTAAAAAGGACATCGAATTAAACGCGGACGAAAACGGCGGCGAAAATATGGGAAAGTTCATATTGGACGATGAATTTTTTAGTTGCAACCAACAAGAAAAGCAAAGGAAACGGCATATATACAAAAAGGCGGTTAAGACCTTTTTCGATGACCTGGAGGAAACGGGACGTTTGAATATTCAGTATTCGGAGTATTCGACAACGGATTTAATACGACTTATTAAGAACATGAAACGTAACGGGCGCGCCGATATATGTTTTATCGATTACGTCCAAATGTTAGACAAACCCGAAAGTGTCAGTCATGGGCGGAACCGCCCCGACGAACTGAAAGACATTTGCAACGATTTGCGAAAACTTGCAGTTGACGAAAAGGACGGGTTAAGCATCGTTTTTGCTGCTCAATTTAACCGCGATTTGATAAACAAGAACGATCCGCGTTTAATGAGTGAAACGTTATTAGGAGAGGGCGCAAACCTGGAACATTTCAGTAATACAATTATCGGTTTATGGAATTGCGCTAAAATCCGCCTGGAGGGTACGACGCAAACAAGTAAGGGTTATTTGGCGACTGATGACGGCGGCAAAGATGACAAGGGAACGGATTACGACCCGTTCGCAAGGAATTATAACAAAAACGGTTTGGCATTAAAGAAGTTTTTGGGCGTTTGCAACGATTTGGACGAACCGTTTATTTTCGCGCGTCTGCTCAAAACACGCGACGGCGTGGGCAACGGTAGGGCGTTATTCAATTATTACGGGAATTGCGGCGTTATTGCCAATTTTGGCGACCCTGAAAACCCGTCGCCAACGGAACGTTTAACCGGGTATAATGGCGATACCCCCAGGCGTGGCGACACCAAACGCGAACCAATACCCGTTTGGCATCCGTTAATCGAAAAGAAAGACGGCGGCGATCTGTTTAGCCAACGGGCGGACGGCGGCAACCAGGAACCCGCGAACAAAAAGAAATCGAAGAATCAGGGCGTACGCGCCGACGAATCAGATTTAAACGACCTTTACGGACTGACGGGCGGGAACAAATCAAATCCCGATTTATCAAACGCAACGGTTAAAACGTCGTCAAACGTTCCGCCGTTGAACAGAATCCCGTTACCAGGTGGCGACGAACCAACGGGCGACGGGAAACCATTCCCCGAAACATATAATACGGACGATTTACCATTTTAATAATAAAGGATATGGAAACGAAAATAATAGCAATCTGCAATAACAAGGGCGGGACAAGTAAGACGGCGACGACCATTAATTTAGGGGCATCCCTTGCAGAAATGGGACATAAGACCCTTTTAATCGATTACGACCCCCAGGCCAATTTGACGGCAGCGTTACGGGTGCAAGGAACGCCGATATATTACACCCTTAAGGAAAAGGCGGAAATCAAACCCGCCGAAATCGCGCCGAACCTTTACGCCGTCCCGTCATCAATGGAACTTGCGGCGGCGGAAACGGAATTTAACAACAACGCCGAACGTAATTATTTGTTGGCTGACTGCCTGGAACCCTTGCGGGGCGCGTATGACTATATATTAATCGATTGCGCGCCAAATGTAGGATTTACAACCATAACCGCATTAAGCGCGGCGGACGGCGTAATTATTCCCATGACGGCGGAGTTTTTACCCGCCCAGGGAATCGGGCAATTATTACAGATAATCGGGACGTTGCGCCGGAGGATCAACACCAGGTTAGACGTTACGGGCGTTTTGATAGTGAGGTACGACAAACGAAAGACGTTGCACCGTGACACCCTGGAAATGATACGCGAACAATACGGGGATAAAGTATTTAATACGTTGGTACGTGAAAACGTCGCCGTGAGTGAAAGCAATAACGCGGGGGTTCCCGTTACCATGTACGCGCCCAAATCCAACGGGGCAACGGATTACAACGCCGTTGCAAAAGAACTGATTAAACGTAATATATAAAACAATAAGAATATGGAACTATTTTTAGACGGTAAGACATATAACGGAAACGTGTATTTCCTGGAGGGAACACGCGACGCAACGGCGGGGCGTTTAATGGCGTACCATTTTAATAACGGGACGTGTTTAGAAACGCTGACGGACAAGGCGGGCAACGTCCTGACGTTTCCCGAATACGCGGGCAAAAGTGACTATTACGAAAACGGACAATTCCGCGATCTGACGGCATTAAATAAACAATAACAACATCATGGCGGCAACGTCCTGACGATGACGGCGGACAAAGTTGCAAAACATAAAGAAATAAAAGATATGGCATTATTGAACGAAAAACAGATAAAGGAAATAACGGGCGTTTATCCGTTCCATTCCCAGGACGATAAGGGCGGCGACGCGGTGGCGGTTTTCAGGTTCGTATTTGGCGCGTACGAATGGTATGCAATAGAGGGCGAACACGACAACGACAATATACGTTTTTACGGTATGGCGAATTTAGGCGATACCGAATTAGGGTATTTCTCTTTAAATGAGTTGGAACGTATCGGGGCATCATTGGACGAAAGATTTACGCCGACGTGTCTAAAAGACCTTAAGGGCGAACACCTCCAGGAATGTTTAAGAAATGCGGGTATCATTTAATCAGCTTGAAAAGTATAACAATTAATATTTCTGAATATGGCGACAAAGAAACCGAACTTTAAGGAAACAACCGCCAAAATAATGGGCGGGGGTATCGCGGACATCATACACGCGGCGGCAAACGCGCCCCGTAACGATGACGGCGACCAGGTGGCGGACATCATGGAACAGACGGGCGGCGACGGCATCCCCCAGGAACCCGCCGAACCAGGAACACGGCGCGGACGGCGACCCCGTAACGAATCCCTTAAGTACGACGCGGCGAACCCGCCCAAATCTGCAAAGGGACTGAAAGAGGGTTACAACCGCGTTACGGCGGTTATGCGCGTTGAACAATTCGAAAAGATACGCGCCGTTTCGTATTGGGAAAAGATACCCGTCCGTGACGTTATGGAACAATTGTTAGACGCGGCGTTAAATCTTTATGAGAGTAAGAACGGGGAAATACGCCCAATACCCGAAAAGGAGGGCGGCGAAGAATCAGGAACAAATAATAAAACAATAAAGTTATGATAGAAACAAGCGGTTACAAGTTTTACAATGTTGAAGAAATCGCCGAAATACTGAAAATTAGCGTTCCGACGGTTCGTAAATACATACGGGAAAACACCCTTAAGACCGTCATTATTGCCCGGCGGCGTTATATGTCCGAACAAGATTTAAACGCGTTCCTGGAGGAAACAACGGGCATGAAACCGAACCAGGGCGGGGCAACGTCCTGACGATGACGGCGGGGATCATGGCGCGCAAAACGGCGGGCGCGTCTGCTCAATGGTTCCAAGAATTAACTAATAATGATTTTCCGCCGACGTAATCAATATAAATAACGACATCATGGCAAAGCGTTACGACATCCTTATAAACGGCAGTTTATACGAGGGCAACGAAAATAAGGACGTTGCAAATTATCTGTACGACACGGTTGATTATACGTGTCTGAATGAACACGGCGGGTTAACAAAATCGTTGGTTGAAACAGACGGCGAAGAATCGCGGGTATTAAGGCGGGACGTTATCGTTATACCTGGAACCCATAAAGGCGGGTACGTTTACCCCGAAAGTATTATAGACGAAATGGAGGAACCCGATAAGGCGCGTTTTTTGGCTAAAAGAATATCGCGCACGTTTGCCGAACTGAATAGCGGGGAAATGGAAATTTTCGACGTTATGGCGTTGGCGACGTTTAAGATATTCAAGGATTTGGCCGACGAAACGGAAAGGGACGTTTTTTTAATCCTGGACGCGTACGCCCATAAAATACAAAGTGGCATATCGTTAGCACGGGCGGGAAAGGAATCAAAAAAGAATCAGAACTAACGGCGGGTTCCTGGAGGTGGCGCGTATGGCATCCGGCATCGATGACGTTACGACAACCAAAAACGGGTTTTATTGCCATAAACTTTGCATTACGGCAATTAAAAATTACCTCCATAACAAACCGAAAAATCGACTTAAGAATATGAGGGATATTTTAATTTATGGCATCGTATTTTTATCCGGCGTTTTAGTTGGTTACGTTTTCCATATACTACAATGTAATATTTTGAAATTGGATTATAGGCATAAAGATTAAATAAACAGATCGCGGAATGAGCAAAGAAGAAACACGGCGGGTTATTACTTGCATCCCGAAATCGGAACGGCGGCGTTTAGTTCGTTGTTCCCTGGAGGAATACGGGCAATATGTCGGCGGGGTAACATTCAGCGACCAGGCGGCAACCCAAATATTACATATCAATATGGAACGTTCCTATATACTTGCGGTTAATCATGCGACGGGCGTATTAAACGACGCAATACGCAAGAAAGGAAAGATAACCGCCGACGACCTGGACGACGCGTTTAGACTAAGCGGGAACGAAAACCGTTGGCAGATATTAAACGGCATCATGGCCGCGTTACCTCCAGGAACCCCCGCCCGCGAATTGTCCGATATCATACGTTATTGTTATATATCAGGACGGCCAACAAAGGAAACGGCGTATAACTTATTATTTGAGAAATACCCCGATTTGGACGTTAGCGACACGGGCGGGCGGCGGGTATATGAGGAATTACCCCCGAACGTTGAAATTTACAGAGGTTGCAACACCCTGGAGAAAAGGAACGGTTACGGCCTTTCGTGGACGTTACGGCGGGACGTGGCGGAGTTTTTCGCGTTCCGTCATATTGGCGACACATTCCCGGAGAATCGCGCCGTATATAAGACAACAATACGGAAAACGGACGTACGCGCCGTATTCATGGAACGTAACGAACACGAAATAATATATTATTGTCCTGACGTGGAACCCGTTGTTTTGGTTACTGACAAACCAACGGAATATTATTATAATTTTATGGAATGGAAACAGAAAATAAATAAGTAATATGGCAAAGTATATAATAATTAAACGGGTATTAAAGAAAAAATGCCCACCAGGTATAAAAAGCGCGTGGGGTTATTCCAAAATCCCGTCCAACCTTTGGGAAATATGGGATAAACGGGAAATCGACGAATCGATAACGCCCGACATCTATACGGATCAAATGGACGAAACAATAGAAAACTATTCCAGGAACTACCCAAATTATTTTTGGGATTGGGGAACGGAAATATAAATGGTTTGAAAAATGAATATTGAAAAAGTATATATCTTGTTTGAGAGCGACGGGGAAACGGAAAATGTCGTTAACGTTTTTCGTTCGGAATCGTATTGTAATAAGTTCCGCGACTATTATACGAACCAATACCCGAAACGAACGTTTACCGTAAGGGGGTATGACATCGTGGACGAACGGAATGTTACGCGCGCCTTTTGGGAATCAGAAACGCAAAACAAATAAATGTATGGCAAAAGTATTATTAACGGCATGGCAAAGAAGAAAACAACACCGATAACGGACACGGCATTTACTGAAAAGTACACAAACGCCGACGATCTGATAAATAACGGTTCCGCAAATGACCGCGTTTTGTCCGTCATCCTTGCGGACGTTCCCGGCGATTATAAGGGCGTTACCCTGACGGATAAGGAGGTTATGGCGGCAAAGCTGACATTTTCGCCTGACGATTGGGCGGCATGGGCGGAAATATCGGCGGTACGTTTAACCGTCAGTAACCATATTAGCGAACTAAAACGTTTCGTCGTTACGGCATACCTCCAGGCGCGCGCCCTTTATGCGCTGATAATCGCCGCCGAATCAATCAAGGCGGGGGAAAAGGCAATTAACGCCGTATTGTCGGAACCCAGGATAAACGGCGACCAGGATTTAAAGAATATATTGTTATCTGACATAAAGGGTACGGACACGGCGGAGTTTTTCCAATGGCGGGATCATGACGGGGGAACGTTGCGCGCCGACATGGACGCGGGCGACGAACCGATAAATAAAACGTTGGAATCATTCAGCGACGAATTACGGGCATACCTCCAGGCGGTAAAAGGGGCGGTTACGGCATTTCAGACGTTTGCAAAGAACAATAATAAAAACGTTCCGTATAATCCCGATTTCGCATTTATGAAACAATACGTTGGACGTTTGGCGGACATCGTTAACGGCGATTTTTCGCCAAAAGGTAAATATAGCGAAACCAGGTTTAACGACTACAAAAAGAAAAACGGCAGCAAAGAACTGACGGCGGACGCGTTCCGCCCGTTGTTTCCCGATTGGCGGGGCATCAAGGGAAACGAACAGATAAACGAGAAATTATTAAGTTCGTTGGAATCAATGTATAATGATTATATACTTTCATTTGCTGACGTTGTTTTGAATGTTACGAAATCGGAACGCCGAATATTGGCGGGTACGATTTACGAAAAGGATCAGGACGGCAGAACGGTTAGAATAAGAAAATAAAGGTATGGCAAAGAAAAATAAATTATTGGCAACGCCGAAAGATATATCTTTAAACGCCGACGGCGACGTACGGGCAAAAGATATATTAAAGGTTGCAGACCGCCTGGAACTTGAAACGAAAATGTACACGGGCGGAAATACGACGTATTCACGCGGGGCGGGAAACGTTGTTAACGACCTTATACGCGCCGCCCGTCAGGAGGAAATTTCTAAGCAATACGACGATACAAAGCTATTGGAAATCGTACCCGATTACGAAAAATACGAATCATACAAGTATTTGGCGGGTTTGACACCTGAACAGAAACGGGAGGAAATACGGCGGATAAATATCAAGAATCTGCAATTAACGGGCAGCGAGTGGCAAGCAATCGACGCGTTACAACGATTATACGGTTTGTGTTGCTCCAATACGACGGACATAACCAAAAAGGACGCGCAAGGGCGTAATACGTTCCTTTGCAGTAACCTAACGGGCAAACGTGACGGTATTATATATTCAACCGTCATGGGCGAAGATATCGACGAACGTTTTTGTATGGAGTTTTGGGGCGGCAATTTGAGTAATAACCGTGAAAAGAGAAAAGACCAAATTAAGATTGCAAAACGCGCCCTTAAGAGCCTTGCAACAAAGGATCAGAATTTAGTTATTAATGAGGAAACGGATAATAACGGGGATTGGGAAATAACACATTATTTCTTGCGTCATATCGTGGAACCCGAAATAATAACGATGCTGAACAGAAAAACGGGGGAAACCAGGTTTTACAAATGTTTCCGCCTTAATTCCTTTTTCGTCGGCGACGCGTCGCAAGGTTACGTTACTTTAGGCGACAAAAGGGAATATATACAATATTTCCAGGACAAAAACGGCGTTACGGCAACGGTTCCCGATTATATTTGGAAAGTTGACCGCCTTTTACGTTCCGCCCTTTCAAGTAAGGATAAGGACAAAGACAAGGGAGAGGGCGGCAGAACGCCGAACCCGCATTTAAACAGACCGTTGACGGAAAAAGCAAACGAGGGGCAAACACCAGGGAAACGGAAAGTTCGCGTATATGACTATCAAATTAACCTGAATACGTTACTTAAAACCATTTCGGCAACGGACTTTAAGGCGCGTAGGTTCCGAACCTCCACAAGTAAGGAGGGGGACGAAACAAACAAACCCGCAACACGGGCGGGTTTGGATATCATGCTAACGGAAACATTCCGGGTACTGATAAAAACGGGTTTTTTGGTTGGTTTGTATTGGCCTGGAAGAAACCCTAAAGATATAATTCCCCCGTTAGGTGGAAAGAAAGATATATTAATAACCCTGAATTTAAGGGTTTGACATATTGCCCTTATATCGGGGGCAATATCCAATTGGGGCAACCCTTTTGGAATTTATTTAATCGTTTGGACGGTTGCGCCCGTGAGGGTTTGGCCGTCCTTTTTTATGGGGGTTCCTGGAGGTGGCGACGGCATCCGGCATCGATGACGGGCAACACATACCAACGGCGACGGCAGCGCATACGACGCGGTACGACCTCCAGGCGGATATGGTACGGCGGACGTAATCAGGAACGGCGACCATGTGGCGGGGTTATTCTGATTAAGGTATGGTTACGGCGGACATCATGGCGCGCCGTCTGCTCCATTCAGTCCTGACGGCGGGCGGATATGGTGGCGTTGTCATACAGAACTGACGGCGGATATCATGGCGGGCGTGTCTGCTCAATTCAGTCCTGACGGCGGGCGGGTATGGTACGGCGGTATCATACAGAACTGACGGCAACCGTACGCGGCCAACACGTCGGCGGGTTCCTGGAGGTGACGACGGCATCCGGCATCGATGACGGCCAACATACGGACATCACACAGAACTGACGGCGGATATCGTACGACGCGGTACGACCTCCAGGCGGGTATGGTACGGCGGACGCAATCAGGAACGGCGACCAGGTGGCGGGGTTATTCTGATTAAGGTATGGTTACGGCGGACATCATGGCACGCCGTCTGCTCCATTCCTTTATTTTTC
>JAEEGG010027086.1_pt1 | contig 10895 bp, 11 predicted proteins | sample 9134161 | NCBI WGS metagenome assembly JAEEGG01 (sample SAMN16246543, study PRJNA631951) | gut metagenome | biome: gut microbiome; feature: rumen; material: CR-attached | host: Bos | place: Iran: Karaj | collected 2018-10
TGCTCAAGTTCGCGAAATCGTACGCCGCGCCGCGTCCGTTCGTGGTGGACGTGGGCACGGGGAGCGGCTGCATCATCCTCTCGCTCGCGCGCGAGATGTCCGACGGCATTTTCCTCGGACTCGACATCTCGGCGGACGCCGTGGCGCTCGCGCAGGAGAACGCCGCGCGGTGCGGTCTCGCGGACCGCGTGAAGTTCGCGGTGGCGGACGGCCTGGACGACTTCGACGAGCCGGAGACGGTGGACATCCTCGTGTCCAACCCGCCCTACATCGCGACGGCAGACTGCGCCGCGCTCGACCCGCGCATCCGCGACTGGGAGCCGATGAACGCGCTGGACGGAGGGCCGGCGGGGCTCGACTTCTACGAGCGGCTCGTGGGCGACGCGCTCAACGTTCTCAAGTCCGGCGGCGGCGCGTTCTTCGAGATCGGCGACGGCCAGGGCGAGGCCCTGCGCAAGCTTTTCTTCGACGCGGGCTTCAATGACATCCGCATCGAGCCGGACTACGCCGGCCACGACCGCTACGCGTCGGCAGTCCTGCCGTGACGGCGGGGCGGATTTATGGTATACTAACGTCCAATTTTCCAAGGAGGAACAGATGACGCTTGAAGAACAGGTAAAGGCGATGCTCGACGCGCTCCGTCCGATGCTGCAGCAGGACGGTGGCGACCTGGAGTTCGTCAGGATGGAGGGCAAGGTGGTCACGCTCCGCCTCGTGGGGCACTGCGGAAGCTGCCCATACGCGATGATGACCCTCAAGCAGGGCATCGAGATGAAGCTGCGCGAGCTCGACCCGGAGCTGACGGTTGAGCGCGACCTAGGGATGCCCGAGCCTATGCCTGAAGCCACGGAAGGGGAGGCCGCGAAATGAACACTTTCAACGTATCGCTGGTTGGAGTCGGCGGGCAGGGCATCCTGCTCACCGCAAACCTTCTCGGCCGCGTGGCGGCGCTCGCCGGGCTTGACGTCAAGAAGTCGGAGATCCACGGCATGGCGCAGCGCGGCGGCTCCGTCGCCTCGAGCGTGCGTTTCGGCGAGATGGTCCATTCGCCCATCATCCCGGCGGGCGAGAGCGACCTGCTGGTGGCGTTCGACCGTCTTGAGGCGCTGCGGTGCGCCCCGCAGCTGAAGGTGGGCGGCAAGGCGCTGGTGAACGACGTGTATCTCACGCCGGTTACGGTGTCGAGCGGACAGCAGCAGGAGGTTGCGGACCTCGCGGGTTCGCTGAAGCGCGCATTGCCCGACGCGATATTCGTGGACGCCGCCGCCATCGCGCGCGAGGTTGGCAACGACCGCACGGCCAACATGGTGATTGCAGGCGCGCTTTCCGCGCTCACGCCGTTCGATGAGGGGCTGTGGCGCAAGGCGATGGCAGAGACGTTCACCGGGGCGAAGGCGAAACTGCTCGACGTCAACGAGAAGGCGTTCGCGCTCGGTCGCGCGGCGGCGAAGTAGCAGGCGGCGCCTTAGCCGTTCGTGGCGGAGATGTAGTCGGTGACGTCGGCGCTTGAGGATGCGGCTTCAGCGCCGCCGCCAGACACAGCGTCGCGGTCGAGGAGGTCCTCGTAGAACGCCGCCTTCGCGGACTCGAAGTACGGCATGAAGAGATACTTCAGCAGGCTTGACGCCATCGGCACGAGGACGAGCAGCATCGAGAGCAGGATCAGCAGCAGGAACCAGCCGAAGAAGCTCACCATCAGGCAGAAGTAGCGCCACTTGTGTCCGTCCATCAGGCGGCGCGATTCCGTGATGCACTGGTTCGCCGTCCAGTCCGGATGGTCCACGGCGATGAAATCGGTCATGGCGTACGAGAGCGCCTTCACGATGCCAGGCACGTACAGCAGCAGGCTCCACAGCGAGATGTACGTGAACTTGACCATGACGATCCAGCCCATCTTCCAGCCGTGCCCCCAGCCCGAGAAGGCATGGCCGAACTTCAGCCCGCGCCGCATCGTGGCGATCGTCATCGATGCGGTGCCCCAGCAGATGAAGCCGATCGGATAGACGATGATGATGGAGAACGCCAGCACGGAGAACAGCAGCGGGAGCATCACCTCCGGGTCAAGGAACAGCCCGATCTCCGGTTGGCCGCCTGGCTGGAAGAATGGCAGTATGCCGGAAAAATGCACTCCGGCGAAAAGGGCGACCGCTGCCGGCACGGTCATCACGCCGACAAGCATCGTGAGGACCATGTACCCGGCGAAGAACGTCCAGTACTGGCCTTCGCCGAGCGCTTTCCACGCCTCGGCCCTGATTTCCTTTGCGAGTTTCGTTGTCATGGCTGCGTATTATATCAGAAATTGTGCGTGGCATGGGCGCGGATGATGCGAGATGTGGTATAATTAGCGCCCAATGAAAACGCTTCTACATTCATGCTGCGGGCCGTGCGCGTCCGCATGCGTGCCGCGCCTGAAGGAACGTGGCGACGCGGTGACGATGTTCTTCTCGAACTCGAACATCGACACGCGCGAGGAGTGGGAGAGGCGTCTTGCGGCGGCGAGAGCGCTTGCGGCGGCGGAAGGCGTTGAGCTTGTTGCGGACGAATACGACCATGCGACGTGGCTGCGCGAGGTGGCGGCAGGTTGCGAGGACGCACCGGAGAAGGGCGTCCGCTGCGAGAGGTGCTACCGCTACAACCTGGCGCGCACTGCGGCATACGCGGCGGCGAACGGGTTCGACGGCTTCACGACGTCGCTGACGGTGAGTCCGCACAAGCCGAGCGCGAAGGTATTCGCGGCCTCGGACGATCCGAGGTTCCTCCACGAGGATTTCAAGAAGCGCGAGGGGTTCAAGCTTTCGGTGAGGCGCGCCGCCGAGCTGGGGCTGTACCGGCAGCCGTACTGCGGGTGCGAGTTCTCAAGGCGCAGAAAGGATGAAGCGACATGATGCTGGAGCTGAACGGGATCGATGTTGACTGCATAATCGGCGAGCGCGAGGAGGAGCGTGAACGGCTCCAGCGGTTGACGGTGGATGTGCGGCTGGAGATATGCGACGATGCGGCCGAGAGCGACGAGTTGCGCGACACCGTCGACTATGCGGCGCTCACGGGGAGGGTCCGCGATGCGCTTGCGGCGGCGAAGTGCAGGATGATAGAGCGGGCGGCGAAGGTGGTGTGCGACCTTTGCATGGGTGACGCGAAGGTGCGATCCGCGACGGTACGGGTGACGAAGGCCGGCGCGGTGGAGCATCTTGCGTCCGCATCGGCCACGTTCACCGCGTATCGCTGAATTATGGTAGAATATGGGGCTATGAAAAAAGGAAGGATTGGATAGGATGGCGGAAAAGGCGGAAGGCTGCACGCACAACTGCTCGAGCTGCGGGAAGAGCTGCTCAGACCGCAAGGAGGCGTTCGATTTCTCGGCGAAGCTGAATGAGGCGTCGCACGTGAAGAAGGTCATAGCCGTGGCGAGCGGCAAGGGAGGCGTAGGCAAGAGCTTCGTCACGGCGATGCTGGCGGTGGCGGCGAACCGCAGGGGACTTGCCGTGGGCATACTCGACGCCGATATCACGGGGCCGTCCATCCCGAAGGCGTTCGGGATCGGCGGCGGCGCGGTGCAGAGCGAGATGGGAATCGAGCCGGCGGTGACGAACGGCGGCATACGCGTGATGTCGCTCAACATGCTTATCGAGGACCCGTCCGCGCCCGTGGTATGGCGCGGACCGGTGATCGCGGGCGCGGTGAAGCAGTTCTGGACGGACGTTCACTGGGGCGATATCGACGTGATGTTCGTGGACATGCCGCCGGGGACGGGGGACGTGCCGCTCACCGTGTTCCAGAGCCTGCCGGTGGATGGGGTGGTGATCGTCTCCTCTCCGCAGAAGCTCGTGGAGATGATCGTGGGCAAGTCCGTTAAGATGGCGCAGATGATGGACAAGAAGGTGCTCGGCCTTGTTGAGAACATGAGCTACTTCACCTGCCCGAACTGCTCAGCGAGGCATGAGGTGTTCGGCGAGAGCCAGGCGGAGGCGATGGCCGCGCAATTCGGCATCCCGAACGTGCTGCGCCTGCCGGTGGATCCCGAATACGCGAAAACGGTGGACGCCGGTGCGGCGGAATCGCTTTCGGTTCCGGAGATCGAGGATTTCGTCAAATCGATTGCAACATGACAGGAAAGGAATATACAGCAATGAAAAGAATAGCAACGACAGTCGCCGCGGTCTGCGCCGCGGCTACGATGCAGGCGGAGTTCACCGCCGGTTTCGCGCGGGTGGACGCCACCCCGCCGCTTGGCATCCCGCTCGTGGGGTACTTCAGCCACCGCGTGGCGGACGGCGTGCTCGATCCGCTGTACGTGGAGTGCGTGGCGGTGTCGGACGGGACGAACTCGGCGCTCATCTACCGCGTTGACGACCTGCACCTCACCAACCCGTTCTTCGCGAAGGCGTTCCCGGCGATCACAGAGGCGACCGGCGTTCCGCGCGACCGCATATACGTGCACTCCACGCACACTCACACCGGGCCCGCCGACTGGCCGAGGCCGAGCTTCAGCGAGGAGGAGAACCGTCTCGTCATGGTCTTTGCCAACATGCGCATCACTCGCCTCGCCGACGCCGGACGCATGGCGCTCTCGAACATGGCGCCAGCGAAGATCGCCATCGCGAAGACGGTGTGCAAGGACATCTCGTTCATTCGCCGCTACCGCATGAAGGACGGTTCCGTGCGCACGAATCCGGGCCTCTACAACCCAGAGGTGAAGGAACCTCTCGGCACGCCCGACGAGACCCTGCAGGTGATCCGCTTCAAGCGCACGGATGCGCCTGACATCGCGATCATCAACTTCGGCACGCACCCCGACACCATCGGCGGCAACAAGTATTCGGCCGACTGGCCGGGCGTAGTGTGCAGCACGTTCGAGAACGGAGTGGGCGGCGGCGTGAAGTGCCTGTTCCTCAACGGCGCGCAGGGCGACGTGAACCACCACTACCGCTTCCCGCCGCCCGGACGCAAGGCGCTCAAGCGGGCGGACATACACTTCCACATGGGCCATGCCGTCGCGGGCGTGGCGATGTCCGTGTGGGACGTCTGCGAGGAGATTCCCGCCGGAGCCGTCCGCGGCGCGGTGAACGCCTACCCGATGCCGTCCAACAGGCCGACCGCCGACGAGATAAAGTGGGTGGAGCTGTTCGACGCCGGGCGCAAGAACGAGATTCCGCTCAGCGGCATGGAGATCAGGACGCTTACCAGCCCTGGTTCGCGCGTCCGCAAGCTTAAGGACGGCCCCGACCACTTCGACATCCTCGTTTCGAGCCTCGCCATCGGCGACTCGCTCGCGTTCGCGGGCCTGCCGTGCGAGCCGTTCGTGGACATCGGGCGCGACATCAAGGCGCAGTCGCCGTTCCGCATGACGGTCGTCTCCTGCCTCACCAACGGCAGCGAGGGATACATACCGTCCACGAAGGCGCACCACGAAGGCGGCTACGAAGGGCTGTCCTCGCGCTTTGCCGCCCCGACAGGCGACAAGCTCGTAGCGGCCCAGGTTGAGCAGTTGAAGAAACTGAAGTAAGCGATGACCCGCTTCCCCGAGATAGACTTTGCGGTGCCCGGCAGGCCCGTCGGCGGCACGTCCAACGGCGTGGTCTGCGAGGACGAATGGGGTAGGTACGCGCTCATCAAGGGCGTGCGGGCGGCGAAACGCTCGCCGGACGCGCCCTTCGATGAGGCGCTTTCGGCTTTCGGGGAGCTTGAGCGCGAGCTTGGCGAAGCAGGCATGGACTTCTCGGACGTGGTGCGCACGTGGCTCTATGCCGACAGGATACTCGACTGGTACGCGGACCTGAACCGCGCACGCGACACCTTCTTCCGGGCAAAGGGCGTGTATGGGCGGTACGTTCCGGCTTCCACGGGCATAGGCTGGAGCGGCGGCACGGGCGACAGGATCTTGATAGGGGCGTTCGCGGCAAAGGCGAAGGCGCCGGGAAGCGTCGAAGTGGAGGCGTTGCCGAGCCCGTTGCAGTGCCCGGCGCTCGAATACGGGTCGAGCTTCTCGCGGGCGGCGGAAGTGCGCACGCCCGGGTGGAGGCGCGTGATCGTATCGGGGACGGCGTCGATCGAGCCGCAGAGCCACGAGGTGGCGCACGTCGGCGACATCGCCGGGCAGATCGACTGCACGATGCGCGCGGTGGAGGCGATATACGCCTCGCGCGGGATGTCGTGGCGCGACGTCACGGGCGCGCTCGTGTACGTGAAGGATGCGGCATACCGCGAAAGCTGGGAGGCGTGGCTCAAGGCGCACCCCGAATATCCGCGCGAACATTCGCGCGCAATCGTGGCCGACGTGTGCCGGCCGGAATGGCTCTTCGAAATCGAATCGGACGCAACGATATGGAAATGACCACAACAAGGCGCACGTTCCTGACCAGCGCGGCGGCGCTCGCCGCATGGCCTGCGGATCTCTTCGGCGCACCGGCGGGAAAGAAGCCGGCGCGGCGCCGGAACGATGCATGGGAGAAGCCCGACGGCAGCGCGACCGACGGGGTGATGGTCCGTCGGCTGTACCTCGACCTCGCCGGACGCATCCCAACGAAGGACGAGGCCCAGGCGTACGTCCTTTCCGGGAACCCCAACAAGCGGGAATCGCTCGTGGAGCATCTGCTCGCGTCGAAGGAGTTCGCCGACTTCTGGGCGATGAGGTTCTGCGACATCCTCCGCGTGAAGAGCGAGTTCCCGATAAACCTCTGGCCGAACGCGGTGTACGTGTATCACGCGCGGATACGGAAGTTCGTGGAGACGAACGAGCCGTGGGACGCGTTCGGGCGCGCGCTCATCACGTCGCAGGGGAGCGACTTCCGCGACGCGGAGGTGAACTTCTTCCGCGCCACCGACCACCGCACGCCCGAGGGCTGGGCCGAAGCGGTCGCGCAGACGTTCCTCGGCATTCCGCCGGCGGAGCTCCCCGCAAAGCGCAAGGAGAAGATCGCCGCGCACCTCAAGTGCCTGAAGATCAAGAACACGCGCGAATGGAAGGAGGAGATCGTCTATGCGGACGGCGACGACCGGCGTGGCGAGCTGTGCGACATGCTGTTCGTTGACGGGCGGCAGGAGGTCGCCGATGCGTTCCTCAAGCAGGTGCGCGGATGGGTGTTCGGCCCGAAGGCGGCTTCGGCGAAGTCGGGCGGCGAACTGCGGCTGAAGGATGTGCTGAGGGGAATAACCACGTCCCGCGAGTATGGGCGCGGATCGGTGACTGGCGGATTCCCGGCAAGGCGGATCGAGGCCGAGGTGCTGGACGATGCATTCTGCACGCTGAGCGAGGGCATGCGGACAAGGAACTACCAGTCGCCCGCGCCGGAGCCGTTCACGTTCCTGCCGAAGGAGCGCCCGACGGTGTGCGTTGAGGACGGCTCGATATCGAGCGGGTTCCTCACGCTGTTCGGGAGGCCTGCGCGCGACACCGGGCTGCCGGAGGAGCGCGGCGGCGACGTGACGGCGAAGCAGAGGCTGTATCTGTTCAACTCGGGGAGCCTGCACAACCAGATCGTGCGGATGACCGTGCCAGGCGGATGGAAGGTAAACGGCGGGCCGAACCCGATCTTCAAGCTGCCCCTTCCGCAGCGGGTTGACGACCTCTACTGGCGCATCCTCGCCCGCCCGTCGTTGCCGCGCGAACGGCAGACGGTTATGGACGAGTGGAAGCGGCGCGGCGGCGGAAAGAACAAGAACGCGCGCTTCATCGACCTCATGCGCGACGTCGCATGGTGCCTCATTAACACCAAGGAATTCATCTACAGGATCTGACGGACATGAAACCAGCGAAAAGCGTTGTCGAGATATGGCTGTGGGGCGGGCCGAGCCAGATTGAGACGTTTGACCCGAAGCCGAAAGCGCCGCACGACTACAACGGCGGGCTGAAGTCCATCCCCACGAACGTGCCGGGGATAGAAATCCACGAATGGTGGCCTGAGCTCGCGAAATGCGCCGACCTCTACTCGCTCGTGCGGAGCATGACGCATACGCAGTTCGGGCACGAGAGCGCCGCCTACCTGATGCAGACGGGGCGGCTTCCCGGCGGCGGCGAAGTGTGCCCCGCGATCGGCACGGTGATAGCGCAGGCGAAGCGCAAGGCGTACAAGGGCGATCTGCCGCCGTACGTGATCCTCACGCGCGCTAAGGGGCGTTTCAGCGAGGTTGGGTTCCTCGGCGCGGACGCAGCCCCGCTCGTGACTGGCGGGCAGCCGAATTCGCAGCGCTTCGCCGTTGACGGGATCGTGCCGCCGAGCGGAATCTCCCAGAAGGCCGCGCTCGAGCGATTCGACCTGCTCGCCAAGCTTGATGGGTGGCGGCCCAACCCGGACACGGCGAACGCGGAGATCGCGGCGGCGTTCGATGCCGCCGGGGTGGAGGCTCGCAGGATTGCGGAAGGCGACGCCGCGAAGGTGTTCGACCTCTCGCTGGAGCCGGAGGACGTACGCAACAGGTACGGGCGCACGGAGGTGGGGCAGTCGCTGCTCGCGGCGCGGAGGCTCGTTGAGTACGGCGTGCCGTACGTGGCCGTCAACACGTCAGGCTGGGATTCGCACAAACGGCACTTCGAGACGATGAAGAAGCGCAGCGGCGATACCGACATGGCGGTGGCGGCGTTCCTCACGGACCTCAAGGCGAAGGGACTGCTCGACTCCACGGTCGTGTGGATGAGCGGCGAGTTCGGGCGCACGCCGAAGGTCGGCTGGGAGCCGCCGTGGAACGGCGGGCGCAACCACTACGCGAGGTGTTTCTCCGCGCTCGTTGCGGGCGGCGGTTTCAAGGGCGGCTGCGTGGTGGGTGAGTCGGACGAGACGGCGAGCAATCCGGTGAGCCGCCCCGTAGCGCCGCAGGATTTCCTCGGCAGCATCTACGAGCTGTGCGGGGTGGATCCGGACGGCCCGCTCGAGAACGACAAGGGCAAGAAGATGACCGTGCTGCCGCCGCAGTCGAAGGAAGGACGCCTCAAGGAGATCTACGCATGAAACGACTGATCGCGACAGCGCTTCTGGCGGCGGGGTGCCTTGCGGCGTACGCTGTCGATCCATACGCCGGATACATCTACCCCTCTGGCATCAAGGCAGGGACCACCAACAGGTTCATCATCGGCGGACAGGCGCTCTGGGGCGTGCGGAGCGTGCATTTCGGCAATCCCGGCCTGCACGTGCTGAAGATCGAGAAGGTGCCGGGGTTCGCCCCGCCGACAGGTCAGCAGCGCAAGCACCTGAAGAAGTGGCTCGACGGGATTGCGGAGGGCAACCGCGAGGAGCCGCCGCTTCCGGCGGATCCGCACCTCGACGAATGGCGGTCCAACTCATGGTGGCGCGCGCTGAACACGCTCGACGCCGGCCAGATCGCGATAGTGGAGTATGACCTGTACACGCCTCGCAACTCGCTTCAGGATACGCCTTCCCTGCGGCAGAAGATACTCGTGACTGTGGCGGCGGACAAGGATGCCGCCCTTGGGCAATGTCCTTTCTACGTCTATGCATGGAACGGCATCGCCGCGCCGAGGCCGTTCGAGGTTACGCGGCTTCCCCATGCCGAGGAACCGCTTTACGTGCCGCCGCACCGCGACCAGCCCGGGCCGAGATACGTGGACGTTCGCAGCGGCGGCGTGGTGCTTGACGGACAGATAATGCCCGGCTCTACTGACACCTTCCGCCTGCGGCTCGCTGGCAGGCGGCGCTATGCGTTCACCGTTACCGCGCGCGAGCTTCAGCCATACATCGGCGACGCCGTGCCGGGGTTCTTCAACGCGGCCATCGTGCTGAAGGATTGCGACGGGAACGTGGTCGCGACGGCTGATGACGATGCGCGGTTCCGCCCGGACCCATTCATGGACTTCACTCCGCCGGCAGACGGCGAGTATCTGCTTGAGATACACGACGTCCTTTACAGGGGACGCGCAGACTTCGTCTATTCCATCGCGATCGACGATTTCCGCATGCGGACGAGTCCCATAGCGGACGGCACGGTGCAGAAGCCGGGCGCGGTCGCAATCAAGCGGTTTGCGGTAGATTCGCCCGGGCCACGCGTGCTGGAGGTGACGGCGAGGCGCAGAGGTTCGCCGCTCGATGCAGTCCTCACGCTGAGGGATAAAGTCGGCGGCAAAGTGCTGGCGCGTTGGGATGACGCCACCAACACTGTGTTCACCGGCACGGTCCCGCAGGGCGAATGCGACCCGATCGGCACGTACGACTTCAAGGAGGCGGGCGAATACGTTGCGGAGATAACGGACAGGACCGGGCATGGCGGAGACGACTACGTATGGTGGCTTGACATACGCCGCCCCACTCCCGGCTTCGAAGTGCGCTCCACACGTTCCACGCTGCCGCTCAGAGGAGGCATGCCGCTCAAGGTGGAGTTCATCGTGCTGCGCAAGGAGGGATTCGACGGAGACGTGACGATAGAGTTCCCCGAACAGGTGCGTTCCGCGAGAAAGTGCGTGATAACATCCGGCGTCGACAGGGTGAGCGCCGACCTGTTCTACAAGGGGAAGCGCATGGCGCCGCCGCAGACGGCGAACCTAACGGCAAGCGCCATGATAGGCGGCCGCACAGTGCGCGTGCCCGTCATTCCGTGCGACGACTACGAACAGGCCTTCGCGTGGCACCATCTCGTGCCTGCCAAGGAGTTCCTGCTAACGGGAATCCCTGGCGGCGGCGGCAAGAAGCCCGCACCCGCCGGCAAGCAGAAAAAAGGCGGCAAACCGCAGAACAAGCCCGGCAAGCCAAACGCCGCAAAGAAACGGTAACGACGCAACCCATCAGTCACTTGATCGGCACCTTGACGGTGACGGGGTTCGCCTGGACGGGCTTGTTCTCGTCGTCGCCGCTGTTGTCGGCGTCCTGCGTGGAGTGTGTGATAACCGCAATTCCCGGTATACCGAATGCGTACACGCCCATCGTCTGCGTCTTGACGCTCGGACGAAGGTC
>JAEEGG010027091.1_pt1 | contig 10893 bp, 7 predicted proteins | sample 9134161 | NCBI WGS metagenome assembly JAEEGG01 (sample SAMN16246543, study PRJNA631951) | gut metagenome | biome: gut microbiome; feature: rumen; material: CR-attached | host: Bos | place: Iran: Karaj | collected 2018-10
ATGCCTTCGATCTCGATGAAGCCGGTATCGCCTACCTGGCCGCCCATCTCCGCGTAGAAGGAGGAAACATCCACCGCGGCAAAATAATCTTCTTTGTCATTGGTCTTTTTCTTGAACAGCGAAACGACCCGGCACTCGGTCACATCCTGGTCATATCCCACAAATTGGGTCTCGATGTCCAGTCCGGTATCTACTTCGACCACGACCTTCTTTTGAGCCGCGCGGGCGCGTTTGCGCTGCTCTTCCATCAGCTTGTCAAAGCCGGCGCGGTCCACTTCCAAACCGACCTCGCGGGCCATCAGCTCCGTCAGGTCATAAGGGAACCCGAAAGTATCATAGAGCAGAAAAGCGAAATCGCCGCTGATGGCAGCCTGACCGGTGATCTTCAACTTTTCGATCTCCCGGCGGAGTTTACCCAGTCCATGAACGGTCTCCTGCATCTCACGCTGTGCGGAATCCTCCTTCTTGCCTTTATTGCGGATCTTGAAAACTTCCTGCTCAAACATCTGGATGCCGCGGTCCAGCGTGCGGTTGAAAGCGACCTCTTCGGTCTGAATGGTATTCTTGATGAAAACCCGGCGTTCACGCACCTCCGGGAATGCATCGCCCATGCAGTCCGCCACCACATCCACCAGCTTATAGAAGAAAGGCTCGGTAAAGCCGATCGAGCGTCCGTAGCGCACCGCGCGGCGCAGGATGCGTCTCAGTACATAGTTGCGGTCGTTATTGCCGGGAACGATCCCGTCCGCGATCGCGAAACTCAGTGTGCGGATATGGTCAGAAATGACACGGAAAGCGATATCCGTTCTCATCTGTTCAGGAGTCCCCAAGTGAGCGCTGCCCGGCAGAGTGCTGGAATACTTGTGACCGCTCAATTTCTCCAGTGCCTGGAAGATCGGACGGAAAACATCGGTCTCATAATTGGAGATCACTCCGTTGAAATCCGTAAAATTCTTCGTACACTGCATGATGCTGACGGCACGCTCAAAGCCCATGCCCGTATCCACGCTCTTGGCCGGCAGCGGAGTGAAGGTGCCGTCCTGATTGGCGTTGTACTGCATAAAGACCAGGTTCCAGATCTCGATGCAGTCACCCAGACCGGCATTGACCAGCTTGCCCTGAGTGTCGCCCTTGGGAGTCAGATCGATGTGAAGCTCCGAACAGGGACCGCACGGACCGGTATCGCCCATCATCCAGAAGTTGTCTTTCTTGCCGCCGTTGAGGATGTGGATCTTGGGATCGAGTCCCGCCTTGGTGAACAGCACCGCCCAGCAGTCATAAGCCTCCTGGTCGAACTCACTGGGATCGCCTTTGCTCTTGTCCGGACAATAGACGGTGGCATACAAACGCTCTTTGGGAAACTTCCAAACCTCGGTGATCAGCTCCCAGGCCCATTCAATGGCTTCTTTCTTGAAATAGTCGCCAAAGCTCCAGTTGCCCAGCATCTCGAAAAACGTATGGTGATAGGTGTCCATCCCCACATCATCCAGATCGTTATGCTTACCGCCGGCGCGGATGCACTTCTGGGTATCCGCTGCCCGCTTAGTCTCATAAGGGCAGGTGCGCTGACCCAGAAAGATCGGGACAAACTGGTTCATTCCCGCGTTGGTAAAAAGCAGGTTCGGGGAATCGGGCATCAAGCTCGAAGATGGAACAATAACATGCGACTTCGATTTAAAGAAATCGAGAAAAGATTGACGCAATTCGCTGCTGGTCATAGCAAGTTTCAGCAATAAATAAAAAGATTGCAGCAGTCGGACAGGTTTCTCCTGTGCTCTGCTGTCAGTGTTTCATAAAAGGGGCAAGATCCTGTTGGCGACCGCCCCAGACGGGTTAGATTCTAACCTTCTCTTGGCAGATTGACCAGACGTAAATTCACTCTGACCAAACTCTTTTGTCCTAAAACAAAAAAGGACGGCTTAAACCGTCCTTCTCGTAAATTGAAATATCCCTTACTTCTTGTCGGGAGTGACCGCGTCTTTTACATCATCGGCAGCCTTCTTGACCGCTTCGCCAGTGGCATCGGCGGCTTTCACTGTGGCGTCTTTCACGTCTTTGGCCGCTTCATTGATGGCCTCACCGGCCTTCTTGGCGGCATCTTTCACATCTTCAGCCGCTTTCTTGGTCTTATCTTCGACGAAATCAGCGGCTTTTCCAGCAGCGTCTTTGACATCCTTAGCCGCTTCATTGATAGCTTCACCGGTCTTCTTGGCGGCATCTTTCACATCATCGACAGCTTTCTTGGCGACGCTCTCGCTCTCCTCAGCCGGCGCGGCCAGCATCGGCGGCACCTTCACAGAAGTCTGCGGAGCCTTGGCGGCCGGGGTTTCCGTCTTCGGAGGTTCGGGCTTCTTTACCAGCTCAGGGAAACGGGTCTCCATTTTCCGAACTTGGGCATAAGCTTTTCCAGCCCAGCTGCTTTGATGGGATGTAGAAATCTCGCGATACATTTCCACCGCCTGCTCGTTATCACCCTTGCTCTGGTAGATAGCGGCCATGTTCATCTTCGCCTGCAGGGCAACAGAATTGTTCTCGCGCGACAGGGCCTGATAAGCGGATAAAGCCTCGTCATCTTTACCGGCAGCATCCAGACAAACCGCTAATCCATAAGCGGCTATGCTCTTCATATCACTGCTGGGATACTCGGTCTGGAAGCGTTTGAAAGCTTCCTCGGCCTTCTGATACTCACCGGCGTTGAAATAAGCGGAACCCGCTTCCAGCAAAGCTCTTTCCGCGGCGGCTGTCCCTTTGTACTTATCTGCCACTTTTTTCAGATCATCACCGGGAACTTTCCCGTCAGCTATCACGCTAACAGGTTCTCCCAGAAGAAAGACCGCGTTATTCGCGTTCAATTCTTTTTGTTTCGCGCTCCAAATAGCATAAGCAATAGCAATACCCACGATCAGGATGATCGTAGCCCATAAATGCACTCTTTTACGATTGGCCTCATACCAGGCCCATAACTCGTAAAGCTTACTCGATTCTAAAATATTCTCGCTCATAAAGCCGACACATCCTTGCAAACTCCTTCCTCAGAGGCAAGGATATTTTTATGTTTATCGTTAATTTCTTGCGCGGGATCGAACGGAACAAATTGGTTTTTATCTTTTCAACCTGCTGCCGTGATTCCACTTATCTTTTATTTTACAGCTGTTTTCAGTTCGATCACATCATGCGGTGAGGCTTCACGCTGTCCCGCAGCACTCACCTGCACATACCGGGCCTTTTGACGCAGTTCTGCCAGCGTCCGGGCTCCCAGATATCCCATTCCGGACTGGATACCTCCGATCAGCTGGGTCAGCACATGATCCAGTGAACCGGCTATTTCCTTCAAGGCTTCAACCCCTTCGGCCGCGATCTTGCGGGTCGTGTCGCTCTTCAGATGACCGTAACGGCTGGCGGAACCCGCCTTCATCGCCGCCAGACTGCCCATCCCGCGGTATTTCTTATAGATCTTGCCGGCGATCTCGATGATCTCGCCCGGAGACTCATCGCATCCGGCCAGCACACCACCGCAGATCACGCCCTGTGCCAACGTCAGCGCCTTGACGATATCGCCCGACTTGGTAATGCCGCCGTCAGCCAGGATCGTCACTCCGCGTTTGGCCGCGGCACGGGATGCCACATACAGCGCCGTCAGCTGCGGGATCCCCACTCCGGCCACGAGACGGGTCGAGCATATAGAACCGGGACCCTGACCGATCTTGATCACATTGGCTCCCATCTCCGCCAGGTATTCCACACCGGCACCAGTGGTCACATTGCCGGCAATGATCGGCAGTTCCGGGAACGCGTCACGGATCAGCTTCACACTCTCGCCCACACCTTTCGTATGACCGTGAGCCGTAGAGACCGCGATCACGTCCACACCTTTTTCCACCAGACCATAGACATGCGCCAGTATCCGTTTGCGGTCCAGCTTGCCCGAAGCATCGCGTGTCGCCGAGACCGCGGCACCGCACAGCAGACGAAAACGGCTGTCGCGGGCGGCCTTGAACTGGGCGCTGCGCTCCTGATTGATCTTCAAAATGTCCGAAAGAGTAAAAAGTCCGCACAAACGATCTTTTCCATCCACCACTATCAGCTTGTGCTCCATCGGGTTGTCCGTGAAGTACTGATCCGCTGTCGTGATGGCATCATTGCCCAGCTGGCTCTGCAGGATGGTGCAGACCTTGGAGCGCGGGATGATGACATCCGTCACCTTATAGGCGGCAAACCGTTTGTTCAGCACGTGCGCCGGCAGTACGCCCAGCAGTTTGCCTTTGCTGTCCACCACCGGGAAAGTGCTGAAGGTATATTTCTCCTTTTCAATGGTTTGAAGCAGATCCCCGATCTCCTTGTCCGGGGAGATCGTCACCGGGTTTTGGATCAGACCGTGGACATGTCCCTTGACGCGGGCCACTTGAGCGATCTGCTCCTTCTCGGACATATTATAGTGGATCAGCCCCAAGCCGCCGTTCAAAGCCATACCGATAGCCATCCTGGACTCTGTAACAGTGTCCATATCCGCAGAAATGATCGGGATGTTCAGCTCTACGCCTTCTGCCAGACGGGTGCTTAACTGCGTATCGCGGGGAAGAATTTCAGAGTAAAGAGTCGCCAGCGAAACATCATCGTATGTAAGCGCTTGGTGTGAGTGGGCGAGGAAAAAGTCATCGGCGCCCTGGAAAAATTGCAAATCAAGTTCGTTCGGTTCGTGAGTACCAACCATGCGCAAGCATAAAAAAAGATGACCGAAAATTACAAGCAAAAACTTATCTCCGGGAAAAAATCCCTCTCTCGGGAAACTTTTATATTCGCTTACTCCTAAAGAAGAAAAATCCCACAAAAATCCTTGACAAAAAAAAAAAACAGGATAAGTTGCCCACGTTATGAAGATTAAGTTCAAAAAATTGTTTTTCATAACAGGGCTCCTGATCATCGGGCTGGCCGTTCTGACCTGGGGCATCTCCTGTTTGTGGGGTATTTACTGCTTCCATCACGTCAAAAATCAGAAAAACGAACAAGGCATTTCCAAATGGGCCGAGCTTGAGCAGAATGTTCTGTCCAGACCCGCCGGAACCAATCTCTTCGACCTCTCCCCCTGGAAAGAATGGCTGGAAGCCAAAATAGCTGACCCGGATTCCGGAGATGGTGAACTGAACAAATATAGTACGATCCGCAGCGACTTCATTGAAAACGCTCTGACAAATCTCAATGAACTTATCACTCAATATCAGATATCTTCCCAAAATAAGAGAAAAAGAGAAATCCGGAAAGAGTCAACGAGTCGTTATAAAAAACTGATAGATGACGCCATAGATTCCACCAAGACCGTCCTGACTAAAAAGACCGAGTTCGATCAGTTGATGGCTGATTCTGAAGAATATAAAAAACTCACTTCCCAACAGCAGGCCGCAAAGTTCTGTCTTTTCTTGTACTCCAAGAACGAACCGCTTCGAGATAAAATCAAAAAAAATCTGAAACTGGCTCAGTATGAAGCCATACCTGAATCTGAAAACTTTGAGTCTCTCACTTCCAGTTGGTCATACATCCGATATGATCTTATCAAGGATGCAGCCAATTATGCCCGCATTTACGCGATCTTGGGCGAACGTGAAAAAACTGTGGAAGAACTTTCATTCCTTTTAGACCTTGTGACTTTGGAGCAATGCGCAAACTCCATTAGTGTTGGTCATGACCGTATCGGAAATTATTATAGCGTTTTTCTTACATTCCAAAGGATATTACCCTATCACACTCTTTCAAATGATGATCTTCTTCAACTGGAGGAACGCTTGGCAAAAATAGCTTATGTAAAAGATTTTCAAATGAATCTGCTAGGTGAGGTCTATCGTCATCCCAATACGAACTTCGATTTTGAAACTTTCCTTGAACGATGCCTGGCTGTTATTTTCTATGGAGAACTCAAACAAGGGGACGCTAAGTATCTGCAATATTTCTGGGATGTATATTCTTCGATCAACACTCAGGAGCAAACGATAGATGAGGAAAAATGGGAACACTTTTTAGAACCCTACATACAAGTTGACCGCAAATTCCACTCCTTACGTTTTGATAAACCGGGACACTTTGCATCATCAGTCTTTACCATCATTTGTAATGCTGACAATATCAAACCAACAACAGAAAGCTCAAAATTCGATTTTCTTAAAGGCAGATATAATAGATTAAAAGTTTTTCAAAACCATGCCATAACATCCTGTGCTCTGGAATGTTATTATCTGAAAAACAAACGCTATCCCGGAAAGCTGGAAGACCTGATACCGGATTATCTCGAAACCATTCCCGAAAACATTCTCCATCCTGACAAAGATTCTCCATATCAATCAGATGGAAAGAGTTATTCCTTTGGAACTTTTGAATTTTAGAGAAATGATTCTTCCCCTTATTTCAAAAAAGCCGGGTTTATCGCCCGACTTTTTTAATTCTTATCAAACATCTTTCCTATGACGCGCTGATGCCCAGGTAGGCGCGGTGGACACGGTAGCTGATGGAGGTCAATATCTCCCAGGGGATCGTTCCGGCCCATTCAGCCACCTGCGCGGCGGTAATGCTTTCCTCTCCCTGTTTGCCGATCAGCACCGCTTCATCCCCGTTCCGCACCGAAACCGGCACCGTGCTGACATCCACGATCATCTGATCCATGGTGATGCGTCCCAGGATCGGGCACCGATGTCCGTGGATCAAAACATGACCTTTGCCCGAAGCGTTCCGGTGGTAGCCGTCGCCGTAACCGGCTGTCAAAGTGGCGACCTTCATCGGTTTGGACGAGGTGTAAGTGTGGCCGTAGCTCAAAGTCTTGCCCGCGGGAATGTTCTTGACCAGAGAGACCCGGCATTTCAGGGACAAAGCCGGGCGCAAAAAGTCCTGTATCTTTCCTTCCGGCACACGGCTGCCGGTCGGTGCGATGCCGTAAATGATCAGTCCCGGACGGGTCGTATTGAATAAGCTATTGTCTTCAAACAAGATCCCACCGCTGCTGCTGGCATGGGTGTAATCCAGACCGATCCCCATGCCCAGAAGCTGTTTGACAAGCGAGCTGAACTGCTCCAGCTGGTTTTTGGTAAACTCCTCATCATCTTCCACCGCGGCCAGATGAGTATAAACACCTTTCAGGCGGATACATCCCTCCTGTTCTTCCATATTCTTCAGCTGCCGCACGAGCGCAAGCGCCTGGTCAGCCTCCACACCCAGACGTCCCATCCCGGTATCCACTTTCACCTGGATCAGCGCGGTGGCTTTCATCTTTTTGGCTACGGACACGTAGGCTTCCGCCTCGTCCAGGGTCGAGATCGTTCCCATCACTTTCTGGCGGATGGCGTACTCGATCTCATCCTTGGTGCAGGCACCCAGCATCAGGATAGGCCAGCCCTGACCGCGGGAGCGGATGTCGCGGGCTTCATTCAGGTTGGCGACACCGAAAGCGTTGGTTCCGCAGTTCATGAGGTGTGAAGCGATCTCCTTCAGTCCGTGACCGTAGGCATCGGCTTTCACCACCGTCATGATCTGGGTCAGCGGCCCCACCCGGTGACGGATCCAGGCCAGATTCTCGCGAAGCGCGTTCAAATCCACTTCTGCCCAACAACGATATACAGGATAAAGACTCATAAAGGTAATGTGCGTGTATTCTTGACTTTAACAAATTGGACCGGCCGCAAATAAATGGGTTCCATTTCTTCAGGCGCAATAAAAACTTTCCGCTCAAGCGCTAAGACGGCCAGATCCTCCGCCCGGGGATAGAGCGGTCTGGCCTCCGGCAGCAGTCTGCCCAGATCGGGAGCGCCAACCTGAGAGGAGTTTTTGACCAGTTCCCCGGCCTCTGCCCGGCTGATGATGCGGAGCGGTTCCACGGTCTGCGGAATCGTATCCGCCGCGCCGGTTTGATAGGCCGCGTGATAGAATTCATCCCGCTGAGCATCTATCAGAATATGGATCGTGCCCTGCCAGCCCTGGCGGAAAGCCCTCAGCGCCAAAGCGTCAGCCGTGCTGACCGCCGCCAGTTTCAATCCTGTGGCCAGATGCCATCCCTGGGCAAAGGCGATCGCCGCGCGGATGCCGGTATAAGAACCCGGTCCCACACCTACTGCCAATGTATCCACCTGACTGTTATCCAGATGAAGCTGATCCAGCAAACGATCGACACAGGCGCAGATCCCTTCACTGGGAACCGCACCCGGCACAGGCCCGGTCAGCCCGGTTTCCGTATCTACCCGCGCCAAAACACGCCGGGATCCCGTTTCCATGATCGCGATGGAACGGAACGAGGTCGAAAAATCTACGGCAAGCAGTGTCTCAGCACTCATATCACGTGCTCTGGTTTAAGGTTCTTTTGCCTTCCAAACAAGTCTTTTGTTTGAAAAGCTGGCTTTTTTATTCAATTTAGGTAAAATTACCCCGTTTTATGAAAAGATTCGGAACATTTCTTATAACGATGGTGACCGGCATGCTGCTCCTGAGCGGCTGCTCGGAATACGCAACAAGTAAAAATCCTGTTGAAAAACAAGAACCGGCGGCCGCCGCTGCAACCCAAACGGAACAAAAGGCTGCCCCCGGCGCAAAGATCGCTGTGATCGAGACGGATAAAGGCACAATGACGCTGGAGCTGTGGAGCGATGTCGCCCCGAACACCGTGGCCAACTTTGAGAAGCTGGCCAATGAGAAGTTCTACGACACTACCGCCTTCCACCGCATCATGGACGGATTCATGATCCAGGGCGGATGTCCCAATACCAAACCCGGCGGCAATATGGCACTGGCCGGCACAGGCGATCCGGGCTACAAGATCAAGGCCGAGTTCAACGACCGCCACCACGTCCGCGGCGTGATCTCCATGGCGCGCTCACAGGATCCGGATTCCGCAGGCTGTCAGTTCTTTATCTGCACCGGCGACGCGACCTTCCTGGATGGGAAATACACCTGTTTCGGCAAGCTGATCAGCGGCGATGACGTTCTGGAAAAGATCGCCAAGACTCCCGTTGAAGCCAGTGCTATGGGCGAAAAGAGCAAACCCACCGAACGCGTGGAGGTCAAATCCATCCGTGTGACGGAAAAGAAGTAACCCTTTGAAAATCTTTATAATATGAGTAACGATAAAAAAGACCTCGTGGTCATCGAAACCACTGAGGGCAGCATGACTCTGGAAATGTGGAGTGATGTCGCCCCGGAAACAGTCAAAAACTTCAAGAAACTGGCGGACAGCGGGTTCTATGATTCCACCGCTTTTCACCGCATCATGGACGGATTCATGATCCAGGGCGGATGTCCCAACACCAAACCCGGCGGCAATATGGCGCTGGCCGGCACGGGCGATCCGGGCTACAAGATCAAGGCCGAGTTCAACAAGCGGAACCATGTCCGCGGCGTGATCTCCATGGCGCGCGCCCAGCACCCGGATTCAGCAGGCTGTCAGTTCTTCATCTGCACCGGCGACGCGACTTTCCTGGATGGACAATACACCTGCTTCGGCCAGCTGGTCGAGGGCGATGACGTTCTGGAAAAGATCGCCAAGACACCGGTCGGCCGTTCCTCCATGGGTGAAATGAGCCGTCCGCTCAAGCGCGTGGAAGTCAAATCCATCCGCAGCAAGCAATAATCCCCTGACACTCAGGGTTCAACAGCAGTCCGGGCTTTCCCGTCCGGGCTGCTGTTTACATATCTTCCATAGAAACTCCCTGATAAGCGATTTGATAATCCTGAAAAGCACCCGTTGTTTTCAGAAAGATTTCCGCTTTCCGCTGAAGTGTCTTTAGGGAGATATTCCGTGCCTGACGCTTGACTTCATAAAACACGGCAGAGGCGTTTATCTCATCTTCCGCGATGATATCTATCTCATTCTCTCCCTTGCGGTCGCACCAGCTCCCGATCCGGGTATAACGCCCTGACTCCCGGAGAACTTTCCAGAAATAGCGCTCCAGCATCCAGCCGCTGAAGGTCGAATAGTCATGCTCGATGATCTGACGCACTTTCTCATAGCCGTCTATCTCCAGGATATAATTGTATTTATAAATAAAACGGAACCAGAAGATCAGGAAATCATCATCCAGATTGTAGTAAACATGTTTGGTTTCGCTTTTGGTAAAGAGCGGCTGCCGTTTAGAGATCAGTGTGTAATCCTTTTCCAGCCGGGTCAGATAGCCGCCGATCTCCCGTCCGACCAGGTCCTCGATCTCGGCACGGGTATTCTTTCCGCGGGCGATCGCGGACAAGATGGAAAAATAAACGCCGTAATCTTTGCCGAATTCCTCGATCAGGATCGCTTTGCCCTCGTCAATAAAAACGGAATCCCGCCTCACGATCGCGTCCAGCATCTGCGCTCTGCTCGTCATCCCGGAATCCATCAGCAATTCCACATATTTCGGCACTCCGCCCGTAAAGCTGTAAAGAGCCAGCAGATCCTCCGGTGTGTATCCCGGTGAGTAGTATTTCAATATCTCCTTGAGTACACGGGTCCTGAACGGATAGACACCGATAAACTGCGTCACGCGGCCAAACAGAGGTTCTTTCTTGTCTTTGAATATCTTATCCATCAGCGAATAGATGGAACCGCACACGATCAGATTCATACGGGAGCGGTCTTTGTAAAGATCCCACAGGCGCTGCATATCACTGTAAACAGACTTGTTGACCCGAAAAAACTCTTGGAATTCATCAATAAACAGGGTGATCTGACGCTGACAGGAGAGCTTCATCAGCAGCTCGAAAATATCCGCGAACCGATCTACCCGGCCTATCAAAGTACCGGGCAGCTTCTCCCCGATCTCCCGGCAGAAATCCTCGCACAGATCCGGTTCCGACTTGCGTCCCACAAAGAAATAGACCAGATCATCCTCTTCGTAAGCCTTGCGGACTAAAGAGGTTTTTCCAATACGTCTTCTGCCGGTGACAACAGTG
>JAEEGG010027096.1_pt1 | contig 10891 bp, 10 predicted proteins | sample 9134161 | NCBI WGS metagenome assembly JAEEGG01 (sample SAMN16246543, study PRJNA631951) | gut metagenome | biome: gut microbiome; feature: rumen; material: CR-attached | host: Bos | place: Iran: Karaj | collected 2018-10
GGGGGGCGAGTGCGTGGTCGATGGGGGCTATGTCGTCGAGAGCGTGAAGCAGACGGGCGACGGCAAGGTGAAGCGTTACCAGAACAAGACCCCGATTGCGTTCATCCTCTCGCCAGCGAACGGAAACACGAATGGTGGCGGTGATGGTTCGAACACGAATCCCACGAATCCAACGAATGGTGGTGACGGAGGTAACTCCGGCGGCGGTGGCAACGGCGGCGGTAACAACGGCGGCGGTGGCAACGGCGGCAGCAACGACGACGGCATGGGACAGGATTAAAACGTTGAACATTGAACGTTGAACATTGAACATTGTAAAGAGTTCGCCCCCTCGCGGGGCAACTCTTTTAGAGGTAAGAAGTAAGAGGTAAGAGGTAAGAAGTTATGAAGAACAAGCGATTTTGGGATGTGCTGTTGAAGGTGATAGTAGCAGCCATCACGGCGGCCGCCACGGCGCTGGGAACAACCTCGTGTATGGGATTCGGACCGATTGCATTCTTTGACTAAAGTCAAAGTGTGGCGATGCAATCTAGGAACGATTGACAAACTGAAAAACCTCCACTCGTCGTAAGACCCGTGGAGGTCTTTTTATGCAAAATATTTTGCAGTATCAATAAAAAACACTATCTTTGCAGCGTGAAATAATAAAATGGCAATAGATATGGAAGACTTGGTATTAACGATTCCCACCCAAGACGGGGCTTTCATCGAGACGCTGGCCCAACGTATGGGCTGGACGATGCGCCGTCGCACCCAGCGCCTCCGTCGTGCCGCCACGACGCCGAACAGGCGCGAGGCCGCTATGCTATTTGTACAGAACCTTTCCGTGCGCGAAGGCCAGCCCGTACCGGCCGATGAGCGTGGCATAGATGCACTAATTGACGAGAAATACAACAAATGATGCGAGCATACATTGACACCAATATCCTTGTCGACCTAATACTTGCGCGACAGGAATTTCTGTCAGATGCCCAGCGTATCTTCGCTCTGGGGTATGCCGGCGAGGTGCAGCTCACGGTCTCGGCTCTATCTTTTGTCAACACCATCTATTTGGCACGCAAATACAAGTATCCCCTCGATGAAGTCTATTCCAAGCTCCGCCTCGTGGCCGACTTTGTAGATGTGGCCGACCTCAGCGGTCAGAACGTTGTCGATATGCTCAATAGCGGGTGGAATGACTACGAGGACGCCACCCAATACCGCTCAGCCAACGACGAACAGGCCGACTGTATCGTCACTCGCAACAAGAAGGATTTCAAGGCCAGCACCATCCCAGTGCTGACCGCTGCGGAATTTTTTAAACAGATAGACTCGAAGTAACCACACAATTAAAACATCGCGGGAAATTTACCATAAATCCACGTCATAATTGGCGTGGATTTTTCGTAACTTCTTTGGGTTAGCCGAAGAGGGCGCGGAGGGCTTCTTCGACCTTGCGGACGGGAACGAGTTCGATGTGGAACTTCTTGCGGTTGAGGGCCGAGAGGTTGTATTTCGGGATGATGATATGCTGGAATCCCAGCTTCTCGGCCTCGCTGATGCGCTGTTCGATGCGGGCGACAGGGCGAACTTCGCCACTGAGTCCGACCTCGCCAGCCATGCACCAGCCTTCGTCGATGGGTGTATCGACATTGCTCGACAGGACAGCGGCAATGACGGAGAGGTCCATAGCCATATCGGTGACGCGCAGACCACCGGCGATATTGAGGAAGACGTCCTTCTGCATGAGTTTGAAGCCGACGCGCTTTTCGAGTACGGCCAGCAGCATGTTTAAGCGGCGCTGGTCGAAACCCGTAGCGGAGCGTTGGGGTGTACCGTAAGCGGCAGAAGAAACGAGTGCCTGCGTCTCGACGAGGAACGGCCGTACACCCTCGATGGCGCTGGAAATGGCGACGCCTGAGAGTCCGTCGTGATTGTCTGTCAGGAGGAGCTCTGAGGGGTTTGAAACTTGTCGCAGACCGGTCTGCTGCATTTCGTAGATGCCGAGTTCGGAGGTAGAGCCGAAGCGGTTTTTGATGCTGCGCAGGATGCGATACATGTAATGCTGGTCGCCCTCGAACTGGATGACGGTATCGACGATGTGTTCGAGGATTTTCGGACCGGCGAGGGTGCCTTCCTTCGTGATATGACCAATGAGGATGACGGGAACACCGCTGGTCTTGGCAAAGCGGAGCAGGGCAGAGGCACACTCGCGAACCTGGGCGATGGAGCCGGCAGAGGATTCGACGTCCTCGGTGGAAATGGTCTGGATGGAATCGACGACGACGAGGTCGGGCTGGACTTCCTTGATGTGGTCGAAGATGGCCTCGAGGGAGTTTTCGCAGAGGATCATGAAATTGTCGGTGTCGGCGGGAGAACCGCCGACCGCGCCAGCCGCAGCGAGGCGTTCGGCGCGCATCTTGAGTTGGTGGGCGCTTTCCTCACCGCTGACGTAGAGCACGCGCTTGTCCGTCAGGGCGAGCATGGTCTGGAGGGTGAGCGTCGACTTGCCGATGCCCGGTTCACCGCCAAGGAGCACGATGCTGCCAGGCACGAGTCCGCCACCTAAGACGCGATTCAGTTCGTCGTCGTGCATATCGATGCGCGGGTCGTCCTTGGCTGAAATATCTTTTAGTCGCAGCACCTTGTTTTCACGCAGTTGATGGCCTGCTGAGGCAGCAGCCGACGTAGCCACAATCTTCTTCTTGGTGTCGGCGACCTTGATTTCCTTGAACGTATTCCACTGGCCACAGGCAGGGCATTTGCCTATCCATTTGGCCGACTCCTGTCCGCAATTATCGCAGACGTACATGATTTTATCCTTTGCCATAGTGGGTACAAAATTACGCAAAATCTTGCAAAACTGCAAATTATTTCGTAATTTTGGATAGAAAAAGCAATCTTTCTTTGTATAAAGGCAGTTCGGGGGATTGGGAAATGTCGCGGGTTACGATTTGGAGACCGTTCTCAATTCCACGTTCTGCATTGAATTGCTTTCAAAGAACCCGTGACTCCGAGCCACCAGCCGTTTTAATGACCCTTCATCGCTGCAAAGGTAAGAAGAATTGTTGAAATAACCAAATTCTGTGGACACTTTATTATGTCAGAACCGTTAAATAAAAGTGAAAAAACAAATTTTTCCGATTCTTTTTTGTACCTTTGCACTCAATAATATCAGAAGATAGCAAATGGATATTACTTAATGGTTTGACAAAAGATGAAGAAACTGACATTTATATATTTAGGTATAGTGATTGCTGCATTGTGTAGTTGCAATGGCAGAAAGATGATGGCGCAATTAGATGAGATCAGTAAAATTGCCGATGATAACCCAGACTCCGCACTTACGTTGCTAAGTAAGTTCGATACTGACAAGAATGAATGGGGAAAAGGTGACAGGATGCATTATGAACTCATAAGACTAAAGGCTGAAAATAAATCGGGTATAAAATTCACATCAGATTCGATTATCAAAGATGTTGTTGCTTATTATAAAGACAACGGAAATGCCAATGAAATAATGCTTGCATATTATCTGTTAGGACGGGCTTATAGCGATATGGAAGAGGCACCAGAGGCATTACAAGCTTATTATGATGCCATTTCTATGGCTGACACGACCAATACATCTTGTGATTTTAGAACTTTAACAGTCGTGTATGGACAAATGTCCCGAATATTCCATAAGCAGAATCTTCCTCATGATGAGATATGGGCGTTGAGGCATTATGTTGAGTATATTCGTAGGAATGGGAATCTTAAAGATTATATTATGGAAACAGAGCAGCTTATAAGGCCTTATTATCTTCTTAACAAAAAGGATAGTGTGCTAAATCTAATAAATAATACATACTCGTCATTGAAACAGTTGGGGGAACACCAAGAAGCTGCGGATGCATTAGTCGTTTCAATATCTATTTATTTAGAACGTGGTGATTTGACCAAGGCAAAACATGCGATGGATATATTCGAAAAAGAGTCTGGATTGTTTGACGAGTATGGGAATATAGCCAAAGGCCGTGAACATTACTATTATACAAAAGGCCTATATGAACTTGCTATCAACCAACTTGGTTCTGCAGAATATTATTTCCGTAAAGCCATCAAATATGGATATCTTTCAGAAGGATACAAAGGATTACTATCCATATATAGAGAAAAACATAATATTGATTCTGTGAATTGTTTTTCCCGCTTATATGAGGCAGCACAAGACTCTTTGCATAATAAGATGCAGACAGACGCAATTCACCAGATGTCTTCTCTTTATAACTACAGCCGAAGTCAAAAAGAGGCTGAACAAGAAAGAGAAAAGGCTCAAGATAGACTATATCTGCTTAGTCTTATCTCGTTTGCAACAATAGTTTTATTAATAGTTATTATTGTCGTTGTTTGGCTGTATAGAAAGAATCAGGAAGAAAAAAAGGCAAGAATAGCCGAATTAGAAGAAACACTTAATAGTGCAAAATCCCAAAGAAATGCTATTCAGGAGGAATTAAGGATATTAAAGGAAAAAGACTATGAGAGTATAATAGCGATTAAAGAAAAACAAGAGATTGAGTTGTCAAAAAGAATAGAATTCCTGGAGGCTAAGAACAACAATAAAAAGGATGCAAATGACATCACACGTATTGATAATCTTGAAAATTTTCTCGGTAGTGCCATCGCACAACAGTTTATTAAGAAAGCAACCAGCAAATCTGAAAGAATTAAGCCAACAGGGACTGAATGGAACTTATTGATATCTCAATTTAGCAAAGACATCCCAGTTACATATAAGTCTTTTGGACAAGGTAGATCTTTATCACAATTAGAACAGCGCATATGCATTCTTCTTATTCTTGATATCCAAGAAAAGAACATATCACTTATGACAGATTCTTTTGCCTCAACGGTATCGAATGCAAAATCACGTGCTAATGAAAAACTTTATGGAAAGAAAGATGCTCATTCGCTTAAAAATAACCTCATAAATAGGCTTCATCGCTCTTGACGAATTTTGACGAATATTTTTTGTAACTCATTGTGTTATAATAGGTTTTAGGGGGGGGGCAATTTCTTTCTCAACGAATTTTGACGAAACGAAAAAGCCTCAGATTTTTGGTTGAATAATTATGTTGAGATACCTTTGCAGAAAAATACAAATATGCAAAGGAAATGAAAAGAAGTATTTTAGCTTTAGTATTGATTTTATCGGCATCTTTATCTGATGCCAAAGTGCAACACGTATGTGATGAAGTGTTTCTTCAGGTATCACTTACAGACCCGACAGAAGATCAAAAGCCAATTAAGAGAAGTCCTGTTGTAATTCCTTCTGTCAGTCTTGAAGGGCACAATTTGATTTTTGCTACATCTTGTGATGGCTGCATTCTCCGGTTACTAAACGAAGACGGCGATGTGGAATACATGGTGGTTATAACTGACGAGACCACAAGTTTAACGTTGCCGTCATATCTCTCTGGGGAGTATGAACTCCAGATTGTTCGTGGCTGTTATTGTTTCTACGGTTACATTAACCTTTAACGCATTACGGATGAATCAAGTACAATGGGCATTACACCAATTTCTACAGAGTTTAGGCATTAAGGTGCCTTACTCTGTAGTCCGAAAATTGCTTGACACTCCAGTTGGTACAACACTTAGAGGAATAAGCGATTCACTTGATTCATTGCACATTGACAATAGTGTCTATCAACTTCCTAAAGAATATCTAAAGGAGTTGGACTATCCATACTTGATGGTGCTTTCAAATAGTAAGGAGGGGTTTGCAATCATTACAAATGACAATGAAAAAGAAAAGGCTTTGCCCAAATGGGACGGTGTAGTATTAGCCGCTAAAAAAACTAATGCCACACCTATATATAACTATGTATGGCTACGTGATGCCATTGATAACATATGCAATAGTCACCTAGAGCTAATTTTCTCTGCCATAGTCGTCGCATTTGCGATGTTATTACAACCAAACCTTTTCACTATGAGTCATGTGTTTTTGTCTCTCATTGGCATCTGGGTTTCGATTTCTTTACTCAGAAAGGATTATTCTGAAAGTAATTCCACAGGAAGATACTGTAAAATCGGACGTTTCATAGATTGTCAAAGTGTACTTGATTCCAAGGGTAGCAGATTTTGGAGATTTCTTCGATTGAGCGACTTGGGCTTTTTCTTCTTTTCTACTCAACTGTTCCTTGTATTGATTTCTAACAACGGATGGCAGACATTTTCACTGATACTCCTAATAATTGGCTGTTGTTTTACAGTCTATTCGGTAGTGTATCAAATAACTGTCATCCACAAGGTTTGCTTGTACTGTATGTCAGTCAACCTAATTACATGGTTAGACACCATTCTTATAACCACTAATGCACCATTACCAAAGGTTGGCACCCCCTATATTTTTATATTCTCTGTTTTAATATCTTATTTGATATGGTCTTTTACAGTCCGCAACGTGAGTCTTTCTCGGCAGACATATTCATTGAGGAATCGTTTGTCGGTGCTGTATAGAAGGGGACTCTTTGAATGGCTATTGTCGCAGGAAAGAGAACTTGAAGAAATTAGTGACAATTATGCAGAATGCAGTGGGATAAATGGAACAGATACAATAACCGTTTTTGTTCACCCCCAATGCAAAAAATGCAAAACTGTTGAGGCAGCCATTTCCCAATTAAGCCAAATAGCCAGAGTCAAAATTGTATCATTAGCAGCAAAAGCCCCAGAGGTTAGACTTTATTGTGAGAGGAATCAAATAGTAAGAACTCCGACAATTGTTGTAGATGGTCATGAATTGCCGGAGGTCTATGATATAGGGGATCTGAAATACATTTTAAAATCATGAAGTCTTTCCCTATCTATACCCAGCATGATGCCATGGATTGCGGCCCGACCTGTTTAAGGATGGTAGCCGCATTCTATGGCAGGCGGTATTCCCTGCAATATCTGCGGGAGAACTGTTTTATCTCCCGACTGGGGGTGTCGATGCTGGGTATCAGTGAAGCCGCAGAGAAACTAGGAATGCATACCATAGGGCTACGTATTCCTATTTCACGGCTGATAGAGGATGTGCCCCTGCCTTGCATCATCCACTGGAACCAGAACCACTTCGTGGTACTCTATCGGATAGAAAAAAATAAGAATGGACACTTGTTTCATGTTGCAGATCCTGCAGGCAGTAAAGTAACATATACAGAAGAGGAATTTAAAAGATGTTGGCTATCTGGCAGAAATGATGGCGAAGATGAAGGTGTTGTGCTCTGTCTGGAGCCAACACCAGATTTCTATAGTCATTCAGATGAAGACGATGACAAAAAGAATAAGCGAAGCATGCTGTTCCTGTTTGAGTATCTTCGACCATATAAGAAACTGATTCTACAACTCTTTATCGGATTAGCTACAGGCTCGTTGATACAGCTTATCCTGCCATTTCTCACACAGTCTATCGTTGACTTCGGTATTACCAATCAGAATTTAGGCTATATTTATTTAGTGCTGATAGCCCAAATGGTGCTCGTTATCAGTAGCACATCTGTGGAGTTTATCCGAGGCTGGATATTGCTTCATATCGGCATGAGGGTGAATATCTCGCTGATATCTGACTATCTGGCCAAACTAATGCGCCTATCCATCGCCTATTTTGACACGAAGATGACGGGCGACATTCTTCAGCGCATCAATGATCATACTAGAATACAAGAGTTTTTGACCAGTACCAGTCTGTCAACACTCTTCTCCATTGTCAACATCATCATTTTTGGACTGGTCATCCTATTCTATAACTGGATGATATTCTTTATATTCTTTATCGGTAGTGGCTTATATATTGCCTGGGTATGGGGTTTCATGAAACGGAGGGCTGTTCTCGACCATAAGATGTTTGCACAAAATTCGGCCAATCAAAGTAATATGGTGCAACTGGTGAGTGGCATGCAGGAAATCAAACTAAATGCCTGCGAACAGCAGAAACGCTGGGAATGGGAGCATATACAGGCTCGAAAATACAGGATTACCGTCAAAGGGCTAGCCCTGTCACAATACCAGCAGTCGGGTGGCGTGTTGATAAATCAGATGAAAAATGCTATTATTACAGCCCTTGTTGCGGCATTGGTTATAAAAGGAAACATCACTCTTGGCATGATGCTTTCCATCCAATATATCATTGGACAATTGAATAGTCCTGTTGACCAACTGATAGGTTTTGTCCGTCAATATCAGGATGCCAAATTGAGTTTAGACCGACTACAGGAAATCTATAACAGAGACGACGAACGCCCTGCAGGCAAGACCAAGATTACAGATATCAAGAATGCAGACATTAGGATAGAACATCTGACATTCAGATACGACAAACTCAACGAGGTGCCTACACTTGATGACATAAACCTGGCAATTCCTAAAGGTAAGACAACTGCCATAGTAGGTCTTAGTGGCAGCGGAAAAACCACACTGCTTAAGATGATATTAGGTTTCTATGAACCAGACAAGGGGAAAGTAGTGTTGGGCTGTTCGGATATTGCCAACTATGACAAACGGGAGTGGCGTAAGCACTGCGGTACAGTGATGCAGGACGGATTCATCTTCTCAGACACTATAGCCCGAAATATCGCCCCAGGAGAAGAGCGGATTGATGAAGACAGAATGCGTGAAGCAGCAGAAACAGCCAACATCAGAGATTTCATCGAGGATTTGCCATTAGGCTATAATACAAAGATAGGAGCTGAGGGCCATGGACTAAGCATGGGCCAAAAACAGCGTATCCTTATAGCTCGCGCCGTCTATAAGAATCCTGAGTTCATCTTTATGGATGAGGCCACAAACTCGCTTGATGCCAATAACGAGTACCTGATAATGGAAAAGCTCAACCGTTTTATGCAAGGCAGGACAGCTATAGTCATCGCCCATCGTCTGAGCACAGTGAGAGATGCCGATAAAATCGTGGTGCTACAAGGAGGAAAGATTTGCGAGCAGGGCACCCACGAAGAACTGATTTGCCGTCATGGGGTATATTACACTTTAGTCAAGAACCAATTAAATGTATAATGCACGATGCCCAAGAGAAATAAGGATAGTATTATAAGAAGTGAGGACGTACAGGAGATCCTGTCAACACCTCCCCATACACTGCTGAGCGTTGGCTCGTCAGTGATTGGCGGTATATTGCTGGTTCTGTTCATCGGATGCTTTATATTTAAATACCCAGATACGATTACCTGCACTGTTACAATCACAAAAACAGAGCCGCCTGTATGGATTGTGGCTAAAACATCTGGCAGATTGCAAGAGTTGTACGCCCAAGACGGACAACATGTCAATGCTGGTGATGTGATAGCGGTGATAGAAAATCCTGCCAATACTCAGGATGTGCTGAAACTTGACTCCATATTGTCCGTACTGTTCGAAAATGGAGAAGGAATAAACCTCCATCTTGATGATGCACATCTCGGCAGTATCCAGAGTACTTATACGACATTAGCCAAGGCAATCACTGATTATAATAATTTTGTGAATAAGAATCTCTATGACCAGCGCATTGCCGCAGAGGAAGCACAGCTAAGGCCTTACTCGGAATATGTAGAATCCATTGAGAAACTGGTTTGCTATAGCCAACGTATAAAATTCCTAAGTAACGAAAACTATCAACGGGAAAAGACTCTCCACGACAAAGGACTAACTTCCACTTCTGACTTGGAATCTACCGAACAATCCTTACTTAGCAGTAATATGTCTGCCGAACAGATACGCTCATCGTTGGCTAATGCCAAAATCCAAATGGCACAAATATATAACACCATCTCAGAACTGAAGCTGCAAAAAGAACAGGAACGACAACAGCAGGAGACTATACTTTGGTCAGCATGGGAGGGCACAAGGACGGCTATTAGAGAGTGGAAACAGACATATCTGCTTCAGAGTCCTATAGAAGGATTCGTGTCATATAACAACCTGTGGAAGATAAACCAGAACATCACTTCCAGCGACAAGGCGTTTTCCGTTATCAGCAGCAGCAAGGAACAATCAATAGGCAAGGCAAAGATTCCTGTTGCAGGTTCTGGCAAGGTAAAGATAGGTCAGCGGGTCAATATTCAACTAGATGGTTATCCCTATTTGGAGTATGGTTTTCTGACTGGGTGTATAACTTCTGTTGCACTGATGCCCGATGAGGACATCTATACAGCGACCTTTGAACTACAGAATAGCCAAACGACATCATACGGCAAGGCAATTCGTCAGACTGGCGACCTTTCTGGAGTTGGGGAGATTATCACCGATGACCTTAGTGTAGCAGAAAGGATAATAGGACCTCTCAAGTATCTGTTCCATAGGAATCTTCGTAATTAACATATTAGTGCACAAAATATGGGTCAATTTGGTGATATGACCTTAATTTTCACCTATGAGAGTTAACAAATTAAGTTTAATTAATTTTTTTTCAAGATGAACAAAACAAATTTAGAAATGTTCAAAATGAGCAAGGCTCAGATGAACAATGTGAATGGTGGAAGAAAAATCAAATGCGTTGTCCTTGACGTTGAAAGCGGCTGGTCCAAAGAGATTGTAATGGAATCAGCTGTATCTGTTGATGATGCTGTTGAGGTTTTAAATGATGCTTATGGCGATTGGGCATTTATTACCTGTTAAACAAATGAGAGTATGCCTATTTAGTTGGCATACTCTCATTAAAGAGGCGATTGTATGCGTATGAATCCTTTTTTTAACATTATATTAAAAATGACTATTCCTTCATATCTGATAATGATGAATAGTCATGCAAGTAATTCTACTATTCTATCAGTGACTTATGATGTTTATTATCAAAAGTTTGAGGAAGAACCCAAACAGGAGAAAGACTTGATGCGTTTGGATATTGGGGAAAATTCATCGCAATTTGTCAGTGTTATTGGCGAGTTCCTGGCAA
>JAEEGG010027098.1_pt1 | contig 10891 bp, 13 predicted proteins | sample 9134161 | NCBI WGS metagenome assembly JAEEGG01 (sample SAMN16246543, study PRJNA631951) | gut metagenome | biome: gut microbiome; feature: rumen; material: CR-attached | host: Bos | place: Iran: Karaj | collected 2018-10
ATTCATTGAAGAGCTTGAAGCCACACTAAAGGTTGTATCGCAAAGCAAAGCATCATTGGCGTTCTACATCATCTTATTCTGCTTTTTGACCTTCCTTGAGTTATTCGTGTTGACTATCAAAATGGGTGAGAACAAGTGCGACTACGAACTGATAGTGGAGAATCAGTTATACTTAAAGAAAAAGTTGATGGAACAAACAGCACAGAGCGTATTAGTGAAAAAATAATAGTAATAACATTTTAAACTGCAAAAATATGGCAAGAGATTTTTACGATGACTCTTACGAAGAGTATGACGATTACGAATATGAGGACTATGAGTGTGAGGAGTGTGAGGACTACGATGATGGCGGCTATGAGTGGACGGAAGAAGATTCATGGGATGCGCTGACGGATGGCATGTATGGCGATATGCCAAGTAGCCCGTGGGAGTATGATGCGATGATGGATGCTTTGGGATACTAAAATGGCAATGCGATGGAAAAAAAGGAGAAAGTCATGTTTTCAAAAGAATTGGAGCAATTCCATTGCTTCATTCTTTTGGACGAAGTGAAGGAGAAGGTACGCAAGCTGAAAGCATACGGGGTGGACGATGCTGAGATTGTGGCGGTGATGAACGAGGAGGAACTGTTTCCGCAGTTGGTGGTGACGGAGGACTACAGGATAGTTCTGGCAGATGGGGCAAATACGGAGGTAAAGATGGAACCATTGGTGAAGGCGGTATATCTGCTGTTCTTGTCGCATCCAGAAGGCATCGTGCTAAAGTGCTTGCCAGATTACAAGAAAGAACTAACACAACTGTATATCCAACTAAGGCCATACGGCATGACGGACAGAGTGATGCAGAGCATTGAGGATGTGACGAATCCCATGCTGAACTCCATCAATGAGAAATGCGCCAAAATCCGCAAAATATTCTCGGAGATTCTACCTAAGAGTGTCTCAAGGTATTATGCTATATCGGGCAAGCGTGGTGAAGCGAAGAAAATTGATTTGGTGCGGGCCAATGTGGTGTGGCGGTGTAAAATGCCATGTTCACAAGGCTTGTGATGAGAAAAAATGGTGTTATACGAAGAATAAAGCGTATTTTTGCAAAAAGAGATATTTGTTGATACTATAATAAAAGTATGATGTGGCATATAATTGGAATTTTAGTTTTTGTAGTGATTTACAACATCTGGCGCTATAATCATGATGATGATAACCCAGTGGAAACAGATACATCAGACAACAATCAGATAATAGAAACGCATACGGAAGAGGCAATTAATACAAGGCAACTGGCTCTAAATACGATTGAGCGTATTGGAAGTGAGCCCAAATACACAGAAGAAGGGCGTATCCAGTTTGAGTATCAGGGAGTGGTATTCCTGATGGAAGCAGCTAATGACTGTATGTTTGTTAATCTGATATTGCCTTGGTGTCATAGTCTCTCCAAATTTGACATTGACGAATTTGCTCGGGTACGTCAGGTAGTGAATGATATCAATGCGAGGGGAACTGCATCTGTCTTTTATGGTATTACAGACTCTGATGACGTAGCAGTGCATATAAAGAAGAATTTCCTGCTGGTACCGCAGATTCCAGATTTGGAAGACTACATGAAGTTGATGCTGGATACCTTTTTTAGAACGGCTAGGACTTTGAACCTGGAAATTGAAAAATGCAGATTACATGAATGTGAACGATAATTTAGAGATATGTTTCTTTATTGGGATAACGAAAAAACATCTGTTTCCATCTGTTTCATCTGTAACTTTTTGATATTTAGCGATTTGCAAAAGGAAACAGATAAAACAGATGTTTTGCAAACTTTTTTCGTATATGGTATGTAGTGCTTATGACAATGGGGGTACACCATTACCAGAAAATGAAACGTGAATGATTCAAGAATGATTTAGCCTAAAACGTGACACCATCTAACCTAAACCGTGACATGATATAGCTTAAATCACAAAATGATATAGCCTACATCGTAACGTGATATAGCCTAAATCGTGACGTGATATAAACTAAAACTCAGCATGAATCTGCTTATTGCTTGAATAATTCACAAGATATTTGGCGCATCATTCCTTGGAGTAACAAACTTTACGATACAATCTATACATGTTGGCATCCCTGTTACCTCGTCAATAAAAACATTGGCTGGGTGCATGTCCTCCAGAGCTAATCGGCTTGATATGTAATTTACGCCTTGTCCCTCCCAGTTGTCACGGAATCCTTTTGCAGCCACCATTTTGTTTATTTCTTCTTTGGTAGCAAGACGTTGACAACGTATATATGGCTGGGTAAGCACCACACGGAGCAATCCATCACCATCGCGAGTAAAACCAATAACCCTCATTGCTGTCTCGGGGAAGAGATAGTTGTGCAAGGCAATAGCTTCTAAGGCTTTTTGAGTCGTAGAATAGATAGAGGTACGTTCTTTAGCAACTGATAAATCGCCTGCTTTATAATAGACTTTGGCTTCTGCGCCTTGGGCAATCATTGGGCCAAAATACTTCTCAATGATGCTCTCAGAATGATCAAACCATAGGCCACAGGCTTTTGCCCACTCTTCGAGCAGCCGCTCTTGCTCTTCATCTATTTGCCAATTGGCTGGGCCGCTTCCTTTGCCGCTTTCAGCATTGCCACCTGCTGTAAGGCTTCTTCGCGCGTAGCGCACGACGATGGACGCCCCAATGAGAGGCGCGCCTCCCTTGCAGAGTCCTGCATGCTCTGATAGAGTAAATCCAATAAAATCTTTTCTTCCATATTGTATGTCGTTTGTTAAGTTATTAATCATTTGCAACGTTCTTTCCGAAAAACCGTTTGTTGCAATAGCTGTATATATATCGTTTATTTCGTCCATACTTTGCACGCTTGTTAATCCGATCCTAGTTACCTACTCGCTCAACCTAAGTCGCGTATATTGTACAAAGTTACTCGTTTTCTCCGAAATGGACACAAAACGTTCGGATATTTAGCAAATAATAACGGAACAGACTCTATCAGAAGATGTATTCCGATTCATCGGCATGGGGCGAATCTATCTCCATGAACATCACGAAATAGACTGGCATATAGGTGACCTTACCGTGCTGCCATACTTCCCGCTCATTTGAAATGACGGTTCCTGCAAGAATATTGTAATCGGAATTCGCTAAAAGATTGTTCAGTGCGCTATGCACTTTATAGTCCTTACCAGACTTTACCTCTAATGGATGAGCAGTCATCAGCGAATGGTCGTCAACCAGATAATCAACCTCTCCGTGCTTGCGGTTGTCATAATAGAAAAGCTTGTGGCCATGAGCACGAAGTTCTTGGGCTACTACACTCTCATATACACTTCCAAGGTTGATGCTGCAATTATCGTCAAGCACAGGACGAATGTTATTGTGATAGAGCAAACCGCTAAGCAGTCCCACATCGTTCATATAAAGCTTCAACAGATTCTTCTGTAGCGACTCGCTCAGTGGAAAGTGTGGATTAGAAATGGCATGAACAGCCAATGCAATACCTGAAGAGACAAGATATTCGAACTCTTCCTGATATTGGGCAAAGCGGTCGCCTTCCTTTCCACGTATGTCTTGAGCTACGATACGCTTTTTCTTGTTTTCCATCTGAGACGGAATCATCTCGTAGATGCGGCGTATGAGCAGTTTCTTGCTGCGCTCCTTCTCATATTTTGAGGCATCGTCGGCATACAGGCTTCGAATGCTGTCCTGTACCTCGCGCACCCGAACAATGTTATGAGTGTCAAGGTATGTGTTAACGGCATCAGGCATTCCTCCTACTAAAAGATAACGACGGAACAAGTCCATCAGATGATTGTGATATTCCTCTGTCAGACTCTTCCGAGCCTCGTATGACTGCCGCAACATGGCTATGGCTTCTGTACCAAGGCCATTGGCAATAAGGAACTCCTCGAAATCGAGCTGAAACATTTCTTTGCGTAGAATACTACCGACGGGTATAGAGGTGGTGTCCTGCAACGTAATGCCCAAAAGACTGCCACTGGCAATATAGCGATAACGACCGTCCTCACGCAGAAACTTCAACATGGTGAGATACTGCGGATAGTGTTGGATTTCATCAAGGAACACTAACGTGTCATCACGATTTGACAAGCGGTTGCCAGCAACCATGCTGAGTGTCAAATAGAAATCCTCCTTCGTGTGGACATTCTTGAACAGTTGCCTGCCCTCATCGTCCTCCACGAAATTGATTTCAATGAAATTCTGATAAAGGCGTCGTCCCACCTCACGAATGCTAAACGACTTTCCTATCTGACGTGCTCCTTCTAATATCAGGATTTTATCAGTACCTGACTCCAAATAGTCTTCTAAGTAGGATGTTATCTTCCTGTATAACATAGCTATTTACACTTTTCAAACGATTTCCGATTCCAAAAACTACACTTTTCAATGGATTTTGATGCCGCAAAATTACACTTTTCAAACGAATATACAAAATTATTGCTTTATAAAATGACGAAACAGTAAGAGTGGGGCCACCTTATTTAATATATATATACGGCCTTGGCCGCTGTAATCGGAATAAGAAGAAAAAGGCAGAAACATTTGGTCTGTAACTAAAAAACAGTTACTTTTGCAACTGAATATAAAAGACATAGTCATGTGTATAAGAACTGTCAAAATAGATGAAGCTCGGTTAAGAAAGATTAACCCTTCGTTTAAGGATGTGAACGTGATTGACCGCTGGCTCGAGGTCATCATCAACGATGCCATCGAGGACTTGGAGTTGCCGTACACTCCTTCGCCCAATGCACACAGTGCTGAGGAGATGCATACGCTGCTAGCGGAACGAGTTCGGCGTGCAGAGGCTGGCGAAGAGAAGAACGTATCCAATCAGGCCGTTTTTGACACGATTTGCAACAAGTATGGCTTCTGAGATTGAGTGGCTGGAGAGCGCGAAACGCGAACTTGATGCGGAGATAGTTTACGTGCTGGAGAACTTTGGCTTTACGGCAGCTCGCAAGACATACTTGCGTATGCAAAAGCACGTGAGTCAGTTGGCAGACTTCCCACTGATTGGCACGGTTTACCAGGGGGTGACTTATAAGGGATTTGAGATTCGAAAACTACCTATCCGCCAGATAACGTTGTTTTATTCCCCACAGGCTGACAAGGTTACTATCCTGGCTGTGTGGAACAACTACAAAGATGCAGACAGCATTAGCTTCAGGATTATTGAGGAAGATAGCTGAATCCGTTTTCTCCTCGTAACCAGAACGCATTAGAAGAAAAACTGGAAGCTACAATGGCTATGTAGCTTCCAGTTTCTCATATTCGGTCGATGTCTTGCTGCACTCGGACTTGCTCATGCAAAGCATGGCAAGTCTCTCGTTTGCACCAGATATTCAGCTATCTGGACGGCATTGAGGGCGGCACCCTTGCGAATCTGATCGCCGGAGAGCCAGAAGGTGAGGCCGTTGTCGTCGGCCAGGTCCTTACGCACACGGCCTACGAAGACATCGTCCTTGCCTGCGGTGTCCTTCGGCATGGGGTAAGTGAGGGTGGCGGGATCATCGACGAGGGTGCAGCCGGGGGCCTGGGCAATGGCTTGCTGGGCGGCCTCAACGCTGATGGGCTGCTCGGTCTCAATCCATACGCTCTCGGAGTGGCTGCGCAGTGAGCTCACTCGCACGCACATGGCTGAGCAACGGGCATCGGTGTGCATGATCTTGCGCGTCTCGTTATACATCTTCATCTCTTCCTTGGTGTAGCCGTTGGGCTGGAACACGTCAATCTGAGGTATCACGTTGTAGGCCAGCTGGTGGGGGAACTTCTTGATGGTCTTCACCTCGCCGGTCTCTACGATCTCCTTGTACTGCTGCTCCAGCTCGGCCATGGCTGCAGCTCCGGCACCGCTGGCGCTCTGATAGCTGGACACGTGGATGCGCTTGATGTGGCTGAGCTGCTCAAGGGGCTGCAACACTACGACCATCATGATGGTGGTGCAGTTGGGGTTGGCAATGATGCCACGCGGACGGTTGAGGGCATCCTGGGCATTGCACTCTGGTACGACGAGGGGCACATCGTCGTCCATGCGGAAGGCACTGGAGTTATCAATCATCACGGCACCATAGCGGGTGATGTCGTCGGCAAACTCCTTCGAGGTGCCTGCTCCGGCACTGGTGAAGGCGATGTCGATGTCCTTGAAGTCGTCGCCATGCTTGAGCAGTTTCACTTCGATGTCCTTGCCTCTGAAGTTATACTTTCGTCCGGCTGAACGCTCTGAACCGAACAACACTAACTCGTCCATGGGGAAATTTCTCTCGGCCAGGATGCGGAGGAACTCTTGTCCTACGGCACCGCTTGCACCAACAATAGCTACTTTCATTTTGTTACTTTCTTTTGGGTTTTACTTACTTTTGGCCGCAAAAATACAAAGAAAACCCGACAAATCACCATTTTTGACAAATATTCTTGCCAAAACAGCATAAAGCACAATATATGTCAAGGGAAATTGAAAATTGAAGATTGAAAATTGAAGATTGAAAACTTCGAAAATTGAAAATTGAAGATTGAAGATTGAAAACTGAACAATGTAAAATGAAGAAGTCAATTTTGGTTAAACACTATTTTATTCTGCTATCTTAGTAGCCCACTCAGGAACTTCTTTTACGTATTGCTTAAACAATTTTCCATCAACAAAGCGGAAGAGCAGTTGCGCTTCCTGCCCATCAATGGAGTTGTCGTAGATGTAAGTGCGGTCAGCTAATTGTGAGGCAACCTTGCAATTGGCAATAGACCTGAAGTAGCGAGATATGATTTTTGTAATAGGCACATCGTGGCCACCCTTCATCACACGCTGTGCAATGCGTGAGGCATTGATAGAGGGATGGCTGGTTGAAACAAAGAATATGCGGACAAAGAAACCAGCCTCCTTAGCCCTACGAATGAATAGAAGTTTGTCGGGGGCAGAGAGTACGGTCTCGAAGATGAGGCTTTTCCGTTCCACAAGGCATTGCTCTCGCAAAGCCTCACAATACTTCACCGACAGCATCACGGCCTCTGGGGAGTTCCAGTCACCAAATCTGTCTTTTGCTATCTGGTCTGGATTAATATAGACGGCATCCTCCATCCACTGATGATGCAGAATCTTTGTGGTAATGGTCGTCTTGCCAGACCCATTAGGCCCGGCAATCACAATGAGAACTGGCTTGTGCCCATTTATTGCCATGCTGCACAGATATTCTGAGTGTCCACTTTCAGTTGCTCGAAATAGCGGGCAGTGGCCTCGTCGTTTGTACGTTTGGCCTCTTCTGCCGCTTCCTTCATCAACTGCGACAGCACTTCGTCAGTAGGCTCTTCCATACTTGTTAGCCTATAAGTATCTATCGTTTGCTTCATATTTGTATTTTATTTGTGGGCAAAGTTACAAATTATCTGTGAAAAGCAAGCTTTTCTTTTGCATTTTTCTCGTTTTTTCGTAACTCTGGCTTCGCCGAACTTACTTTGCACTCGAAAGAGCTCAAATAAATTTGGCTCTTTGCTCGTTTTTTCGTAACTTTGCAAGCAGAAATGACGGAAATTCTATCATACCTGACATCCCTGCATATCAGCGACCCCACGCACATCTTCTTTGTGGTGTTGCTGATTGTGCTGTTTGCACCTATCATCATGAGCAAGCTGCGTATTCCACACATCATCGGAATGGTGCTGGCAGGCGTGCTCATTGGCAAGCATGGATTCGATGTGCTGGAACGCGACGAGTCGTTTGAACTATTCGGACTCGTCGGGCTCTACTACATCATGTTCCTTGCAGGTCTGGAGATGGACATGGAGAGTGTGAAGAAGAATTCGCGCCAGTTTGTCATTTTCGGACTGCTGACGTGTCTGGTGCCTTTAACGCTCACCTACGTCATGTCCATCACCTTATTAAATTATAGCGGCAAGGCATCGTTCCTGCTTGGGTGTATCATGGCCTCGAACACGCTGATAGCCTACCCTATTGTGGGTCGCTATGGTCTGCAGCGCAACTCGAGCGTGATGCTCAGTGTGGGATCGTCGATGATCTCGCTGTTCCTGGCGCTGGTGATGCTGGCAGGCCTCGCAGCTACGTTCAGCGACAATAGTGGATGGCTGTTCTGGGTGTTCTTCGCACTGAAGCTGGCCCTCTTCATCGCGGGCAGCCTGTTCTTCATCCCCCGCCTCACGCGCTATTTCCTCCGCCGTTACAGCGACCAGGTCATGCAGTACATCTTTGTGATGGCAGTCATGTTCCTGAGTGCTTCGCTGTCGGCTGCCATCGGTCTGGAGGGCATCTTCGGTGCTTTCTTCTCAGGCTTGATTCTGAACCGATACATCCCCAAAGTGTCGCCACTGATGAACAGGATTGAGTTCATCGGCAACGCCATCTTCATTCCTTATTTCCTGATAGGTGTGGGCATGCTCATCAATCTGCGCACACTCTCAGAGGGTCCGCAGATGTGGCTCATCGTGGCTCTCATCGCTTTCTTCGGCACCTTCGGAAAGGCGTTGGCAGCTTATCTGTCGAGCCTGTTGTTCCGTCTGCCCAAGGCTGAGGGACACATGATGTTCGGACTCACGTCGGCCCATGCTGCCGGTGCCATCGCAATGGTGATGGTGGGCATGCGGCTGGAGGTGGCTCCTGGCGTGATGCTGGTCGATAATCTGATGCTCAACGGTGTGGTCATCATGATTCTCGTCACCTGTATCATCTCTTCCATGATGACTCAGAAAGCTGCCATCGACATCAGCCTAAGTGACGTGGCGCAAGGTACGAGGTACAAGGTGCGAGGTGCGAGACAGGAGAGCAGTTCCACAGACGACGAGAAGATCCTTGTGTGCGTGAAATATCCTGAGATAGCACCACAGCTGGTCTATCTGGCTACACTCATTCGCAACCAAAAGCTACAGCGCGAACTGGTGGCACTCAACGTGGTGTACGACGACCAGGACAGCGAGAAAGCCCGTGAAGACGGACAGCAGCTGCTCGAAAAGCTGCAGCAGCAGGCCAGTGCCTCAGAGGTTCCCATGCAGACACAGGTACGACTGGCTTCCAATATTGCAAACGGCATCAAACATGCCTTCCGCGAGACGGGTTGTTCTGAGGTTGTCATGGGCATGCACGTGCATACGAACGTGTCGCAGAAGTTCTGGGGAGAGTTCATCCAGAGCCTCTACAATGGTCTGAGCCGGCAGATCATACTCACGCGTTTCGAGCAACCGCTCAGCACGCTACGACTCATACAGGTGGCAGTGCCATCAAGGGCGGAACTGGAGCCTGGCTTCCACCGCTGGCTGGAACGGCTGTGCCGATTTGCCGAGCAACTGGATTGCCGCATCCTGTTTCATGGACGAAAGGAGTCGCTCAACCTCATTGAGCAATTCATCAACAACGAGCATCCCAGCGTAAGAGGCGAGTATCAGTTCATGGCCCATTGGAACGAGTTGCCCAAGCTGGCTGCCGGTATTGAGCCAGACCACCTGTTTGTGGTGGTTACCGCCCGTCGCGGCACCATCAGCTATAAGAATGCACTCGACCGTCTGCCCGACGAGCTGACGAAGTATTTCTCAGGTACTAACCTCATGATCATCTTCCCCGACCAATATGGCGACCAGAAGGAGGACAGCATGAGCTTCACCGAGGCTCAGCACCATGAGGAGAACTCCATCTACGACCTGCTGCTAAGGTGGATACATAGAAAGTGAAAAGTGAAAGGTGAAAGGTGAAAAGTAAAAGGTGAAAAGTGAAAAGTGAAAAGTGAAAATTGAAGAATGATTGAGATCAATAATATTACGAAGAGCTTTGGATCACTTCAGGTGCTCAAAGGCATCGACCTCAACATCGACAAAGGTGAGGTGGTGAGTATCGTTGGCCCCAGCGGTGCAGGCAAGACTACACTGCTGCAGATTATCGGTACACTCGATGCGCCCAACAGCGGCACGGTGCGGGTTGACGGCATTGATACCACTACGCTCTCACAGAACAAGTTGAGCGATTTCCGCAACCAACATCTGGGATTCGTGTTCCAGTTCCACCAGCTGCTGCCTGAGTTCACCGCCATCGAGAACATCATGATTCCGGCTTATATCGCTGGCCGCTCCAACAAGGAGGCTAAGGCAAGGGCCGAGGAGCTGCTGCAGTTTATGGGGCTCACCAATCGCGCCCACCACAAGCCGGCTGAGCTCAGCGGCGGAGAGAAACAGCGCGTGGCCGTGGCTCGCGCCCTGGTGAACAATCCTGCCGTGATTCTGGCCGACGAGCCCAGCGGTTCGCTCGACACTAAGAACAAGCAGGAGCTGCACCAGCTCTTCTTCGACCTGCGCGACAAGTTCGGACAGACGTTTGTCATCGTCACCCACGATGAGGAACTGGCTACACTCACCGACAGAACTATTCACATGAGAGACGGGCTACTCGTTGAGAGTCCTGCCACTAACTTAGAGGGATAAAATTATGCTGAAACTTGGCGACTATAACACACTGAAGATTGTGAAGCGCGTTGACTTCGGACTCTACTTAGACGGGGGCGACGAGGGCGAGGTGCTGCTTCCCAAGCGATACTGCACACCGCAGATGCGGATAGGCGACGAACTGAATGTTTTCATCTACCTGGACCAGGACGAGCGCATCGTGGCTACAACGGAACAGCCGTTGGCAAAGGTAGGCGAGTTTGCCTATCTGGAGGTGGCATGGACGAACCAGTATGGTGCCTTCCTGAAGTGGGGTCCCATGAAAGACCTGTTCTGCCCGTTCCGCGAACAGAAACAGCGCATGGAGCAAGGACATAGCTACATCGTGTATGTGATGGAGGACACGGAAAGTCATCGACTCATGGCAACAGCGAAGGTGGAACGATATATAGCCCCCCTCTATCCCCCCGAAGGGGGGAAGAAAGGCTCCCCGTCCCTCTA
>JAEEGG010027099.1_pt1 | contig 10891 bp, 7 predicted proteins | sample 9134161 | NCBI WGS metagenome assembly JAEEGG01 (sample SAMN16246543, study PRJNA631951) | gut metagenome | biome: gut microbiome; feature: rumen; material: CR-attached | host: Bos | place: Iran: Karaj | collected 2018-10
GTATCTGTCCTTGGCTGTGGGCGATCCGCCTCTCTGCATGTATCCGAGGATGGTGGCTCTGGTCTCGATACCTGTAGCAGCCTCGATACGTCTTGCCATTGAAGCCGAATGTCCGATGCCCTCTGCATTGATGATAAGGTGATGTGACTTGCCCTTCTTACGGCTGAGGATGATGTTGTTGATTATCTTCTGCTCATCGAAGTCGTATTTTTCCGGAAGGAGGATATCCTCAGCTCCGTTGGCAACGCCGCACCACAGAGCGATATATCCGGCGTTACGTCCCATAACCTCGATGATCGAGCATCTTTCATGTGATGATGAAGTATCCTTGACCTTATCGATAGCCTGCATTGCTGTGTTGACAGCGGTATCGAATCCTATGGTGTAATCGGTACATGATATGTCAAGGTCGATGGTTCCGGGAAGTCCGATGGTATTGATGCCGAGTCTTGAAAGAGCCTGTGCTCCTCTGTATGAGCCGTCACCGCCGATGACTACCATTCCGTCTATTCCGTGCTTCCGGCAGATCTCAGCGCCCTTCTGCTGTCCTTCCGCAGTCTTGAACTCAAGGCATCTTGCTGTTCCGAGTATGGTACCGCCCCTCTGGATGATATCCGAAACATCATGTGAATGCATATCAAAGATATCTTCGTTGAGAAGTCCCTGATATCCTCTTCTGATTCCCTTGACCTTAAGTCCTCTGGCAAGTGCCACACGAACAACGCTTCTGATCGCAGCGTTCATTCCGGGTGCATCGCCTCCGCTTGTGAGAACTCCGATTGTTTTTACTTCCTTAGCCATATCTGCCTCCGGGTATGATATTCCCTTTGTATCTTCAAAAATCCTACAATATTTTATTATCATTTTCCGTGTAAATCAATCGGAAATTGATAAAATTTTAGCAAAATATGATTAATCACCTTCAAATGCCTTGGAGAACTGAGTCTCATACAGTTCCGTATACACTCCACCCTTACCGACCAGTTCCCTGTGAGTTCCTCTTTCCACAGTCTCACCGTCCTTCACCACAAGGATCTCATCCGCCGCAAGGATCGTAGACAGCCTGTGGGCAATGAGGATACTTGTATGGGATCTGATTATGGGATCGATGGCATCCTGTATCTTCTGCTCGGAAATGGAGTCAAGTGCCGAGGTGGCTTCATCGAAGATAAAAATATGAGAAGAAAAAGCCACCGGGATCACCGATGGCTTATCAGCCCTCAAATCTCTATGTTCTGAAGCATCACAGGGATGCCCTTGTTTTTGGCCTCATAGGCAAGATCGCATGTATCTCCGTAATAAGCAACGCAGCCGAAGAGAACTTCCCTGGCATCCGCAAGGCTCGATGTCTCATCAAAGATTCCCCAGCCCGCTGCTTTGAATTCCTCAATGATACTGTTGTACTCATTGATAACGGGGCATTTATTGATCTTCATGAATTCATCCGTTCTTGAGTAAGGATGCCACACAAGCTGCACATCGGACGAATAGTTTTTGAATATCTCAAGATTTCTTTTTAATTTATCTATTGCCTTGTCGGGCTTTGATAAAAACGGAAGCAGGTCTGTGAAATAAAAAATTTTATTCATATACATATCCCTCTAAAACATTCCAAGCATAGCTGTCCATCCGTTCACCTACCGGTAAATTATATCGCATTCCGGAAAGTTTTTAAATCTGCAGGATCAGCAATATCCAATCATCTCATTATAAGCCCGTTTATCGCGCCTAAAATGTCAGACTGCCTTTAACGATCACTTTACAGCAACATTGGAGCGTCCGAACACGACGTAAAGACTCTTTAGCAGATCCTCGGAAAGGCTGACCTTCTGTTCAAGCACCCTTATCTGTCTGGTCTCTTTTATAAAAACAGTGCAGCCCGAGGTCCCGGGAAAAGAGCCCAGCACTTCAGTCAGAAGTGCAAGACCTGAATCGTATGCCTTCATGTTCTCAAAGCGGATAAAAAGTCCGCTGCCCGGAACAGAACCGGCCTGTCTGCCAAATGCCCTGTCAGCGATAGCTCTGGTATCCACAAGCCCACTCTTATCCTGTCCCTTATCACGTGCTGCATTTCCTGCTGACGGCGCATTGCCCTTTTGATCACGCGTACCGTAAGAGCCTGTATTTTTTCTCCCTGATGGTCTTGTAAATCCATTAAAGTCAGGCTTTGCCGCATCTTCAAAGGTTACCATCTCAGATGCTATGACCTTGGCTCCCCTGTCATCGGTATCGTCAAACCTGCCACGCACGAACAGTTTCTCATCATTCCGGATAAGCGTTTTGCAGCCTTCAAATGTCTTGGGGAAAACAACCACATTAATATCACCGGACAGGTCCTCAAGATCAAGTACCGCCATCATGTCACCGTTTCTTGTGGTCTTGAGACTGACGTTCTTGGCAATGCCGCAGACCGTTACAAAACTTCCGTTTGCAGGCTTTGTGTCCGAAGACTGAGCTCCGATCACACCTTCTGCATCCGTCCTGCCTGGGTTATCTTCTCCCTCATATCCGTCATCATCTGTATTCTTAACAAAAGCAGTGGAATCTGCAGTCGTATATTTTCTGATAAGCGGTATGTATTCATCCAGAGGATGCCCGCTTACATATATGCCAAGTACTTCTTTTTCAAGAAGGAGCTTGGTCTCATTATCATAATCGGGAATGTCCGGAAGATCCGTAAGAACCGGTCCGGATGAGATCGATCCGCCTCCTGACGCACCGCTTCCGGATGGATCTGCCGCGAGATCAAAAAGCGAAAGCTGTCCTTCAATCTGACCTTTCTTGGAATTCACAAAGGAATCCATGAGAGACTCATAGGTCTGAAGGCACTGTTTTCTGTTGGATGCTATGGATGCAAGTGCTCCGGATTTTATAAGACCTTCAACCGCTCTCTTTCCGACAGCGCTGCCTGCCACTCTCCTCAGAAAATCTCCGTAGTCCTTAAACTGCCCCTCATACCCTCTTATCTCCTCTATGGCAGATACCACCGGGTAGCCTATACCCTTTATCGCCGTCAGGGGGAATCTTATACCGTCCCCTTCAGGTTCAAAGAACATCCCGCTCTTATTGACATCGGGCGGCAGTATCCTTATGCCCATCTGTCTGGCTGCGATCATATATCCGGAAAGCTTGCCGGCATTTCCTATTTCGGATGACATGAGAGCCGACATGAACTCCAGCGGATGATAGGTCTTGAGATAAGCTGTTTCATATGCAAGATATGCATAGCATACAGCGTGGGCTTTGTTAAAACCGTAGCTGGCAAATTCCATAAGCCTGTTATATATCTCTTCAGCAACATCCCTGGAGATACCGTTTGCCACGCAGCCCGGCACAAACGCAGGGAGTCTGTCTTCGGGAGTTCCGGCTTTCCTTGCTTCCTCTATCTCGGAGGCATTGCCGCCTATGAAGATATCCCTCTCATATTCCATGAGGGATGCTTTCTTCTTAGTCATGGCCGCACGTACTATATCACTCCTGCCCATGGAATACCCGGCAAGGCTGCGAACGATCTGCATTACCTGCTCCTGGTAGACGATACATCCGTTGGTAGGCGCAAGGATCGGCTCAAGCTCAGGGCACAGAAAGTGTACCATGCTCCTGTCTTCCTTGCCTCTGATATAGTCACCTATGGAATCCATGGGACCCGGTCTGAAAAGTGCGACGCCCGCGATGATATCATCAAGGGATTCCGGCTTAAGAGCTTTCATGAACTGCCTCATCCCCCTGGATTCAAGCTGGAAGATGCCATCGGTATTGCCATCCCAAAGCGACCTGAAAACTCTGCCGTCATCGAAGGACAGCTTATGGAAATCCACTGTCACTCCCGTATTTTCCCTGACCATGTTTATCGTATCATCGATAACGGTAAGATTTCTGAGTCCCAGAAAATCCATCTTAAGGAGTCCAAGCTTTTCCAGGGGCTCCTTAGTGTATTGAGATTGTATATTGTCCTCCGTACCCAGCGAAAGAGGCACATAATTATCCGCCTCATCCCTGCATATGACCACCGCTGCAGCATGGGTGGAGGAATGTCTGGGAAGGCCTTCAAGCTTCCTGGACATATCTATGACTTTTCTGACATCCTCGTCATTTTCATATCTGCTCTTCAGTTCCGGAACGGATTCCAGAGCATGATCGAGTGTAATATGCTGTTCTCTTGGGATAAGATTAGAAAGTTCGGATCCGAAAGCATAGGGAAGGTCCATGACCCTTGCCACATCCCTCACCACTCCTCTTGCGGCAAGGGTACCAAAGGTCACTATCTGTACTACATTTTTCTCACCATACTTGCGGGAGACATACTCGAACATCTCCTGACGCTTTTCCGGAGCAAAGTCGACATCAATATCGGGCATGGATACACGCTCCGGATTCAGGAATCTCTCAAAGACAAGATCATATCTGACAGGATCGATCTCCGTGATCCCGAGTGAGTATGATACCAGACTTCCCGCAGCGCTTCCTCTTCCAGGACCGACACTTATATCATGATTTCTGGCATAATTGATAAAGTCCCACACGATCAGGAAATAATCTATATACCCCATATCCCGGATGACTCCGAGCTCGTAGTCAAGCCTTTCTGCCAGGGTGCGTCCGTTAGAATCTCTTATCTCCCCGCTTTCGCAGGCATCCTCACCGTATCTCCACCTGAGCCCCTCTTCGCACAGATGTCTGAGGTACGATCCATTATCATATCCTTCCGGCACTTTATAATCCGGGAGTCTCGTAACTCCGAATTCTATGGTCACATTGCATCTGTCGGCTATCTTCTGGGTATTTTCCAGAGCTTCCGGAGCATACCTGAAAAGTGCACGCATCTCCTCTTCGGAACGTACATAGAACTCTCCGGGCTTGTAGCGCATCCTGTTTTCATCATTCAACCGGCTTCCTGTCTGAAGGCACAGAAGAACATCATGTGCATCCGTATCCGATGCATATGTATAATGACAGTCATTGGTGCATATAAGGGGAATCTTATATGATCTGGAGATAGTCAGAAGTTCTGTGTTGACCAGTGTCTGTTCGGGGATACCATGGTCCTGGAGCTCCAGGAAAAAGTTGCCGTCACCGAATATCTCCCTGTATTCGAGGGCAGCTTTATGTGCCATCTCCCTCTGACCTGCCACGATCAGGGATGCCACCTCACCGTTCAGGCAGGCGCTTGATGCAATAAGCCCCTCATGGAACTGTCTCAGCAGTTCCTTGTCAACTCTCGGCTTATAATAAAAGCCTTCGGTAAAGCCGCGGCTTACAAGCTTCAGGAGATTTCTGTATCCGGTATTATTTTCCGCAAGAAGAATCAGATGATAATATCTGTCATTGGAACCCGTCTTATCAAATCTCGAACCCGGAGATACATAGACTTCGCAGCCTATCACAGGCTTGATCCCCTGTCTGACACATTCGTCATAAAAATCAATCACGCCGTACATCACGCCGTGATCGGTTATGGCTGCCGCATTCATCCCGAGTTCCTTAACCCGTGCGACGTAGTCCTTTATCCTGTTTGACCCATCCAGCAGTGAATACTGGGTATGAGTATGCAGATGAACAAAGCTCATGATCTTTTACCATCCCATTACTCAGAAAAGACAGTTCATTATCCAAACCTGCTGATGCAAAGCACGTCATCCGTCATTTACGGGCGTCCGTCCGCAATGTCATGTCGAAAGGTCAGTATCTTGCATATACGCACAGTCTTTCATCACGTCCTATGCATCTGTATCCGTTTGCGATGCAGAGCTCTTCAATATCCCCGCCGCTTGGTGCAGAGATATATCTGCACTTTATGTCATCAAAGTGATCATCCGTATATTCCCAGCAGCAGCTGATGCCGGTTCCGGAAGGAAGGGCATAGAGCATCTGCCAGTCGGTTACAATGCTTTCTCCGTTAACATTATCTGCAAATTCCCATATGATGGCATTTTTGTATGATGGCACATCCGAAGGGTCAAGCTCTATCCCCTCTTCAAAAGCCTTCTGCCAGTATTCAAATCTGGCCTCTGCCCTGTCATCCTCTAAGGGTATGCCAAAGTCATAAGAATTGCCTATTGCATGGAATACTCCGAAATAGATCAGGCACAGACACATTATCCCGGTGCATACCGCACTGCGGATCCATGACTTTTCTTCCCTTGCGATCATGAGTATGACGCCCACCATTATAAATGTCAGAAGATGCTTGCTTCCTTCCGTGAGCTTATACATGAGGAGTATCGCCATCAGGAATGCAAAATCGGCAAAAAGCATATACAGCCTGCACAGGAAAGCCCCGGAAAGCTTCCCGCAAGACGGATCACCGGTCTTCCTGTCCCTGCGATATTCCCTGTATTCATAAACACACTGCACGGTCTGTACGATCATCATAAGGACATAGATATCGAAGAATATGCCCGCCGCCCTGTCCACATAAAAGGCATCCATCATGAACCGGATGAAATCCCTTCCCTTGTAGTAGAGAGTCCCGAGCAGATTGTGAACTCCGGCGCCAAATCCGTCTGTAAAGAATGTGGTGATAAAGTCCGTATAGAAAAACGGCATAAGGTATTCTGCAGAAAGATAGTGATTGAGCAGATAGTAGATAAATGCGGTAACCCCCATGATCAGGCAGGATACCCCCGCAGCAATAAGCTTCCTAACCGCACCCTTTGCAGAAAAGAACACCACCATGAGAGGAAAAACAAGGAAAAGGATCAGGTAGGGACGCATGAAGGTCATCACCATTCCGAGCAGAACTGCCGCCACAAGATATCCGGCGCCCTTTAGTCCCTCCTGACGGACCCTGAAATACCCCAGCATGCATCCCCAGAACACAAGAAGATGTGCAAAACAGATCACCTCGGGCATGCAGGAATACAGATATCTCAGATTGAGGAAAAAGGAAAAGAACCATACAGAGACCAGGACGGTCTGCTTAACCGTCGGCTTAGTCATAAGTCCAAACAAAAACAGTGCGATCATATAGATCACCGTGTTATATACAAAGACTGATCTCATGGTCCATCCGAAGATACTTCCAAGAAGCACCCAGGGCCACACAAGAACAGGGCTCCACGCAGCAAAGCTTAAGGACAGGGCATGGCTTTCGTTAAAGCCATAGTATCCCAGCGGATATCCATGATCGATAATGGATTCCACCTGTTTAAAATAAAAAAGCTCGTCATTCCACTCACAGGTCAGAAGAGATACAGGTGTCCTGCATATGATGAGCTTTACAAGTACGTATACAAGAGGAAGAAGCCCCAGTACAAGCGCACACATGAGACTTCTGTCCTTTTTAACTTCAATAAGATTATCCTGCATAAAATCCATACTCCGGCATACCGTATATTTCCGGCTGCGATATTTCCGGATCTATTTATCTATATTCCACCTGTCCCGTATCACATACTGCGGGGAATTGTTCATACTGATATACATCCTTCCGATGTACTCTCCGATCAGTCCGAGCGTAAGGAGGATCATACCTCCGAAAAACACCACCGCGCTCATGAGTGCGGCAAATCCCATAACGCCCGCATCCGGGAAAAGCAGTCTGCGGATTATGACAAACAGTCCGTATAACAGACCCACCACAGCTGATATGCCTCCAACGAAAGTAGCTATCCTGAGTGGCTTTACCGAAAATGCCGTAAATCCGTTGAACCACAGGTTAAGGAGCTTCTTCAGAGTGTAACCGCTGGAACCCTCCATACGCTCTCTGTGATCTATATCAACATTGACGATCCTTCCCGCGGAGCGGAGCACAAGCCCGATAACATAGGGATATGAATTCTCGTATCTTATCATGTCATTGACGACAAACCGCCTTACGGCAAAATAGCTCGATACAAACAGCTCCTTTGGCTTGGAAAGCATCACACGCAGCATGAGATCATTAACCCTGCTGCCAAAATTTCTGAAGCCCGAATGCTTCTTATGATCGTATTTGGCGTAGACTACATCCGCTCCCTCTTCAAGCTTATCAAGGAGTCTGTCCACCTGATCTGCCGGTGTCTGCCCGTCATCGTCAAGAGCGACACAGATGTCACCGTCAGAATACCTGAATCCGGCCATAAGTGCGGCATGCTGTCCAAAATTCCTGGCAAAGGATATTCCTCTTATACGTTCATTTTTTTCGCAAAGCCCCCTGATAACTTCAGCTGTTCCGTCAGGCGAAGCATCATTAACCAGAAATATGTCGTAATCATATCTGCCGGAAAGCTCCTCCATCTTCGCAGTTATCTCATCTATAACCGCGGGAAGAGTTTTTTCCGAACGATAACAGGGGATTATAAAACTGACCTTTTCCATGATATGCAACCTTTATAAATCAGGATCTTCTGACAGAACTCATATATCTGTCATGGATCCTCATAAGTCTGTATTCAAAATCCTTGCGGTCCTTGGAATCCACGATCTTAAGTATCATTCCGGTAAACAGCGCAAGGAGTCCTGCCATGAACACGAATCCGCATGTGATCAGTGTCGGGAATCTGGGAACAAGTCCTGTGACGGCATAGTCACCGATTATCGGCACCATGAACACCAGGCTGAGAAGCATAAGTATCGCAGCTATCAATCCGAAGAATTCCATCGGCTTATAGTTACGGTACAGTGAGAGCATCTTTCTGATGACTCTCATTCCGTCCGGCAGAGTGTTCAGCTTGCTCTCGCTTCCCTTAGGTCTGTCCCGGTACTCCACCACCACATTGTCAACCTGCAGATCATAATTGACCGCATGTATGGTCATCTCGGTCTCTATCTCGAATCCCTTGGAAAATACCGGAAATGTCTTGACGAAATCATAACTCATGGCACGGTATCCGGTCATGATATCCCGTATATCCGCCCTGAAAAGAGAATTGATACCCCATCTCATAAGGGAATTGCCGAAATTATGGAACGGTCTCTTGTTCTCCGTAAAATATGTGGAGGAAAGCCTGTCACCCACCACCATATCCGAATTCTTCTCAAGCACAAGTTTTACCATCTCGGGAGCACTCTCAAGAGGATATGTATCATCACCGTCTATCATGAGATAACACTGTGCATCGATCTCCCTGAACATACGCCTTATGACATTGCCTTTTCCCTGCTTATACTCGTTTCTTACGATAGCACCGTTTTCCTCGGCAATCCTGGCTGTATCATCCTTGGAATTGTTGTTGTAAACATATATCACAGCCTCGGGAAGGTGCTGTTTAACATCCCCGATGACCTTTGCAATTGTCTGTGCCTCGTTATAACATGGTATAAGAACGGCAATCTTGTCCATTTCAGCTCCAATTGATCAAAAAGATATTAACCACATACGCATACATGGTGTATTATATCATATTAAGCATGAAAAATAACACCGAAGGCAAAAGAAAAGATACATCCGATAAGAAAAAACGGATCTTACGGATACTGAAGACCACGGGAATCGTGGTCTTATCTGTGCTTGCACTTACGGCTCTTTGCATACTGCTGTGGATGAAAGTGATCAGAGTCCACAAAGCACGCCTCAGTGAGGGACTTCCCAAGGCAGAAGGGATCATGCACAGGAACAAAGGGACATATCTCGATGACGTCGTCATTCCTGACGCCTCGGTATTCATCGCATATATGTATCCATCAAACGCAACAGGCGGAGTATTTTCCAACAATCTTGACCTTGATACATATACAGCACCGGTAACATACTCCTCTGTCAGGATGTTCAAAGAATATCTCTCTGAAGCGCTCAGTATGGATAAAAGTTCTTTTCCGGAAAGAGTCATGCTGGGAATATCACCATATTCCATATTCCGTCAGTCATGTTCAAACAGGGATCTGTATCTTAAGAATCTCGGATTCTTATACGATCTTGCAGACGATCATCCCGGAATCCCCTTCTATATCATGCTGCCGGATGACAGCGCAAAAATGTGGAATTCCCTCGATGCCGAAGAATTAAAGGATGCAAGACTGTCATATATAACATTTGTAAGAAACGCTTCCGAGCATCCAAACCTTCTTATCTATTATCATGCTTCGGAAGAATGGGTACTGTATTCCGACTGCATCCGAACTGACGGATATGACTCTCCGCTGACCAGGGAGGTCAACGATAACCTTCTTATCCATGAGATATCGGATGGCGAACTCACATATCTCCTTATACCGGATCTGGTCAACTCCGTCATGGATTCAGTGATAGAAGCCTCACAGGATTATGAGGAGACCCGTGAAAAATACGCAGATCTGCAGGGGAATGAGATCTATTTCCTTGGAGATTCCATATTTGGCAATTACAGGGACGGCACTGCAGTTTCCTCATTCTTCGGCGACATGACAGGATCAAAAACCTATAATCTGGGTCAGGGTGGCATCAGCTGTGTATCACTTACTGATCCATCAAACCCCATGGGAACAGCTTTCGATCATCTTACAGGCATAGATAACAACGACCTTTTCAATTCCTGTTTTTCCAATCACTACAGTTACGGAGCATTCAGGCTGGCTTCAAACAAACTGTCAGACACCGACGGTGAAGGATCGATATTCATCATTGAGTACGGACTCAATGATTATTTCTCGGGAGTTCCGGCCGAGGAATATAAGCAGGCTCTTACCGGGATCGTAAGCAGACTACAGGCCGCATATCCGAAGGCAAGGATATTGCTGTTATCCCCGGGGTATATTGACATCTATTCTCAGGGCAAAGAAGTATTGTCCGAAAATGCCGCACCGCTGCAGGGTTACCGTGATGCCGTATCACAGACAGCGTCAGAGCTCGGATGTGAATTTCTGTCGCAGACGGACGATATGGGATTTATACAGGATGAGACCTATCTGTATCTTCTTCCCGACGGAGTGCATTATAACGAAAAAGGAAGGTATCTCCTGGCCCAGGAGCTGGCCCGGTATTTCAAATGAAAAA
>JAEEGG010027106.1_pt1 | contig 10889 bp, 7 predicted proteins | sample 9134161 | NCBI WGS metagenome assembly JAEEGG01 (sample SAMN16246543, study PRJNA631951) | gut metagenome | biome: gut microbiome; feature: rumen; material: CR-attached | host: Bos | place: Iran: Karaj | collected 2018-10
TCATGTTGAACTGGTCGGCGGCAATCTTCACGAGCTCCGGATCCGGTTCGCACGGGGTCTTGCCCTGGTAGCCGAGGAGCATCTTGCCGTAGCCTTCCGTCATCTTGAACCATGTGCCGCGACCGGCTGCCTGGTTCAAGGTGTTCATGTAGGCCTGCTGGAAGTAGAACTGAGAAACCGGCGTCACGGAAGAGGCAAAGCCACCGCGGCGGACGCATTCACTCATGTTCTCGATAACCTTCGGGAAGAGGTGGAAGGTCTTGGTTTCGCGCATCATGAGGGTGTTGGCCGTGAGAGCGCCACCCGGCATCGGGCTGAAGATAACGTCGGTCGTAATCTGACGGGCTTCAGGCGGGAAGTTGTAGTCCTTGAGGCATTCGACGGCGACGTTGTTAGCTTCCATGAGTTCCGGAATGTGATCGTCAACGATGCTGTCTTCACCGAGAGCGAGCTTGTAGTCCGTACCCTTGAGGGCGTGGAACATGGAGAAGAGGTCCGGCTGAGCCGTACCGCCAGAAAGCGGCTTGCGGCCAAGGTCAACACCATCGGCGCCACCTTCAATAGCGGCCTTGTACTGAGCCACACCGGTACCGCAAGTGTCATGGCTGTGGATGCGGAGTTCGACCTTGTCACCAAGGAGCTTACGAGCGCGCTTGAACGTTTCATAGACCTTAGTCGGGTTCGTCGTACCGGAAGCGTCCTTGAAGCAGACGGAAGCGAACGGAACACCGGCGTCCAAGATGTTGCGGAGGATGCGTTCGTAGAATTCCGGGTTGTGGGCTGCGTTGAGGTCGCATCCCGGAGGAAGTTCCATCATGGTAACGACGACTTCGTGTTCGAGACCGGCGTCGGTGATGCACTTGCCGGAGTAGATGAGGTTGTTGACGTCGTTCAATGCGTCGAAGTTACGAATACGGGTCATGCCGTGCTTTTTGAACATGTCGGCATGGAGCTTGATCATATCGCGCGGCTGCGGAGCGAGAGCCACAACGTTGATACCACGAGCGAGAGTCTGGAGGCGGATCTTCGGACCGACAACGCGACGGAATTCGTCCATCATGTCGAATGCGTCTTCACCGCAGTTCTGATAGAGAGCCTGGAAACGGGCGCCGCCACCTGCTTCGAAGTGGGTGATGCCAGCCTTCACAGCTGCTTCAACGGCAGGCATGAAGTCCTTCATGAACACGCGAGCGCCGAAGATGGACTGGAAGCCATCACGGAACGAGGTGTCTTGGAACAGAATCTTTTTCATAATGTTTTCCTGTGGGATTTAATCCCTTGTTTTACTGTACAATAAAATACGGGGACAAATATAGAAAAGTGGTTAGTGGTTAGTGGTTAGTGGTTGGGGAAATGCGGGAGAAATTGGAGGTTAGATTGCTCTCGCCAATCACGCGTGGAAGGCCCAACGGATGTCGAGGGCTATCTCTTTGAAGTTTATTCCGCTCCATTTTGAGGTGAGGCCAAGACTCCAACCGTTGATGATGCCGTACGGCTGTCTCATGTTCGACTCTTGGCTGGCCATCGATCTCTCGTAGCGGATTCCGACAGAGTAATAGAAAATGGCGCCGTCCAGGAAGTAAATTCCCAGTCCGAGTTCCGGCTTTATAGCCCATGTATTCAGTGTGTTGTAAATGGAAATTGTCGGCCTATAAATAATGCTTCCGTCCATTGTGGCTAAAAAGGAATTATGCTTAAATAATTTATCTTCATTGTTATATGTAAATTCATTCCCTGAGTTTATTCCGAATGCGAGGGTTGATTTTATGGCGAACGTTCCTATTGGGGTATATGCTCCCAACCATATCAAGTCGAGTCCTAGCAGTTCTCCATGGACTGAATTCTCTTTGCCCAGCAAATGTATGGTCGAAAGTCCAGCGGCAAAGTAAAATGTCGGATCGCGGCGTCTGGGAATATAGCCTATGTTATAATAGAATCTGTAAATGGCCTCCTTGTACTGAGGTTCCTCCTGTACTAGCTTTTCGGCTAGCGATTGTATTTTCAGGATGTTTGCGTTCCAGGATTCGTCTCTGCTTTTGCCCTTTTTTTTCTGGAGGCTCATTTCGTAATCCATGATGGCTATGGTTGCCAATAGCTGTTGGGCTTGAGGGAGACTTTTTATGGACTCTAGGTACTGATTGCGGTTGTCGGTGTAGATGGAATCGAATATCGAATCAGATTGCAGGCTGAAAACCGCCTTTAGGCTGTCCCATTCCATTTTGGCGAAAAATACGTTTTGCGGATGTATGCCAAAATGTTTTAGATAGTCCCAGTGTTCGATTTTTTCTTGCGGATTTTCCAAGACTTGCCGGTAGAGGGAATCTATAATGGCTTTGTGGCGAATGCTGAAATCTTCGGATTTTAAAAGGCTGAAGAGGGTCGAATCTCCGTAGTATGTTGCAATGGAATCGGCGAATTTCTTTCTGAGATTGTATAGCGCGATTGCGTCCGGTGCGTCCCAGTTCCGGTAATCTATGGGATAAGTTTCTATGGGAGATGTGGTGGAGACATATTCCAGATCGTTTTTCTTTACCCATCCAATGCATCCGGATTCTGCTTTTAAAAGAACGCAGTCTTCATCGGCGTAATTTTTTATAATGGACGCCGATTCTTTGAAATGTAATATGCAGGAACGTCCGCTTCCGTCTATTTGCTGTGTGGCTTTTAGGTCCTCTCTTTTGGGAGTGACCATGGGCGCGGCTTTTGCGTATGAAATCAGTGCAAAAGTCAACAAAAGGAGTGTTGTTTTGAAACGGAACATGGCGAGCACAATCTTCATTTTGTGGAACATGCTTATAGTATAGATATTTTTGGCTGTAAACAGTTGTAGAAAGCCAACGTTTTTGTAAACGGATGTTTTCAAAAGAATGGGCTGTTGAATTTAAGTGACGTTAAATGACTTAAAAATCGGCGCTCAACTGGAAAATGAATTTTGAAATTTTGAATCTTTAGTTTAATCATAATATTACGAACGCTTTTAATTGTGCTGTAATACGGAGTTTCCATGAATAAAAAGTACGTTCTTGCTTATAGCAGCTTCTGTTTCTCCATGTCGAAATTGACGTCGCGTTTTTTTTGCGGTAGTACTTTATGCGAAATGAGTGGAATTTATTTTAGGAACGTATTGACGGATGATTTCGATAAGGTGGCGTGCTTGTAAAATTCATTTAAAATTTGAATCCGTCTATTTAAAATTGATATACGAGAGATGTTCTTGTTGCCGCAGATTACGAATCGTATCTGAAAAAAATTCTATATTCAAATCGACGAAATAAGGATTAAAATAATCCGGAAGAATCCCTTCGACAGGCTCAGGGACCCTTATAAGTTCGTTGAGCTTGTCGAAACGAACGCTTAACCCCTACAACCTATAACCTAAAACCTAATTATGGCCGAACAGAATAAAGCAGAAAAATTCGTTTTCTACATGTACAAGATGACCAAGTCCTATCCGCCTAACAAAGAGGTGCTGAAGGACATTTCTTTGAGCTTCTACTATGGCGCAAAGATTGGTATTATCGGCCAGAACGGTGCCGGTAAGTCAACGCTCCTCCGCATTATGGCGGGTATCGACAAGGAATTCCAGGGCGAAGCTTGGATTGAACCGGGCCGCACCGCAGGCTATTTGCCGCAGGAACCGCAGCTTGACCCGAACTTGACCGTCAAGGAAAACGTGATGCAGGCCGTCGCCAAGAAGCAGGCCGTGCTTGACCGCTTCAACGAAATTTCCATGAAGTTTGCTGAACCGATGGAAGACGACGAGATGAACAAGCTCCTCGACGAACAGGCTAAGCTTCAGGACATCATCGATGCTCAGGATTTGTGGAGTCTCGACCGCAATATCGAAATTGCAATGGACGCTCTCCGCTGCCCGCCGGGCGATTGGCCGGTGACAAACCTTTCCGGCGGTGAAAAGCGCCGTGTGGCTCTCTGCCGCTTGCTCCTCGAAGAACCGGATTTGTTGCTCCTTGACGAACCGACGAACCACTTGGATGCCGAAACGGTTGCTTGGCTTGAACGCCACCTCCGCGAATACAAGGGCTCTGTGATTCTCGTGACGCATGACCGTTACTTCCTTGACAACGTAACGAACTGGATTTTGGAAATTGACCGCGGTCGCGGCATTCCTTGGGAAGGCAATTACGCCCAGTGGCTTGACCAGAAGCTTGAACGCATGAAGAACGAAGAAAAGGGTGAATCTGACCGTCAGAAGCGCCTCGCTCGCGAACAGGAATGGGTCAAGCAGAGTCCGAAGGCTCGCCAGGCAAAGAGCAAGGCTCGTCTTAAGGCTTACGAAGAACTCTTGGCCGAAGATTCCAAGGAACAGATCAAGGTGGCTCAGATTCACATTGCAAACGGCAAGCGCTTGGGCGATGTTGTTATCCAGGCGGAACATTTGCAGAAGGCCTTTGGCGAAAAGGTGTTGTTCGACGATTTGAACTTCAGTTTGCCGCGCTCGGGTATCGTGGGCATTATCGGTCCGAACGGTGCTGGTAAGACAACTTTGTTCAAGATGATTATGGGCCAGGAAAAGCCGGATGGTGGTACGCTCAAGATTGGCGAGACTGTCGAAATCATCAGCATGGAACAGGGCCGCGAAAGTTTGGACGATTCCAAGACGGTTTGGGAATCCATCACGGGTGGCAACGATGAAATCTTGGTGGGTGACCGCAAGATGAATGGCCGTGCTTATTGCGGTCTATTCAACTTCACGGGTGCGGCTCAGCAGAAGAAGCTCTCGCAGCTCTCTGGTGGTGAACGCAACCGCGTGCTCATGGCAAAGAACTTGCAGAAGCCGGGCAACCTCTTGTTCCTCGACGAACCGACGAACGACTTGGACATCGAAACGTTGCAGGCTCTCGAACAGGCTATCCTCAAGTTTGCAGGCTGCGCCGTGATTATCTCCCATGACCGCTGGTTCCTCGACCGTATTGCAACGCACATCCTCGCTTACGAAGGTGATTCGAAGGTCGTGTGGTTCGAAGGCAACTGGAGCGAATACGAAGCCGATCGCCGCAAGCGCCTCGGCGAAGATGCTGACAATCCGAAGCCGATCAAGTACAAGACGCTCAAGCGTGATTAGACGAAAGAACGCCACAATGTGGCTGTAGACGAAAGACGAGAGATCCCCGGCAGGTCACTGAGCTTGTCGAAGTGTGCTGGGGTCGCCATTTAAAAAAACGGGACTCGAAAGAGTCCCTTTTTGTATTCTATTTGTCTTTCTTCCTTGCGGCGATGAACTCGTCAAAGGATTTTTCTTTTTCCTTTATGCCCATAATTTCGTTGAATTTGTCGGTTTCGTCGCCGTGGTTGTCTTCTTCCGAAAAATAATCGTTGATGTACATATTATCGGTTTTCTTGAAGATGTTCCTTCGTCCGGGAAATTTCCCAAAAACGAAAATACTTATTGCAGAAAAAAACGAATATGCAAGGAATATGTAGAGCGCTTTTTTAAAGCCGAAAAGAGGAGTTAGAAAAGCCCCAAATATAAGCCCGCCGGCACTATAAACCGCCCACACGTAGAGTTTATTTTTCAAATTATCGCTCATAAAAAGTTGAGTATTTTTGTTTAAGAGTATATGCTAATATACTATTTTGTGAAATCTGAAGCAAATTGATGTGAAAAGTGATACGGAAAATGCGGAAATATGCTACTAAATGGGTGAATTCTCTGTTTTTGTAGCATAATTTCTGAACAAATTAAATAAAATGTAGGCCGATTTTGAATTTATCCGCTGGATTTGTGCTACAAAAAAGGTCAAAATGCGAATTTTGTAGCACTCGAAAAGTATTTTTACCTACAGATGTTGTAGATAAAGTAAAATTCATGCTACTAAAAATGGAAAAAATCTAAAATTAGTAGCATAAAATGGCCGAAATCGCACTTTGCGTGCATTTAAATTGCCCCTGCTCGAGTTTTTTTTGCTAAGTTCTAGGTTAGATATATGCTCCACGTTTTTAGACACGAACTTCGCTTGATTTTTAGGGATCCGCGTTTTTGGATTCCGTTCATCATCCCGCCGGTGATTCTTGCGGCGAGCCAGGCGATTGCTGTGTCGCGTTACGGTGGCGAGATTATGCAGGGCATGGAAAGCTACATGATGCTTTTGCTCGGTTGCTTGATGGCCCCGATGGGCGCTCCCTTGGCGGGTGATTCTTTTGCGGGCGAGCGTGAACGCAATTCGCTGGAACTTTTGCAGCTTTCTCCGATTGCGCCTGCGAAGCTCTTTTGGGGCAAGCTATTTGCGATTATCCCGTTCCCTGTGGCGTTTGCGCTTTTGGCTCAGCTCGGCTACTGGTTTTCTCATTCTGAAATTACGGCGATGGCGGCGATCGCTTCAATGCTTGGAGCACTTTCGGCGGTGCTTTTGACGACCGCGTTTTCGCTGATGGTATCGCTTCGCGTTAAGACTGTCCGTGCAGCGACGCACATTACATTGTTCTTTATCATTCCTCTTCTTTTGCTTGTGCAACTTGGCCATGAAGTTTTTTTGAGTGGCTTGTTTATTCCGCTTGTAATTTTGGCTTTATCTGTACTCGTGAGCATAGCAGTCACTTTTGCGGGTATGAAAAAATTTGTAAGTTTGTAAGAGAAATTTTTAAGAAAGGAGAAATGGAATGAAAAAGTTTTTGCTTGCTATGGGCTCAATTGCGCTTGCCTTTGCTTTGACGGCTTGCGATGACTCGGCTTCTAGCAATAGTGACGCTTCGTCTACGTCAAATAATCAGAATAATGCGGCTTCCTCAAATAATGGAACTGGCGCGAATACGTCAAACGCCAAGAAGGGTAGTTTCCCTGAGAATGGGGATCCCAATTTTTATTGTATTGTGACCCATGGTGAAGAACCGGATGGAAAAATATGGAGCGAAAAGAAGTTTAATATTCCGAACCGCCAAGGTCATGTTGAACGATTGACTTTTGATGCTGATGGTAACGGTACGCAGTATTACGAGGATTCCTACTACAATTTGAACAATCGCAATAAAGTGGCGATGTGCATGGAATTCAATGAAGCGGTTAAGGAAAAATCAAACAAGAAAAATTTTATTGAAACATATTGCGAAGGCCAGGTCTCTTACTTTATAATTGCTTTTGAGAATGCTCCATTGGATGAGCTTATCTCTAGAACGAATTCTTTTGCCGAAGATTGCAAGTGGGAAGAGAAAAATTGGGAAGATAGTCAAAATCGTCAAAAAGAAGACGACCTCTACGATTAAAAATGGTGAAGGCTCCCGCAGTTAGCGAGAGCCTTCATAGTAGAGTAGTTGTAAGCCGGGTTCTGTACTCCTTGCGGAGCGATGACCATCTCTCTGGACGAATCGTTACCGACCGCCTCAAGCGACCTACCCGGATATCCAGCTGGCACGGGCCGCACCAGGTTCTTTCGAACGGAATCCTGCTTGGTCTTGCACCGGATGAGGTTTACCATGCCACTCCTGTCACCAGGAGCGCGGTGAGCTCTTACCTCGCCGTTTCACCCTTACCCGCATTGCTGCGGGCGGTCTATTCTCTGCTGCACTTTCTGTCGCGTTACCGCGCCTGGACGTTATCCAGCATCTTGCCCTGCGGTGCCCGGACTTTCCTCCAGCCTTGATTGCTCGCAGCCGGCGGCCATCCGCCACTCGTGGCAAAATGTAGAAAATGCATCTGAAACGTGCAAGATTCTAAACTTTAAATTAGTATATTATCTCCGTGAAAAAATTGATATTTTGTTTGTTGAGTTTTGCGGCCGCATCCTTTGCCGATGTGGTCGATTCTAATACCGTTTTCCGTGTGGACGAAATCCGCTACAATATTGGCGATGCCTTTGACGATTCCAAGGCGCATACGAAGTACGACCGGTGGGCGTATGACATTCTGAACTGGGTGCATATCGAAACGCGTGAAGTGACAGTCCGTAAGCTTTTGCTTTTTGATAAAGGTGACGTTGTCAATCTGAATTTGCTGCTCGAAGCGGAGAGGTTCTTGCGCAGCCAGAGGTTCCTCTCGGATGCCAATATTACGGTGTCCAACGAAGATGGCAAGAACATAGTTGATGTAAAAACGAGCGATAACTGGACGCTTACGATTCCTTTTGCTTTAGGTTTTTCGGGAAATGAGTGGAGCTACGACAATCTCGTTTGGGGTATAGGTGTTCAAGAAAGCAATTTCCTTGGGCTTGGTCAAAAGCTCGGTTTTTACTTTGGACATGACGAGTTCCGCGATATGTGGCAGTTGGAATATGGCGACCCGCATTTCCTTTTCCGCTATAACCATTTGGACCTTTTGTACAGCTACAATACGGATGGTTACTTGGCGAGCTGGAAAATGTATGTGCCGTTCCTCAGCCGTAGCGTGAACCAGTGGGCGTACACACTTGAGGGCTTGAAGAACAAGCGTAATGCCTTTTATTATGGCCGTGGAGAACTTCCGTCGGGCGCAAAAATTTATGACTATACGCAAAATAAGGCATTCCTCAAACAGTTAGAAATTGCCCGTAAGGATTCGGTCAATAAGAAAAAGAGCGACCGCCAAATCGATTCGATTGCAACGGATAAATACCTCAATTCCTTATCTCGTTACAATGGGAAAAAATCTGTGAAGGTGATGGCCATTGAGGATTTTATTACCGATTCCTTGAGCTTCCGGTTCAGCCGCTCGTTTGGCGGAACGCAGCGCAAATTCTACTTGGGCGCAACTTATGATTACTTGCGTGAAACTTCAAATGAAGGTCGAGTATTACCTTATGCGTTCATATATGGTGACGACGTGTATGCGGTGGATTCTGCAAGTGCCGTAAATGAATGGACTCAGGAACGCAAGGATTCCCGCCTTGGTTTTTATATCATGTACTCTAACTTGCGTTACGAAAAAATCAAGAATTTCCACAACGTCAGATGGACTGAAGATATTGATAAAGGGTTCTCCGTCAAGGCTCAGATTTCAAAAAATTACGAACAACTTGGCTCCGACAATAACGACATCCGTTTGGATTTCTGGACGGACCTTTATCTTGGCCACTTAAATCATCATTTGACTTTGAAGTCGTACATGTATTTTTATTTGGACCATGGAAAGCGTCGTGATTTTTATGGCCGTTTAAATGGCGAGTACATTTTCCACCCGAGTACGCGTTTTTCTACAGCATTGTCGGGGCTTGTGGATTTGTATGATGACGCTAAACTGGGCTACCAGTTGACGCTTGGCGGTTCTGATGGCTTTGTCGGATTCCCGACCGGTTTTTACGCCGGGCAAGCTCGCGTTTATGGCAATTTGGAACAGCGCTGGTTCCCTGATTTTGAAATTTTGACATTAGCGCCTGTTGTAGTCGCTTTTGGTAGTGTCGGCGAAACGGCCCCGACGATCAAGGATATTAGGCGTAAGGATTTGATTTATGTGGCGGGCTTTGGCATCCGTTTGGCTCAGACAAAGTCTATCACTCGTTTGATCAACAAGATTGACGTGAGTTTCCCGCTGAACGGAGTGCTTAAAGGCAAGCCCCATTACTCGGTGACGACATCGTATTCCTTGTAAATTAGAAGACAAACTTTTAAGGGTTGTTAAACATGGCGACGGATGAAGAAAAAAATCAAGACGTGACGGCTCGCGAAAATCGCCGGAGAAGGGCTCGCGAGGCTAAACGCATCTTTTTGCGTGTCGAAATTATCATCGGCATTATCGCCATGATTGCGGGCTCGTGGCTCACGATTCTCGTTTGGAACGAAGGCTATTTTGTAGGTGCCTTTATGCTTGTGATGACGGGCGGTATCAATGTGTTTTTGGCCGCAAAGGAACTCGTCAATCCGACGGACCATATCTTCCATTGGCAGGCGATTTTCTTCTTGATTGTGCGCCGCGCCATGTTCTTCTTGAACGTTGTCTTGATTGCCCTTGTTGTTGGCACGATGACGCGCTTGCTTTAATTTTTAATGGACGCCGTCCTCGTTTGCCGAGGGCTTCTCGTTGTACCAGGTCTGAATCTTTTCTTTGGCGGTTTCGTTGAATGCGGAACCGTCTTTTAATATGTGCTCTGCGCGTTCACGCGTTTGCGAAATGAGTTCTTGGTCGTGAATCCAGTCAAACCAGCGGAATACCCAGGCGCCGCTTTGTTCGTTGCCTTCGAGGTTTCCGGCGCCGCGGGTTTTCAGGTCAAGTTCTGCAATTTCAAAGCCGTCTTCGGTAGCGGCGAATTGCGAGAGGCGTTCCATGCTTGTTTCGGCGGCTTCGCCTTCAGGCGTCATCAAGAAGCACCATGCTTCTTGATTGCCTCGGCCTACGCGGCCGCGCAGCTGGTGGAGCTGCGCCAGACCGAATCGGTCTGGCTGGTCAATGACCATGAGGTTTGCGGCAGGGACGTTCACGCCGACTTCAATAACTGTTGTCGCAACTAGAATCTGGATTTCGCCTGCGGCAAACTGCTTGATTATTTCGTCTCTTTGCGTGTCGTCCATTTGACCGTGGACGCCTGCAACTTTGAGCTTTGCTATGCTCACATCGGTGTGGCCGAAGGCGGCGATAAAGGCTCGCATTTCGTTCACGATGTCATCGACACTGCGTGCGCTTGAATCGCTTGCGGCTGAATTCTCGGAACTGCCTGCTGGATAGTCCGAACTATCGGCGTTCACGCGGCTTGCAATCCAATAGCAGAGATTTCCACCGGCGGCTTCCTTGCAAATAAACTGCTTCATCGATTCGCGCTTTGCTGTATTCACGAGGCGCGTCTTGATAGGCTTACGGCCTGCCGGCTTTTCCTTGATGCTGATGACTTTTAAATCGCCGTAAAGCGTCATCGCGAGGCTTCGCGGAATCGGCGTAGCGCTCATGACGAGCATGTCGGGGTAGTCGCCTTTGGCGAGCAGCGCTTCGCGCTGGCTCACGCCGAAACGGTGCTGTTCGTCGATAATCACGA
>JAEEGG010027109.1_pt1 | contig 10888 bp, 9 predicted proteins | sample 9134161 | NCBI WGS metagenome assembly JAEEGG01 (sample SAMN16246543, study PRJNA631951) | gut metagenome | biome: gut microbiome; feature: rumen; material: CR-attached | host: Bos | place: Iran: Karaj | collected 2018-10
ACCCATCGGGTGAAGGACATTGTAGCCCTGCATACGCTTCATACGTGATACTATATCGGTAGCGGTATAGCCCTCAGGGTGTCCTGCGTGGAGACCTACTCCCGACGGATAAGGGAACATATCAAGCGCATAGAACTTAGGCTTGCTGAAATCCCATACATCAGTCTTGAAGGTCTCGTGTTCTTCCCAGTATTTCTGCCATTTGGCTTCAACAGATGTGAAATCATATCTGCTCATTGTAATATCATTCCTTTATAATATAATTAATAATTTACTGATCTGTAGAATACGCTCTTGACATCGCGGTTAAAGCACAGCAGAGCTGCACAGCCGAGGTCGATAACGCACTCTAAAAGATAGATCCAGTTACTGCCGATATTGGCTATATTCTGCGGCAGATAAACTATCGCGATAAGCGCGAGGACTGCGGCAAGAACGTAGTTCACATACTTGAACCTTGCAAAGAACAAAGCCGCCTCTGCAAGGGCTATAACTAAAGTAAGAAGCACAAAATGCTTCGCCAGTATCATGTTAAGCACAGCCTTTGCGACAACGTATACCGCCATAGCTATGCATATCTTGTTTCCTTTTTCCTTCTGATCGAACAAATAACTCACTCCTTGGTGATAAGGCTGCTGATATCCATCTGCTCGCCGTCAGCCCACAAGCCCTCCAGCTTGTAGAAATTACGGGTATCCTTATAGAATACATGAACGATTATATCAGCATAATCAAGGATTATCCATGTGTTTCCCGTATCAGCCTCACGGCGCTGAGGCTCAATGCCCTTCTGTGAAAGGACGAACTCGACCTCGTCTGCAAGTGTTCTTGCGTGAGTATTGCTGGTACCGTTTACTATTACGAAATAATCGGCAAGTATGGTGAGATCGGCTATCTTTATTGCCTGTATATCCTCGCCTCTTTTGCTGTCGAGAGTTTTTATTATAAGTTCAAGCTTTTCCTGTTCGGTCATTTATTCTTCATACTCCTTCCATGCAGGTCTCATTTCGGGATTTCTCATAGGCTCGGTAGCTGTTTCAAGCTCCTCAAAGGTCATTCCCGTATCGTCGTACAATTCGTACTCATATTCATATTCGCTTACATATTCAACGATGTTGCTGTCAGACAGAAGCATAGGTCTCTGATATGGTCTGAAGTTCTCATTGAGCTTATCTATGGTAGCTCTCTTGTGTATTGAGTAAATGCTGTACACCTGACCGTTATAGGCAATGTATTCAGCGTCCTCACCAGGCACCATATCAACCTTTACGTTTTCCATTTGCAGTGTCGAGCCGAAATCAGCAAGCTTGCTGAGGTCCTCAACGCTCATATTCGTAGCTATCCACTTGTTCTTGTAGATAGTATTGAGATAGCTGTAAAGCTTCATCTTACCCTCGTTCTTGACGATATCAAGAAGCTTCTTCATAGCAGCCTGCATGAAGCGGCGCTGGTTCTGTACACGTCCGATATCGCCCTGGAGCCACTCGTGACGGAAGCGGACGAACCATTCAGCCTGATTACCGTCAAGGACAACATCTCCTGCAGGGATACGCTTGTCAGCCTCATAGATTATCTCGTTGTCAAGATGGATCGGGATTCCGCCGATAAGGTCAACGATATCAACGATATCAAAGCAGGCAGTCGTTATATATGCGTCTATCGGTATACCGAAGTTTTCCTGTACACAGTTTACGACGCGCTGTATCTTGCTTATCTCAGGATCACCGCAGCTGTATACGCTGTTTATCTTGGTGGTCTCGTTGCTTGTATAGTTTGGAACTGCGCAGTCACGGGGAACCTGCAATATATTGAGCTTTCCGCCTCCGATATCGAACTGGCATATCCAGATAACGTCTGTATTCTCAACGTCCTCGTCAAAGCCGAGGAAAAGCACGGTATACTGTCCCTCAACAAGCTGAGGAAGATCAAGTCCGTCTGTGAAGTCCTCCTTTACGATATCAGTATCAACATTGAGGTCCATCTGGGGCTTTTCAAGCTCTCCCTCGATGTCAACAGTAGGCTGCCAGCGCTTGAAATAGGTCATTATGGACACTCTCTCATCGGGCTGACCGCTCTTTTTATACCAGAGTATGGGCATATTCAGGAAAAGAGCGATTATAGCTGCGATACTCAGCAGAATGGACGTAAGCTTTATGAGCGCGTCCTTTTTGCTCTTTTTCTTTTTCGGCTCGTCGTCAAAGTCGTCGGGATCGTCATCATAATCTGCCGATTCCACGTATCTTTCCCTGCCCTTTTCGTGGAGCCCGTGATACTGCTGCTCTCTTATCTGCGGTCTCGGAGGCTCTTCCCCCTCGATCCTTATATCTATTGAAGGAGCCTCGTGCAATCCGTGATACACTGGCTCTGTCGGTCTATGGTCATCAACTCTTTTGAGCTTGCGAAGAGGTTTTACCTGCCTCGGAGCTCCATTTGTTCTGCTAAATAACTCCTCGTTACGTTCTTCTCGGTTCATTTGAGTCCTCTTTTCAAATTCCCAGTATTTTTATTTCTCTGCTTTTGAAAGTCGGGTATAAAAATTATATCCCTCTGCGGTACAAATAGGTATTACTCCGCCTTTTTTTATAACCGATTTCATGGAAAACGCAAAAGCCTCCAGCATAGCCGCGTTAAGGTCGGTATATGCCAGTTTGCGCATTTTATCCACGTCCTTGTAGTCTCTTTCGGCTGAAATGAGGTCGCCGATATAAACTATCTCCTCAAGTCGGGACATTCCTGCCCGTCCAACTGTATGAAATCTGATGGAATTAAGGATATCTATATCCTCTATCCCAAACTCTTTCTTAATAAAATATGCTCCTGCAATGCCATGAAGCAGCGAGCGTGTTTCAAGCTCCTCGCGGCATACCGTGTAGCCGCTCTCCTCTACAAGAGCTCTCTGCTGATCGTCGGGCATTTCCTTGCAGATATCATGAAGAAGTCCTGCAAAATATGCCTTTTCTGGATCCTCTCCGTACTTTTCCGCAAGCTTTCTGCACTCGTCGGCAACATTCAGAGAATGTGTATATCTTTTCACTGATAAATTAGCTTTCAGATATTTCTTTTTATCGTCTGCATCGTAATGCAATTTTCCTTCACCTCTGACTGAATATAATCCCTTCGATCTTATATATTGTACTACATTTTCGTCAAGATAGCAAGCGAAATCCTTATTTTTTGCAATTTTTTTTCTGATCTCGGTGCTTGAAATCACCGTCGGATCAGCCTCGGATACCAGTATCTTGCCGAATTTGCTGAGTTCCTCTGCCTTTGCTCTCAGCGCAGGCAGGTCTCCGCTCTCACGGGATACGACACATAATGTTACCTGCGCCAGAATCTCCTCAAAGCGGTGCCATGTATCGAAGCACATGAGCATATCACTTCCCACCATGAGGAAAAGCTCTGCCTCGGGGAATTCGGTGCGGAAGTGCTCCACCGTGTATATAGTATAGCTCACGCGGTCACTTTTTATCTCATAATCGCTGACAAAAAGCCTTTCGTCTGTCTTGCAGGCAAGTCTGAGCATTTCAAGTCTGTCCTCGTCGGGAGCGTACTCCGCAATGGAGCGGTGGGGAGACTTCTTCGACGGCACCAAATAAAGCCTGTCGAGAGAAAAATCGCGGAGCGCCGTCTGCGCAAGATGTATATGACCGTTATGTACGGGATTGAAGCTTCCGCCGTATATTCCTATGCGCATTTCATCACTCCATTCATTTCCACGGACGCTTGCCTTCTGTCCAGCCCTTTTCCTTCCAGTAGTCCACGTCAGCTTTGTTCCAGCCGTTTTTCTGCAAAAGGCTCATTATCTTGAAAAAAACCTTTGTTTTCAGTGAAACAGGTACCTTTCCCTGCCTTTTCAGTATCTTTTTTGCGATACTGTCGGCTTTTTTATTGATATCGTCCTTTATCTTCGGCTTTACGCTCTGCCAGTCAACTGCCGCAACTGCTCTGCCCAGCTTATAGGTCTGAGGTATGCCCCAGAAGAAGCAGCTGTCCGCCATGTCCTTCATAGTGGACTTCACGCCTGCTCCCGCAGCTGTTGCAACCACTACCGCCTGCTTGCTGAACATTTTCTCCTCGGGGCGGTGCGCCATCCAGCGCCAGCCGTAATGGTCGAGGAGCGCTTTCATCTGTCCCGTACAGTGATAAACGTACACGGGAGATGTAAGTATAAGCACATCTGATGCGTCTATAAGCTCAGTTATGGGCTTCAGCTTTTCGGCATGGGGGCAAAGCTCCTCGTTTTTCTCGAAACAGTTTGTGCAGCCATAGCAGAACTCGTCAAAGTCACGTGGCAGGAACACCTCGCTGATATCCTCGGGCTTGGTCAGCTTCTCAGCCATGATACGCCCGATATTGTAGGTTGAGCCCTTGTGGTTTGTGCCGCTTATTATAAGAACCTTCATGACTTACTTAGTCTTTGGGATATTCTCGATAACAGGTTCTTTCTCGTTTCGCTTGAAAAGCACGAACTTGCTGCCGATGACCTGTACTACATCGGCGCCTGTCTGCTCTGCGATAGCGTCGGCAGCCTCTCTTGCTGTCCAGCCCGAATTGTCAAGAACTCTCAGCTTTATAAGCTCTCTTTTTGTAAGAGCAGCTTCGATGTCCTTGCACATAGCCTCGGTAACACCGCCCTTACCTACCTGATAGATAGTCTCATATGTGGAAGCGATACCGCGCAGGTACGCTCTCTGTTTGCTTGTAAGCATATCATTCACCAAATCTTTCTTTCAGATACTTGTACAGCTCCCTGAGAGCCGCACCTCTGTGGCTTATAGCGTTCTTTTCATCTGCAGTGAGCTCCGCCATTGTACGCTCGCCTACCATGAAAACGGGATCGTAGCCGAAACCGTTGGTGCCGCGCTGCTCATGTCCGATAGCGCCTCTGCACTCCCCTGTCATGGTGTGGCTGCCGCTTTCGTCGATGTAAGCGATAGTACACTCAAATGCAGCTCCGCGCTTGCCGTCGGGAACGTTCTTCATTTCCTCAAGGAGCTTCGCGCAGTGCTGTCCCTCGGGAGCATATCTTGCGGAGTATACCCCTGGTCTGCCGTCCATAGCGTCAACGCATAGACCGCTGTCGTCTGCGATAGTCGGGAGCTTTACAGCTTCGTAAACTGCTTTTGCCTTGATAAGTGCGTTCTCGGCAAAGGTAGCGCCGTTTTCCTCGGGATCGCAGTTTGCTCCTGCTTCGCGCTGAGAGAGGACCTCTATCCCGAGAGGCGCAAGTATCTCTCTTGCCTCGCGGAGCTTGTTTGCGTTGTTTGTAGCCATTACAAGCTGCTTAATCATTGTCCTTACCTCCGAACAGTCTGCTGAAGAAGCCGCGCTTTTTCTTCTTTTCGGGCTCGGCAGCAGTCTCTGTTTCTTCCTCAGCTGTCTCTTCTTCATCAGCTTCGTCAGTATCCTCGTCGTTATCGGACTCTTCCTTATCGGACTCATAATCTGCTCCCTCAGTCAGCTCGCTTTCCTCGGCCTCTGTGTCCTCATCAGCTTCAGCCTCGTCCTCGGTATTGTCCTCAGACTCAGCCTCTTCCTCGTACTCGGGCTCTGCTTCATCGGCTTCTTCGTCTTCCTCATAGGCAACGAATGCGCCGTACTCATTGTAATAGCCCTTTACGCCGTCTACCTCAACGGTATCCTCGTCCTCTTCGTACTCGGTATCCTCAGTGTAGCCCTCGGACTCGTTCTCCTCGTCCTCCTCAGCAGCAAGCTCTTCAAGCTGCTCGGGACTTGCAAAGAGAGCGTCAACGAACATATTGCTGTCAAACGGCTGTAAGTCGTCTATCTTCTCGCCTACGCCAATGAGCTTTACAGGTATGCCCAGCTCGTTCTTTATGGAGATAACGATACCGCCCTTGGCTGTACCGTCGAGCTTTGTGAGAACTATACCCGTGATAGGTGCAGTCTCGCTGAAAAGCTTAGCCTGATTTACCGCATTCTGTCCTGTTGTAGCGTCAAGTACAAGGAGCACCTCACGAGAGCAGTCCCCTGCCTTTGTGTCGATGATACGGTTTATCTTTTTGAGCTCCTCCATAAGGTTCTTCTTGTTGTGGAGACGTCCTGCGGTGTCGATAACTACAACGTCGCACTCTCTTGCCTTTGCAGCTTCGAGAGAGTCGTATACTACCGCCCCCGGATCTGAGCCCTCGGCGTGCTTTACGATGTCAACTCCTGCTCTCTGCGTCCATACCTCAAGCTGATCGATAGCTGCTGCACGGAATGTATCCGCGGCGGCAACAAGGACTTTTTTTCCCTCCTGCTTGAACTGGTGGCAGAGCTTACCGATAGTTGTGGTCTTGCCTGCGCCGTTTACGCCGATGACCATGATTACTGCGGGAGATACAGACAGGTCAAGTCCTGTGTCGTTGCCCATTATCTCAGAGATGACCTCATGGATAAGTCCCATTATCTCCTTTGGATCGGTGATACCGCGCTCCTTAATCTTCTTGCGGAGCCTGTCGCATATCTCCTCGGAGGTCTCAACGCCGATATCGCTCATTATCATCTGCTCCTCGAGCTCGTCGAAGAGGTCCTCGTCAATGACGGTAAACTGATTCAGTACCCTCTGGATACCGCCGAAAAGAAAATCCTTGGTCTTTTTGAGACCGCTGGCAATTTTAGAAAAAAGTCCCATTATATCCTCCAAACATGGTCTATTATACATATCGAAATGAAAAACGAATTTGTGACAAAAAAATTATTGAATATCCGCAACGTCCTCCTGGAAGTCCACCTGCTCCATTTTCAGAAGCTTGGAAATACCGTCCTCCTGCATGGTGACACCGTAGAGAACGTTGGCTTCTTCCATAGCGCTTCGTCTGTGGGTAACAAGTACGAACTGAGTGGTATCAGTGAACTTTTTGAGATACTGTGCGTACTTTCTTACGTTTACCTCATCGAGAGCCGCGTCTATCTCGTCAAGAATACAGAAAGGCGCAGGTCTCAGCTTGAGTATAGCGAAATAGATAGCTATAGCTACGAAGGACTGCTCTCCTCCCGACAGTGAGATAAGGTTCTTGATGACCTTACCGGGAGGCGCTACGCTTATCTCGATACCCGATTCCAGAACGTTCTCGGGATCGGCGAGTATCAGCTCAGCCTTGCCGCCGCCAAAGAGCTCCACGAATATGCTCTTGAAGTTTGAATTTATTATCTCAAAGCTCTCGGAGAATATCCTGCACATTTCCGACGTAAGGTCTGTGATTATCTTTTCCAGCTCTGTCTTGGACTTCTGAACGTCGGCTATCTGCTCGGACATGAACTGATAACGCTCGGATACTTCCTTGTACTCCTCGATAGCGTCAACGTTTACGCTTCCGAGGGCGCGTATCTTGTTCTTTATGGTGGTGAGCTCAGCCTGTGCGGCTATCATATCGTCTATCTTCTCAGCCATGGCAACAGCCTCGGAGCGCGTCAGCTCGTAGACCTCCATGAGCTGTCTGATGATATTGTCGGTATCGCGGCAGACAGTCTCCTTGCGCTCTTCAAGACGGGTGATATCTGCTGACAGCTTTTCCTTTGCTTCGTTGATAGTTTTCAAGCCATTCTGCATCTCGTTTACGAGACGGTTCTGCTCTGTATGAGTTGCGTGACAGCGCTGTATCTCGGCATTGTATGTCTCGGTATTGTCCTTGAAATCGGAGAGCTGTTTTTTCAGTTCCTCTATCTCAGCCTGCTTCTGTGAGATTATCTCCTTCTGGCGGAATATCTCCTCCTCGAAGCGGTGAGCGCCGTATTTCAGTTCTTCCTCTCTGCGGTCGATACGGGAGAGCTCCAGCTCCTGAGCCTGCACGTCCTTTGCAAGCTCCATGCCCTTTATCTTCAGCTCAGACAGCTTATCGGACAGCTCCGCACGCTGTAATCTCAGCTTTTCACGGATATCCTGTCCCTGTGCAAGCTTTTCCTCAGCCGCCTTTATCTCGGCGTCGGTATCGGCAAGAGCCTTTTCAGAATCGACTATGCTCTGCTTTGCGGCAGCTATGCGCTGCTGTATCTCTGCTGCTGCTTTCTCGGAGTTCTCCGACTGTGCACGGAACTGCTCCTCCAGTGAAGCAAGACTGTTGAGCTCTGCTCCAATGCGGACTCTGTCAGCCTCACACTGTGCCTGTTCTTCCTTTGCAGCCTCCGTATCAAAGCGGAGCTTCTCGGATTCGGCGCGGAGCTTCTCTGCTCTTTCGCGGAGAGCATCACGCTCTGATTCCAGCTTTACTATCTCGGCGTCGAGAGTGTCTATCTCGTTCTTACGGGTTATGATACCGCCAGAACGCTGTGCGGAACCGCCTGTGAAGGAACCACCTGCGTTGATGACCTGTCCGTCGAGAGTTACTATCTTGAACTTGTAGCCGTATTTCTTGGCTATAAGAGTTGCGGTGTCGATGTCCTCTGCAATGACTATACGTCCCAGAAGTGAAGCGATTATGCCGCTGAATTTCTGGTCATAGGTCACTATCTTGTTGGCATTCGCCACGAAGCCCTCGCAGTTTTCAAGCCCCTGCTCGCGGAGCTCGTAGCCCTTTACAGATGTGATAGGCAGGAATGTTGCACGTCCGCCCTTCTGCTCTTTAAGGAAACGGATACAGCGCTTTGCGATGTCCTCGTTTTCGACGATGATGTTCTGCATTGCGCCGCCAAGAGCAGTCTCAACTGCTACTGCGTACTTTGGCTCAACGCCTATATTCTGAGCTACAGTGCCCATTACTCCGCCAATTCGTCCCTGCTTGGAGGCTTTCAGCACCTGCTTTACGCTGCCTGCGAAACCCTCCATATTGTTTTCAAGGTCGGTGAGTATCTTGCGTCGCTGCTGCTTGTCTTTCAGCTCATATAGCGCCCGCTCGAAGTCGTTCTTAGCCTGCTCGAAGCCCTCGCGGCGTGACTTGTAAAGTCTTTCAAGTCCGCTGAGCTTGTTGCGGAGCTCCTCGGCTCTCGCTGCGTTCTTTTCCTTTTCTGCCTTTATCTCGGCAGCCTGACTCTGATACTCGCTGAGCTTGCGGCTGATATCGCCGCTGCTCTCGCGGAGCTCGGCAAGACGGGCGGTCTGCTCCTCTATGGTAGACTTTGAGGACTCGATAGTGAAGCGGTGCTCGCTCTGCCTGATGTACATAGCGTTTATCTCGCTGCCTGCCTTGTCAACTGAGTCGCCCAGCTTTGAGCTCTCGCTCTCGGCTTTCTCGAAGCTCTCCTCGGCAGCCTTTATCTCGGCTTCAAGAGCCTTTTTCTTTGCTTCAAGCTCTGCAAGTCCGTCAAGAGCGGCCTTGCGCTCCTGCTCCAGAGCTTTCTTGGCTTCTTCTGAGCTGTCGATGTTCTTCTGAGCAGCTTCAACTGCCTCGTTGCAGTGCTTTATATCGTTTTCGAGAACGGCGATACCCGACTTCATCTCCGATGAGGTCTGCTCCTCCTCCAGCATTTTGCGGCGGAGCTCGTCAGCACGCATGGTGCTCTCCTGCATCTTTCTGATACCGTCTGCTATCTTCTGCTCCTCGCGCTGGATATCGTTCTCGATATTCTCGTACTCGTTCTTGCTGACGAGTATCTTGCTCTCTATCTCGTCAAGCTTTACCTTCATCTCGTCCAGCTTTGTCACCCAGACGGAAATTTCCAGCTTCTTGCGCTCCTCGGCAAGCTTTATGAACTTCTCAGCCTTTTGCGACTGTATGCGGAGGGGCTCAACTCTGCCCTCTAATTCTGACAGGATATCCGTCAGACGAAGCAGGTTTTCCTGTGCGGCGGTGAGCTTTCTCTCAGCCTCCAGTTTCTTATAGCGGAACTTTGAGATACCAGCCGCTTCTTCAAAGATGTCACGGCGCTCGGAGCTCTTTGCGCCGACTATCTCGGCGATACGTCCCTGTCCGATTATGGAGTAGCCGTCACGTCCGAGACCGGTATCCATGAACAGCTCGTTTATGTCCTTCAGTCGGCAGGCTTTGCCGTTTATCATGTACTCACTCTCGCCGCTGCGGTAGAGCTTTCGCGTTACAGCGACCTCGTCGTCCATATCGGCGAGGGTCTTATCGGAATTGTCGATATTGAGCGTTACGGCTGCAAAGCCCATCGGCTTGCGGGCAACAGTACCGGAAAAAATAACGTCTTCCATCTTGTTTCCGCGGAGAGTCTTGGTCGATTGCTCACCAAGCACCCACCTCACGGAGTCGCCGATATTACTTTTTCCGCTGCCGTTAGGACCTACGACCGCTGTAAGACCCTTGTCAAAGGTCAGGCTTATCTTGTCGGGAAACGACTTGAAGCCCTGTATTTCCAGTGATTTAAGGTACAATCGCTCACCTCCTCAGCATACATCTGTATTTCGGGACGCTTTCGTCTCCGATTATCTTCACATCTGTTCCAAGTTCCTTGAAATAGATGATATTTGACTTTTTCTGTCCTGTCGCCTTGCTGATACAGGACGGATTCACCGCTATTACAGCGTTTTTTGGCATTTCGCCTGCGCTTTTCAGCTCAAATTCCATATTATGGCGGTAAATAAGCGCTTCACACAGCTCTCTGAAAGCAGGGTGGTAAAATCCGCCCACCATGTCATGCTCCACGAATTCGCTGGCGTGAAGCCCGCATTTGATGACTCTTATGCCGCTGTCCTCGAACATAGCCATTGCAGAAGCTGCTGTCTCCACCGCCTTGTCAAAGCTGAAAGGCTTGTATTCTCCCGACAGCAGAAGCTCCCCCAGACGGGTGTTTTTCAGCACAACTACGGGATAGATACGAACCGTATCGGGGCTGAGAGCAATTATACGCTCAATGGTCGCCCACTCCTTTTCTGGAGTGCTGCCGTAGAGCCCTATCATCATCTGCAAGCCCAGCTCAAAGCCGAATGCTCTTATGAGCTGACAGGCGTCCTCAACGTCCTGTGCGGTATGTCCGCGCTCATTAAGGG
>JAEEGG010027116.1_pt1 | contig 10886 bp, 8 predicted proteins | sample 9134161 | NCBI WGS metagenome assembly JAEEGG01 (sample SAMN16246543, study PRJNA631951) | gut metagenome | biome: gut microbiome; feature: rumen; material: CR-attached | host: Bos | place: Iran: Karaj | collected 2018-10
CGCGACGACCGCGACAGTCGGGGGCGTGGATGCAAGCGCGGTGTACTGCGTGCGCGTCAAGGCGACGACGGCGACGGGCGACAGCGCCTGGTCGGCGCCGGCGACCGTGACCACGGCCGACCCGCCGAGCGCGCCCGCCGCGCCGGTGCTGGGCGCCGCGACGGGAGTGACCGAGAACGGCTTCACCATCGCGTGGAGCGTGCCGAGCGGGGCGGAGATGTACCACGTGCAGGTTGCCGACAGCTCCACCTTTGACGACGAACCCATCCTCACCGGCGATTTCTCCGGCGACTTGCCGGTGGGCTGGGAGACGACGGCAGTCCTGACCAACGGCACGTCCTATGCGCTTGACGGCGGCGGGGCCGTCGTGTTCAAGGGGGCCAACAAGTTCCTGCGGACGCCGATGGTGGCGAACCCAGCCACGCTGACGTGGTACCACGCCACCACGAGCACCAACGAATGGAGCTACGAACTGCAGGCCAGTCCCACCACCGATTTCTCCACGCCGATCCCCATCCGCAGTGTCACCGTCACGCAAAAACTCGCCACGGCCGTGGCGATGACGGCCAACCTCCGCGGGAAGAGGAACGTGTATCTGCGCTGGGTGGACACGCGTCCGTCGGGCACGGCCCAGCGCTTCATTTCCGGCATTTCGCTGACGGGCACACTGCTGGTCAACGAAAACGGGGTGTTTGGCACGTCCAAGACGGTCACGGGCTGTGTGGTCGGTACCCCCTATTATGTGCGCGTGAGGGCCTGGGGCCAGGCCGGCTGGAGCCCGTGGTCCGCTGTCAAGGCCGTGACGACCACCGGCGGCGGCTCCGGCGAAATCGACCCCGACAACCCGCCCTACAACCCCGACCTGGAACTGGACACCTGGACCCGCGGCCTGCGTGCCACCGTCGCCGGCGGCAGCGTCTCGCTGGACTGGGACCCCGCGACGGGCGCCAAGGGCTACAACATCGAATCGACCACAAACCTGCTCGACCCCGACAGCTGGCACCGCATCGGCTGGCAGACCAACGCCGCCCCCGCCGAAGTGGACGCCCCAGACGACGCCCAGCCGCTATTCTACCGCATCCGCGTGTGGTAAGGTCCCGCAGGGTAGTCCCCACGCTCCACGGGGGCGCAGGGGGGACAACGCCTTTGTCCACACCCGCGGGCCGGGTATGGGCGAAAGGCGTGTGGGTGACTTTGCCAAAGACAAGTGGAAATGCCTCTTCTTGCTTCAATCAGAGGTCGCCAATGATATGTCTATCAATTCGGTTCTTCGGAAATAATAGTGGACGGGGAGGATGGCCGAGAGAGAGTGGAGAGATATTTGGAGAATGGAGAGTGCGCGAGCATTCGCCCCCCTCCGAGAGGGGGGTGCCGCCCGAAGGAAAGATGGCTTATGGATTGCGAGTGCGGAGCTGAAGGAAAGGGCGGCGGGGGGAGTACTGCGGGTGGCCGTGGATGCAGGCTTTCGCATGGTCCATCTGCTGATAGATTGAGTCTTTTGTTGCGATGTGAAGTCGTGCTTGCCGCGACGGCCGACCGCAGTACTCCCCCCGTCGCGGCCCCTGCCGCTTTCCTTCTTCCATGCATGGACATCCCATCCATGGCCGCGCCACCCCCCTCTCGGAGGGGGGAGGATACTGGCACCCTCCTTGATCCTTGCATTCGCGGAATTCGGGAGACGGTTCCACTAAAGTCCCCCCCCTCTCGGAAGGGGGAAAGAGCTTTGCACGATCCAAACACCCAAGACAGGCTTCTCCTCCCACCTTGCACTTTTCGCCCACACCCGGGAGGCCGGGAGGCCCGGGCGCGGTTTTTTGGATGGACGGGGGCGGGGGGCGGGGGTAAAAAGGGAGTTCGGCCGCCCGAGGGGCGGTGTTTCCGTTTCGCAACAACCAGAAAGGATTGACGATGAAGAAGAGTTTGACGTGGCTGGCGGCCGCTCTCGGCGCCTTGGTGATGGCGGGCTGCTCGCCCGCGGACAAGTCCGCTTCCAACACGTTCGTGCTGGGCCTGGACGATTCCTTCCCGCCCATGGGGTTCCGCGACGAGAACCACGAGATCGTCGGCTACGACATCGACCTCGCCAAGGAAGCCTGCGCGCGTCTCGGCCTCGACCTCAAGCTCCAGCCCATCGACTGGAACGCCAAGGAGCTCGAGCTGAACACCAAGAACATCGACTGCATCTGGAACGGCTTCACCATCACCGAGGAACGCAAGGAAGCGATGACCTTCTCCCCGCCGTACCTGCGCAACGCCCAGGTCGCCGTCGTGCGCGCCGACTCCGGCATCAAGACCCTCGCCGACCTCGCCGGCAAGAAAGTCGCCACCCAAGCCGGCTCCTCCGGCAAGGAAGCGATCGACGACACGCCCTCGTTCAAGGAATCCCTCGCCGAAGTCGTCGAGGTCAAGGACTACCTGACCGCGCTGATGGACCTCGAATCCCAGGGCGTGGACGCCGTGGTCATGGACCTGATCGTCGCCAACGACTGCATCCGCCGCTCCGGCAAGCACAGCTTCGCGATTCTCGAGGAGTCGCTGGCCGCCGAGGAGTACGGGATCGGTTTCCGCAAGGGCGACACCGAGCTGATGGAGAAGATCTGGGGCGCCCTCGAAGGCATGGCCGCGGACGGCACCGTCGCCAAGATCGCCGAGAAGTGGCTCGGCGCCGACATCTCGATCATCGGCAAGTGACGCGCACGCGCGCGGGACGGCGGAACCGGTACACGGCGCCATGTTGGAGACGTTGACGGACGGCGGCTGGGCGGCCGGCCAGTGGCAGATGCTGCGGCCGATGCTGCTGGGGTCGGTCGTGTCGCTCGAAGTCTTCGCCCTGACGCTGGCGCTGTCGATTCCGCTGTCCATCCCGATCGCGTTCGGCCGGATGTCGAAGTGGGCGCCGCTGCGGCGGCTGGTCAACGGGTACCTGCTGGTGATGCGGGGGACGCCGCTGATCCTGCAGATCCTCTTCGCCTATTTCGCGCCGTACTACATCCTCGGCGTGTCGATCTACACGCGTTTCGCGGCGGTCATCGTCGCGTTCGTGCTCAACTACGCGGCCTACTTCGCGGAAATCTTCCGCGGCGGCATCGAATCCATCCCGCGCGGCCAGTGGGAGGCGGCGCAGGTGCTGGGGTTCACGCCGGCGCAGACGTTCTTCCGCATCGTGCTCCCGCAGGTGGTCAAGCGGACGCTGCCGGCGGTCGGCAACGAAGTCATCACGCTGGTCAAGGACACGGCGCTCGCGCAGACCATCGGCGTGGCGGAGCTGTTCCGGGCGGCGCAGACGATTTCCGCGGCGCGCTTCTCGGTGGTGCCGATCTTCGTCGCGGGCGCGTTCTACTTCCTGATGAACGGCGTCGTCTCCGTCGTCTTCAACCACCTCGAACGGAGGCTTTCCTACTACTCGTGAGCGCGACCCCTCCAGTTTTCCCGGAACCCGTCGTCGAAGTCGCCGGCCTCGTCAAGGACTTCGGCGGGCTGCGCGTCCTGCACGGCATCGACTTCGAGGTGGCGCGCGGCGAGGTCGTCGCGGTGATTGGCCCGTCCGGCGGCGGCAAGTCCACGCTGCTGAGGTGCGTGACGCATCTCGAAGCGGTGACCGGCGGCACCATCCGCATCGGCGAGAAAACCCTCGTCCGGGACGGCGTCTACGCCGACCGCCACACCCTTCGCGAAGCCTGCCTGCACATGGGGCTGGTGTTCCAGAACTTCAACCTGTTCCCGCACTTCTCCGTCCTGCGCAACCTCACCGAGGCGCAGATCCACGTCCTCGGGCGCACCCGCGAAGACGCCGAGGCCCGCGCCCGCGACCTCCTCGCCAAGGCGGGGCTCGCCACCAAGGAGGCATCGTATCCGTGCGAACTCTCGGGCGGGCAGCAGCAGCGGGCCGCCATCGCGCGGGCGCTGGCGCTCGACCCGGAGGTGCTGTTCTTCGACGAACCGACGAGCGCGCTCGACCCGGAACTCACGCAGGAAATCCTCGGCGTCATCCGCGGGCTCGCCGCCGAGAAGATGACGATGGTCATCGTGACCCACGAGATGGCGTTCGCGCGCGACGTGGCCGACCGGGTCCTTTTCATGGACGGCGGCGTGATTGTCGAGCAGGGGGCCGCCCGGGATGTGATCGAATCGCCGCAGGTGGAGCGGACGAAGGCGTTTTTGCGGCGCTTCGGCGGGTGAGGGGCGGCCGGGGGAGTTTTCCAATGATTGGAAAACTTTTTTCCAATCATCCGTATCTCTTCAGGAATTACCCATATCAAACCCCTGAACGGCACCTGAGCCTCGCGGGGTAACGCCGTCCTCAGAGAAAACAGTTTCATTTTCTTCTTGCAACGGAATCCGCACCGTGGCAGGATACATGGGTTGCCAACCACTATAAAGGAGAATTCACCCATGTCCGCCATCCCCCCCGAAATCGCCCGCTTCCGCCAGAAGGGCACCGAAATCAAGTGCATCCGCGGCCACTACTACCTCCAGCGCGTCACCAGCCGCTGGGACAAGCAGGCCCGCAAGGTCCGCAAAATCACCCTCGGCTACATCGGACGCGTCACGCCCGAGGGCGTCATCCCCCGCAAGACCCGCCGCATCCCGGCCGACGCCAAGCCCTATTCCAAGGAGTTCGGCGCCACTTGGGCCCTCCGCCAGCTCACCCCCGACATCCTCCAAGCGCTCGAAACGCACTTCCCCGAAGACGCCCGCTGGCTCTACGCCACCGCCCTGATCCGCTGCATCCGCCACTGTCCCATGCGCTACACCGAGCACTTCTACGACGTCTCCTACCTCTCCGAAGCCATGCCCGGCCTTCACCTGTCCTCGGGCAACCTCAGCAACCTCATGACCTCCCTGGGCTACCGCCGCCGCCAGATGGTCGGGTTCATGCGCTCCTTCGTCCCCACGAAGGACGCCTTCCTGGTCTTCGACGGCACCCCCGTCGTCTGCAACTCCCAAAACATCGCCGAAGCCCAGCGCGGCTACAACTCCCACGGCTGCCACGACCCGCAGGTCAACCTGCTCTACGCCGTCGCCCTCCGCGAGCACCGCCTCATGCCCGTCTTCTACAAGCGCTATCCCGGCAGCATCCGCGACGTGTCGGCGTTCGCGAACTTCCGCAAGGAGATGGACGTCGGCGAGGTGGTCGCCATCTGCGACAAGGGCTTCGCCAAGAAAGCCGACCAGGAGGCCATGGAAGCCGCCGGCATCGCCTACCTGACGCCCCTGAAGCGCAACAACCGCGAATGCCCCCGCACGCCCCTCGAACAGCCCGGCCTCACGGGCTTCCAGGGGCGGTTCCTCTACAACGGGCGCATCGTCTGGTACTGGGAGGCGCCCGCGGCGGCCGGCGCGAAGCACCGCTGCATCCTCTACCTCGACGAAGCCCTCCGCCACCAGGAACAGAGCAACCTGCACGGGGCCGACATCGGCAACGAAACGCCCGAGCAGATCCGCAAGGTGGCCGCCGCCCAGCTGCTCAGCGGCACCATCTGCCTGAAGACCTCCCTGATGGACCGCGACGCCCAGACCGTCTACCGGACGTACAAACTGCGGGAGGAAATCGAACAACTCTTCGACACCTACAAGGCCGAAGAAGACTTCAACACCACGGGCATGCACAGCGCCGAGACCCAGGAAGCGGCCTTCTTCCTGAACCACCTGAGCGTGATGATGGCCTACCGCGTCTACGAGCGGCTGAAAGAGAACAAGGGCCTGAAGGACTTCGCCGCCGTGAAGACGCCCGAAACCTACCTCTGGGACGTCCGCGCGACCAACGCCGGCGACGGCTGGCAACTCGAACCCGTCCCCAAAGCGGCGAAGAAAGCCTTCAAGGCCCTCGGCCTGACCCCACCCGACAAAATCTCCTGACGCCTATGGGTAACAGCCGAAGAGATACGGATCATTGGAAAAATGACGAAAAATTTTTCCAACCATTGGAAAACCGGCGAAAATTTTTTCCAATGGCTGGAAAACTCTTGCGTGGCCCGGGGAACCGGCCCGCGCGGCGGACGGGATGGGACGAGATGGGGCTTCCCGGGGGGAGGGAAGGGTGGTAAAGTGAAGGCATGAGCGATGTCACGTTCCTGATACTGTTCCTGGGGCTCACGGCGGTGATGGCGGTGTTCCCGCTGGCGATGAAGAAGGCCGGGGTGCCGTCGGTGATTTCGTTGCTGGTGGTCGGGATGCTCATCGGGGACACGGGGGTGGGGCTGGACCTGATTCCGCGGCTGTCGCGGGCGCTGCACTTCCTGGTGGGGTCGACGTCGGGGGCGGCGGAGACGGCGGAGACGTTCACGCTGTTCATCGACAAGCTCGGGGCGCTGGGGCTGATGTTCCTGATGGCGCTGGCGGGGATGGAGGCGGACTTCAAGCTGATCGGGTCGTGCCGGAAGCCGGCCCTGTGGCTGAGCGTGCTGACGTTCTTCGTGCCGGCGGCGGGCGGGTTCTTCCTGTACCGGCATTATTTCCCGGAGTCGGTGGCGGGGCAGGTGCTGTACGCGTCGCTGTTCGCGTCGCACTCGGTGGGGATCGTGTTCCCGGTGATGCGGGAGCTGCGGCTGGCGAAGTCGCGGTTCGGCGCGACGGTGCTGGTGGCGACGGTGCTGACGGACGTGGCGTCGATTCTGCTGCTGGCGGTGGCGGTTCAGCTGCAGGGGCGGGTGGCCGGCGCGGCGGCGGGCGGCGCGGGCACGCTGTCGATCCTGGAACGTCACGCGGACGTGCTGGGCGGGCACTACATGGCGGTGTTCATGGCGGCGGCCGCGCTGTACGTGGCGGTGGCGGTGCTGGGGGTGCAGCGGCTCGGCCGGGCGGTGGAACGGCGGGTGGGGCCAGGGGATGATTTGATGGTGACGGTGTTTTTGCTGATCATCCTGTTCGCGGCGCTGGCGGGGGAGCTGGTGGGGATCAATTTCATCGTGGGGTCGTTCATCGCGGGGCTGGGGCTGTCGCGGGTGGTGCGGCAGCAGGACATGCTGCTGTTCAGGCGGTTCGAGAGCATCGGGTACGGGTTTTTGATTCCGTTCTTGTTCGTGTCGATTGGCATGAAGACGGATTTCTCGGTGTTCGCGCGGCCGGGGTCGGCGGAAATCATCCTGCTGACGATCGCGGTGCTGGTGGGGACGAAGCTGGGGTCGGGGTACGCGGCGATGCGGATGTGCGGGTTCGGCCGGCGCGCGGGGCTGGCGGCGGGGCTGATGACGGTGCCGCAGCTGTCGGCGACGCTTACGGCGGCGGCCATCGGCAAGGGGCTCGGCATCCTCGACGAGCGGTTCTTCAACGCGGTGATCGTGCTGTCGATCGTGACGACGCTGCCGGTGCCGTCGCTGGTGCGGGCGCTGCTGTTCAAGCGCGGCATGCGCCGCGGGGGGACGCTCGGGGACTTCGAGATTCCGGACGTGGTGCAGGAGGAGGAGTTGCTGTGACGGGGTGAAGGGCGGCACAGGGGCCGCCCTGCGGAACGGGGACAGGGGGAAAAGGGGGGCGGGTCAGAGAGGGGCGAGGGCGGCGAGGGCGCGGGGGAGGATGCCGTGGAGGTGGGCGATGAGGACGCCGTAGTTGACGATGGGGATGCGGGCGGATTGGGCGGCGGAGATGCGGGTGAGCATTTCGCGGCGGTTCAGCATGCAGGCGCCGCAATGGACGATCAGGGCGTAGGGGGCGAGGTCGGTGGGCCAGCCTTGGCCGGCGGTGTGGACGAATTCCAAATGTTTGCCGGTTTTTTGCTGGAGGAGGCGGGGGATTTTGACGGTGCCGATGTCGTCGTCCTGGCGGTGGTGGGTGCAGCCTTCGGCGATGAGGATTTTGTCGCCGTCGCGGAGGTTTTTTATGGCGCGGGCGCCGGCGGCCAGGGCGTCGAGGTCGCCTTTGTGGCGGGCGAAGAGGATGGAGAAGGAGGTCAAGGGGACGGTGTCGGGGACGATCTCGGCGACGCGCTTGAAGGCCTGGGAGTCGGTGACGACGAGGCGGGGCGGGGTTTTCAGGCGGGAGAGGGCGGCGGCGAGTCCGGTTTCCTTGGCGACGACGCAGTGTGCGTCGGCGTCGAGGATGTCGCGGATGGCCTGCTGCTGGGGGAGGATGAGGCGGCCCTTGGGCGCGGAGGCGTCGATGGGGGTGACGAGGACGACGGTGTCGTCCGGGTGCAGGAGGTCGCGGAGGAGCGGGGGATCGCCGGGGGCGGCTTCGGCGAGCTGGCGGGCGAGGGCGGTCTTGAGGGCGTCGATGCCGTCGCCGGCGAGGGCGGAAACGGTGTGGACGGGGCCCCATTCGGCGGCGGCGGCGAGTTGCTCGGGGGTGGGCGGGGCTTCGTCGGCGCGGTTGACGGCGATGGCGACGGGGATGCGGCGGGTTTTGGCTTCGGCGAGGAGGTGTTTTTCGGGTTCGCCGATGCCCCAGGCGGGGGTGGTGACGAGGAGGGCGAGGTCGGTGCGGGCCAGGGCGGAGAGGGCGCGGCGCACGCGGTCGGCGCCGAGCGAGGCGTCGTCGTCGTCGAGTCCCGGGGTGTCGGTGAGGACGACGGGGCCGTAGGGGAGGAGTTCCATCGCCTTGGCGACGGGGTCGGTGGTGGTGCCGGCAACGGGGGAGACGAGGGCGACTTCCTGTCCGGCCAGGGCGTTGATGAGGCTGGATTTGCCGGCGTTGCGGCGTCCGTAGAGGGTGATGTGGGCGCGGACGCCGGATGGGGCGTCGTTGAGGGTGGGGACGGGGGCGGTCACGGGCGGGCGGCGGCGGTCGCGGTCTCGGCGAGGAGCAGCGAGGGGAGGGCGTCGTCGGCGGGTACGGGGCGCTGGTCGCCGGTGGCCATGTTCTTGAGGAGGAGGGTGCCGGCGGCGAGTTCGTCGTCGCCGCGCAGGAGGGTCCAGGCGGCGTCGGCCTTGTTGGCGGCGCGCATCTGGGACTTCATGCTGCCGGCGGGGGCCATCCGGCAGACGAGCCCCGCGGCGCGCAGGGTGCGCATCAGGGCGAGGTTGGCGGACTGGGCGGCGTCGCCGAGGCCGACGAGCCACACGAGGGGGCGGCGGGGAGGGAGCAGGGACGCGGCGTCGGGGCTCTCGAGCAGAAGCTGGAGGACACGCTCCATGCCGATGGCGAAGCCGACGCCCGCCCAAGCGCGGTTGGCGAGGGTGATGCGGTAGCGGCCGCCGCCGGCGAGGGCGGTCTGGGAGCCGGCGCGGCGGCCGGCGATTTCCCAGATGGTGTGCTCGTAGTAGTCGAGGCCGCGGACGAGGAGCGGGTCGCGCACGAAGGGGATGGACATGGCACGCAGGTGCGCTTCGACGGCTTCGAGGTAGGCGGTGCTTTCCGGGCCCATGAAGGAGGTGACGGGGGGGAGGGCGGAGACGATGGCGCGGCAGGCCTCGTTCTTGCAGTCGAGGACGCGGAGGACGTTCTCGTGGATGCGGCGGCGGCAGTCTTCGCAGAGGTCGCCTTCGCGGGCGGCGAGGGCGGCGCGGAGCCCGGCGGCCACGGCGGCGTGCTCGGCGCCGGCGCCGCGGGTGTTGAGGTGGACTTCGCAGTCCGGCACGCCCCAGGCGCGCAGGAGGTCGACCTGCAGGGCCAGGATTTCGGCGTCGACGAGCGGGGAGGGATCCTCCAGGCACTCGACGCCGCACTGGTGGAACTGGCGCTTGCGGCCGGCCTGGGGGCGCTCGCAGCGGAACATGGGGCCGATGTAGTACCAGCGGCCGCCCGCGGCCTCGATGGGGCCGAGCCCTGCGGCGTGGCGCATGACCCCGGCGGTGCCTTCGGGACGGAGGCAGAGGCGGTGGTGGCTGCGCTCAAAGGAGTACATTTCCTTCTGGACGACGTCGGTGGTGTCGCCGATGGAGCGGGTGAAGAGGTCCTCGTATTCCATCACGGGCGTACGCAGTTCGGTGAAGCCGTGGCGCTCCATGACGTCGCGCGCGACGGCCTCCATGCGCTGCCAGTGCGCCACTTCGGGCGCGGTGATGTCGGACATGCCTTGGATGGGTTGGAGCAATGATGCCACGGGACGGTCTCCTGCGGGTGGGGTGGGGGATTGGTCGGTGGGCTTGCGGCGGGATGCGGCCGCCCGCGGCCGCACCGGTCCGCAAGCCCGGTGCCGGGGGGTCAGGCCGGACGGTTGGTTTTGGCCGACTTCTTCGCCCTGGCGGGCGCGGGCGCGGGGGGCTTGTCCGGCGGCGGCGGCAGGTTGTCGAAGATGGCGCGCATCTCCTTGCCGGGCCGGAAGCGGACGATGCGGTGGGCCGGGATGGTGATGTTCTGCTCGGGCTTGTGGGGGTTACGGCCGATGCGGGTCTTGCGGACCTTGACGTCGAAGACGCCGAAACGGCGGAATTCGAGCGACTGGCCGTTCCGCAGGGCCTCGACGATGCCGTCGAACGTTTTCTGGATGACATCGAGCACCTGCATCTGCGTGAGCCCGGTTTGTTCCGCAATCTGGATTGCGAGGTTGCGCTTGGTCAAATTAGCCATTGTGTATCCCTTTCCAAAATCAAAAGTTGGAACATATCCTACCGCATTTCCGGGAAAGGTCAAGGCGGGGAGGTGCGCCGGCCCCGGCGGGGGAGGGGGCGGGCAGGCCCGAAGACCGAGCAGACAAGGAATTGCCTTTGGAAAACGGGCCCGCGGCGCGAAACACGGAGGGGACGGAGGAAGGAGGCACGGAGGGGGGGGGATGTGGAGTTTGCCGGGGGGGCACGCTCCGAAAGAAAACACACTTCAAACTCTTGTCCATTTTCCTGGCGGAAGGGGCCCGCGGCGCGAAACACGGAGCGCGCGGAGGAAGGAGACACGGAGAGGTTTTGGATGGGGTGTTTGTTGGAGGAGACTTCGCACTCGGAAAACGCCGGACAAACGTTTCATTGGGACGTTTTTGGACGCGTGAAGCTCCTCCCGGCAACCTCTGTGTCCCC
>JAEEGG010027123.1_pt1 | contig 10883 bp, 10 predicted proteins | sample 9134161 | NCBI WGS metagenome assembly JAEEGG01 (sample SAMN16246543, study PRJNA631951) | gut metagenome | biome: gut microbiome; feature: rumen; material: CR-attached | host: Bos | place: Iran: Karaj | collected 2018-10
ACTTGGAACAGCGACTCAACACGTCGATGGAGAACAAGTATCTCCTCTCGATGTTCAGCTTGAACAAGGGCTTGATTTACTATGTGAGCGCCTTGAACAGCAACGATACGCTGCTTCGCAAGTTGCAGCTTGGTCGCAGCCTCAACTGGACCGAAGCCGAGCGCGAACTCCTCGAAGATATCCAGATTGAAAACGGGCAGAGCTTGCAACAGGCAAACATCTACGCTAACATTTTGACGTCCATGATGGATGCGCGCGCAAGCGTCATCAACAACAACGTGAACCAGTTGATGAAAAACCTCACCATCGTGACGATTTCCATATCGCTTCCGACGTTCTTCGCGAGTTTGTTCGGCATGAACGTGAAACTCCCGTTCGGTATGAACGGCGACGCCACCGTCGGCTCGCCCGCAGCGTTCTGGTACATCATCGTCATCTGCATTTTGTCTGTGATAGCCTTTTTGGCCGTGTGGATGCGTAAGAAGTAATTTAGTTGTACTGCCAACTCTGGACTTTTTTGACCTTGTCATCCCGGCCGCAGTGCCGGGATCTCCTTACACGATTTTTAGAGACATAAAGCCTCGAAACAACAGTCATCCTCCGATAGGAGGATCCATACAGCACTTGTTACAAATACATGGACTTTTAACCGGAATTTGTTATATTAATTAACGGATATCTTTTGAGGTCCTGTATGAAAAAGATTCACGCCAGCTTGCTTGCGCTTGGAAGGCTCGTTTTTTTTTGGGGGGGGGCTCTTATGAAGAGCGTCGTGATGTAACAAATTAGGCTAAGGTGGAGTATTTATGGTGTCCAAGATTAGATTCCGCAATTGTGGAATGGATGCCGAAAGTAGAAAAACTGACTTCTTCATATAAAGAATTGGCTGATTAGATAAAACTTATATGAAATATAACTTGCATACACCCTATCCAGGATACGATGACAATTTAATGGGTGGCCATGGTGGGTTTGATCTGAAAGAATCGCAAATCGAGGAAATGTGGGGACCAGGTCGTTCCGATTTTAATGATGTTGATCCGAGCAATCGTTATAAGGCGAATGACATTAGAGAGGTTAAATAATGAAAAAATGGTTAGTTATTGTATTTTGTTTTACCTGTTTGATGTCTTGCACGAAAGTGGATGATAACGATAGGATTAAGGAAATCGATTTTTCAGCGTTGGAATTAGATACTCCGGATAGTCGTATTCCTATAAAAAACATTGTAAAGAAATTAAAGAAAAGACACCATACAGAAAATAATCTTTTTGTAGCCGATTGCATGACTATTGAATTGCCGGAATCCTTTCATGCGGAATTCTTTACTCATTGGGAAATGGGTGATCAGTATTATGTTGTAAAAAATTCTAAAGACATCGAGTTTATGCATTTTGATATTGATTTGCGGTCATTATCAGGACTTGGAAAACAGATTGATGTAGATTCGCTAACAAATGACTTTATTGTTGATGCGAAGAGAGACACGATTTCAGAACTGCATGGGAAAATCATAAAAATACAGAATGTCGTACTGCAAGCCAAACGACGTATAAATAAATGGTATTATCCCTATGTTGTTGATTTTGTATGCCGACCTGATCTTGTGGATTCTAATATATGTGAGAAAATTATATCCTCTGCAAAAACAAATCATGATTGTTTAGAAGGAAAAGAGTAGTTTTATCAAATATTTTTCCTGCGTTTTGAAAAAAAATACCAAGGATAAATTCAAGGGATTTAAAATTTCCTATGATTGGAGAGGCTCGCTTGTTGGGCTATTGCCATAGATAATCGCTTTAATTATATTACCAGTATGGCGTTAAAGAAGTTCCCCATCGGTGTGCAGGATTTCGCAGTGATTCGCGAAGAAGGTTTTTACTACGTTGATAAGACAGACCTTATCTACCAGATGACGCATACAAGCAAGTATTACTTCCTTTCGCGTCCGCGCCGGTTCGGGAAATCGCTGCTGGTAAGTACCCTCCAGTATTATTTCGAGGGGCGCAAGGACCTGTTCACGGGCCTCGCGATGGAGAAACTCGAGACCGAGTGGAAAAAGTACCCGGTGTTCAAACTGAGCTTTGCCGGGAACAAGTTCATTACCGAAGAGGACCTGTCAGATACGCTCAACCTGAAGCTTGGCGAATGGGAACGCCTGTACGGGCTTGTGCCGTCCGAAAAGTCGGCTTGGGGAGTGCGTTTCGAGTTGCTCATCAAGGCCGCCTATGACACCACAGGCATGCCTCCTGTGGTGCTTGTCGATGAATACGACGCCCCGCTGCTGGATTCCATGGAAAATCCGGAACTCCAGCTCACGCTCAAGAACGAGATGCGCAAGCTTTTCAGCCCGCTCAAGGATTTGGGCGGCATCCTCCGCTTCGTGTTCCTCACGGGCATCAGCAAGTTCAGCCAGCTCAGCATCTTCAGCGAACTCAACAATTTGAAGGTCATCACGATGAACGATGACTACGCGGCCATCTGCGGAATTACGAAAGAAGAAGTGCTGACGCAGATGCAGCCCGAAATTCAGGCGCTTGCCGACAAAAATGGCATGACTTATGACGAGGCCTGCGAGGCGCTCAAACGCCAGTACGACGGTTATCATTTCAGCAAAAACTCACCGGACGTGTTCAATCCGTTCAGCCTAATCAATTCACTAAGTGATGGAGAACTAGCCAATTACTGGTTCGCGACCGGTACGCCGACGATTCTGACCAGGCTCATGAGCAAGTACAAGGTGGATCCGACTCCTTTCGATACCGGGTTTGAGGCGACCCTAGACATGTTCGACGCCCCGACGGAGACGGCGAAAAATCCCATCCCGATGCTTTACCAGAGCGGTTACTTGACGATAAAGGGCTTTGATGGATTCGCCTACACGATTGGGTTCCCGAACGAGGAAGTGCGTCTCGGTTTTCTGAAAGCCCTAATGCCATATTACGCTATGGATGACGTTGTTGACAACGATATGTTCATGCTCCGTTTTACAAAGGCTTTACGAGAAGGAAAGCTTGATGACGCCATGAATTTTATTCGTGCATTTATGAGCGGCATCCCGTACAATGCGGAACACAAGGACGAAAACCACTACAAGACGGTATTGTTCCTGATTTTCAAGTTGTGTACGCCATACGTTGTGCGTACCGAGGAATGCAGTGCCGTCGGCCGTGCCGATGCCGTCGTGGAGACTGCTAATGCGGTTTACGTTTTCGAGTTTAAACTGGATGGTTCCGCTACCGTCGAAGATGCCCTCAAACAGATCGACGACAAGGGTTACTTGATTCCATACTCGGCTACGAAGGCCAAGGACGGCTCGCCGAAGAAGTTGTTCAAGATTGGTGTGACGTTTGACTTGGAAAAGCGTACCATCGGCGAATGGAAAGTCGTGGAAGGGTAAAAGAAGTTCAAAGGCCTGATATTTCCTATGATTGGAGAGGTATGCCGGTCGAATTTAGACTAGAACCTACGGGTAGTTCTAACGATACTTTGTTCAAGCTGACGATGGCTTATGATGGGTCGGGCAGGCGAATTTCAAAGACGCGCTGGGTCAAGAACTCCAACTCGCAGAAATGGGAAAAGGAACTCGTGACGCATTACACGGGCATCGGAACTGAAGTTCGTGAAGATTTTTCGAAAAATCAGACGAAAGTCGTCGTGAACATGCCGCAGGGATTGGGACGCTACGGTGTTGAAGATGCTTTGAAAAACGATGCCAACGTGGCTGCGGGTGAAATTCCTATGATGAGCTTTGAATGGTATATCAAAAACCATCTTGGTTCCACGATGCTTGTCTATGGCACTCAGGGTGATGCAATTCATTATCAAGCCGACTTCAGCAAGCCCTTGGCCGCCTATGACTATAGGGCTTTCGGCGAACTGTTGAATTTTGTCAGCAACAACAATGGTATTGACAAGGTTACTGAAAACTTCACAGGAAAAGAACTTGATGACGAGACGCAGCTGGACTATTTCGGCGCAAGATATCTTGACCCGATGCTCGGAATGTGGATAAGCGTGGACCCGAAGAGACAGTTTGCAAGCCCGTATCTGTATGCAGGGAATGGATATAATCCGGTGAATGGAGTGGATCCGGATGGAAACGTCGCTATTGTAGATAAAAATGGTAATAACATTAATGTCGTTGTTCCTGTTATTTTTAGTGGTGAAGCCGCTAAGCCTGAAAACATTGCTAGAGTCCAGCAACAAGTGGCATCTCAATTTTCGGGAAAATTTGGAAAATATACAGTATCTGTTTCCGTATTATCTTTGCCTAAAGATATCAATGGAGGGGATATGTCAGGAATTAATCAAGTTGAATTACGGAACAGCCCTTATTCAAGATGTGAAAGAGGGTCGTGTGTTCAAACATCTGCATCAAATTATAATTACCAAAAGCATTTCGAAGCTTATCATTATTGGGATCGTCATAACGCAAAGGCCTGGATTGATGTAAGTGGGGGCAAAGACGGAGATTATAGAATTAGACATGAATTTGCTCATTTATTGGGAATAGATGATCAATACGATGGCGGTGTCCCTGAAGGCTTTGAAAACAATTTAATGAGTGTTCATGGAAAAACAGGCTTAAAACCAAGTCAAATTGAAGAAATGTGGATCCCAAATAAAAAACAGGGATCAGAAGGGAATTTTATTAATGAAAAATAGTTTTATTTTTTTTATGATTTTGTTCCTATACACATGTTCGACAAAAAATGAAACTCCTGATATAGAGCAAAAAAATATTTATGACGTTTTTTATTTTCACATTGAATTGCCAAAAAAATATTATGTGGAAAAGAATACTTCTTCACGGGATTTTTTTTGGGCCGATACAGTCAAAAATTCAAATAATATGCCTATTCTCTATTTTTCTTATGGCGGTGGTTTCAGCTGTAATACTCTTTCCGATGAATTTGAAGAATCATCTAGACGTGAATTTTTTCTAACAGATAAAGGACAGTCTCTTTTAGTTCGCAATGTACATCTTTCGGGATTTTGGGTTTCCAAAGAAAAAGATGAGGCATGGGCTTATTGTTTAGATTTCTATTATTATCCTAATGAAGTCGATACCTCCATTTGTGAAAAAATAATTCGTTCCGCAAAAATCCAGAGTTTCAACAAAGATTATTTGTGCAATATTTATATGATAGGGAATGCTTCTTTTGAAGGTGAAAAAATGTCTAGACTCCGTAATCATCCAGTGCAGGACCTTGTCACCTTAATAAAGAACTTCGAATTAGAGCCTGTCAACGATCAAGATTATTTTACAAAAAAAGGAAAATTTCTGTTTCTTGCTGACTGTTATTTAGATAACAGATATAAAGGTTCTTTTTCCATTAACAATCTATGTGAAATAGAATGGAATGGGAAAAAAACGGATAAAAAAGACGTTAAAGATTTGTTAAATACAATAGATAGCGAATTTGCAAAAAAAATAAAAAATAAATGTGGATTATAGTTCTTTTTATGGAAATGGAATTTCTTTATACTCCTTGGGATAATCGTCTACTAAAAAATAAATGAATTTTTAAAAGAATGAAAATGATAATTTAGCGGAAAACAAATCCAAGCGCATGAAAATTTTGTATGATTGGAGAGGTATGCCTATCGAATTTATACAAACGCAGCAACCAATGGGAAGTTCCAGCAGTGATTTGTTCAGGCTGACGATGTCCTACGACGGGTCGGGCCGGAGAATTTCAAAGACGCGCTGGGTCAAGAAAGTAGGCTCGCAGGACTGGGAAAAGGAACTCGTGACGCACTACACCGGCATCGGCACAGAAATTCGTGAAGATTTCTCGAAAAATCAGACGAAAGTCGTCGTGAACATGCCGCAGGGCCTCGGCCGCTACAAGGTCGCGGACGCATCGCAGCCCGCCGACGATAACGCGTCCAGGACATTCGAATGGTACCTGAAGAACCATCTCGGCTCCACGATGCTCGTTTACGGCACGCAGGCCGATGCGAACCCCGCGCACTCCGATATCGGCACGCCGCTCGCCGCCTACGACTACCGCGCCTTTGGCGAGATGGTCGAACTGTTGCCGCCGCCGACCGGAAAGGTAACGGAGAATTTCACAGGGAAAGAACATGATGACGAAATATCGCTCGACTATTTTGGTGCGAGATATCTTGACCCGATGCTCGGAATGTGGATAAGCGTGGATCCGAAGAGACAGTTTGCAAGCCCATATTTGTATGCAGGAAATGGATATAATCCGGTAAATGGCGTGGATCCGGATGGAAATTACGTAATATATGAATCTAATAAAGTTTATGATCCCGCATTCCGTTATGGGTTTAGGTATCACAGTATTGTTGAGCATGTTGTTGAATCAATTGCCGGCCTTGCTATTTTTGGGTCTGGAATAGTCGCATGTATGCCTCCTAAAGGAGAAATTGAAAACTCTCTTAGATCGAGTGCGGCGGAAGGTGTGGTTTCAATTGCTTTCGATTTTGCTTCTTTGGGTTTAACGAGGTTGGCTAAGGTTGCTCCTTGGGGAGTATCTGCTTTTAAGTTTGCGAAGGTCTCAAAATTAGTTTATGATGGTCTTCAAACTCTAAAATAGCACCCTCGGTTTGAAAACTTTATGCGCGATTTGACAAGCGGCAACAGTTTGTATTCGTCCAATCTTGAGGATTTAAAAAGGAAAGCAGAATGGGCTACGTCTTATGGTGTAAATTTGTACAATCAAGATGTTGAAATAACTGATGAAGTAAGAGCTAAATTCCACACTGATTTCCAAGCAGAGTTTACCAATGATGATAATCAATGATTTTCTACCAATGATTTCGAGGCCTACAATCAATGATTTTCTACCAATGATGCCAAAGACGACAATCAATGATTTTCTACTTTACATATTCGTTTGGCTTATTATGTTTATTGGCTATCTCTTTTGGTATTTTATTTGGTGTGGGTTTCAATCAAAAAAAATTTTTGTTTTTCATTTTACTCTTATAAGTATATTCTACATAATTGGAGTGCTTTGTTCATGAAAATGCATTATAGTGGATTATACAGGAACTCATAAAACCGCTTCGTTAGCAGAAATATTCATTTCCCTCTCCCTAAAAGAGGATAAAAAACGGCAAGGGGCTTCAAATTGAAGCTCTCATTAATGTATTTATCTTTGTCTATGATTCCGAGGGCAATTTAACGGAAGACAAATACCAGCAAGGTGAGAGCTGCAAAAATGCACTTGTGCATTTTTATTGCCGAACCGTAGTGTATTGCGCTTTGCGCAATTCCAAAGCTCGTCTCGGCGGCCTTTTCCCGTACGATTTAGATTAAGACTTTCCTATTCCGGACACCTCGATTGACATCACCTAGCCCTTTTTATATATTCATGGCATGGGTCTTTACGTCAATCCGAATAATGCGAATTTCCAAAGGAGTCTGAACTCGTCCATTTATGTGGACAAGTCCATGCTTATTGCAGAGATTAATCGTTTGGTCAACACGGAAAAATGCTTCGTGTGCGTTTCACGTTCGCGCCGTTTCGGAAAGACTATGGCGGGTAATATGCTCAGTGCCTACTTCAGCAAGGGTTGTGACAGCCGCGAGCTGTTCGCAAATTTGAAGATTGCGAAAGATCCCAGCTTCGAGAAATACCTGAACACGCTGAATGTCATCAAGCTTGATGTAAATGCGTTCTATTCGAACCTGTCAAAGAAAGAACAGGAAGAGAAGGTTGACCGCAAAACAAGGGACATAACGCCGATTTTCAACGGTGCCGTTGTAAAGGAACTGATTCCGGCGTTTCCCGATTGCGGCATCACCGAGGACGATAGTATTGCTGATGCTCTTCTCAAAATATACGCCAAGACAGGCGAACAGTTCGTAGTCATTTTGGATGAATATGACGTGCTTATTCGCGAACGGGTTTCGGAACAGGTTTTCAAATCTTACTTGAATTTCTTGAATGCCATGTTCAAAAACGATAACCTTGCGCCGGCCATTGCGCTCGCTTACCTCACGGGTATTTTGCCCGTCGTCCGCGACAAGGTCCAGTCAAAGTTGAACGTTTTCCGCGAATACACCATGGCGGGTGCAAGCCGACTATCCGAATTTGTCGGTTTCACTGCGGAAGAGGTGCAAGCACTCTGTCAGGAAAGCGGGCTAGATTTTGAAGAATGCAAGCGTTGGTACGACGGCTACAATCTGAACGGTATTGAAATCTACAGCCCGAATTCCATCGTGGAAGCCATTGATAATGGCCGGATAAAGAGCTACTGGACTCAGACAGGGTCTTACGAAGCCCTCAAGAATTACATCCTGATGGATTTCGAGGGTATTTTGCAGGACGTGAAGGTGATGATTGGTGGTGGGCGTGTGGGCGTGAAGGTGTCCAGCTACCTGAACACCATGACTGACTTTCACAGCAAACACGATGTGTTCACCTACCTGATTCACTTGGGTTACCTGGCATATGATGAGGATACTGAAGAATGCTACATCCCCAACCGCGAGGTGCGAGAGCAGTGGATACTCTCCGTAGAACTATCCCCCGATTACAAGGGTCTGATGAAGCTGGTGAATGCTAGCAAGGAGCTTGTGGAATCCACCATCGAATGCGATGCGTCCGCAGTTGCCGAAGCCCTGAACAAGTCTCACGAACAGATTTGCAACAACTTAAACTACAACAACGAAGGGACTTTCCAGTCGGTAATCTGCCTCGCGTATTTCTATGCAAATCTGAAATACACGATTGTGAAAGAGATGCCCGCTGGAAAAGGCGTGGCTGACGTGGTGATGATTCCTTATGTGCCAAATACGCCAGCGTTGATTATCGAACTCAAACGAAATGCTTGCGAGATGACTGCCCTCACGCAAATTCGTCAAAAGAACTACGGATCCGCCCTTGAAAAATACTCCGGCGACTTGTTGTTTGTTGGCGTGAATTACGACGAAAAGACTAAAGAACACCGCTGCGTCATTGAAAAGTTCGTGAAGTGAAACGAATTGACATAAATGGCGACAAATCTTGAATGCCTATCGAATTTATACAAGAGTCACAACCTACGGGTAGTTCTAGCAATAGTTTGTTCAGACTCACGATGGCGTATGACGGGTCAGGCAGAAGAATTTCCAAGACTGTGATGCACCAAGTTGCAGGTGCCACCGATTGGGATACGACGCAGGTGACGCACTACACCGGCATCGGCACGGAAATCCGCGAGAACTACGCCGGACCTGCAAAAGAGACAAAAGTCGTCGTGAACATGCCGCAGGGCCCCGGACGCTATGGAATCGAAGATGCTGTAAGCCCCGACAATGGTTCTGGCGCTGGCGACATCCCGAATGCAAAATTCGAATGGTACTTGAAGAACCACCTCGGAAGTACGATGCTTGTGTATGGCACGCAGGCCGATGCGAACCCCGCGCACTCTGATATCGGCACGACGTTCGCCGCCTACGACTACCGCGCCTTCGGCGAGATGGTCGAACTGTTGCCGCCGCCGACAGGCAAGGTGACGGAGAATTTCACAGGCAAGGAACATGATGACGAAATTGCGCTTGACTACTTCGGCGCTAGATATCTAGACCCGATGCTCGGAATGTGGATTTCTGTTGATCCGGCAAGGCAATTTGCAAGCCCGTATCTGTATGCGGGGAATGGATATAATCCGGTAAATGGCGTAGATCCGGATGGAAATGCTGCTATAATTCAGAAAAACGGAAATAAGATTAATGTAACTATTCCGATTATTTTTAGCGGAAAAGCGGCTACGCCTTCAAATATCAAAAAGGCAACAAATTGGATTGCAAATAATTTGAGCGGTAAGTTTGGAAAATATAACGTAAAAACAGAAGTTGTAAAATATGACATTAAAAAACATGGTGTTACTTATAATGTAGTTAAGCTGTCGGATGGACCTTCTTCTCAATGTGAGCGTGGTAGTTGTGCAAAACCGGCAAATATGATCCCTAACATAGCTTATATGGATGTGAATAGTGAATTTGCCGTGACACATGAAACTGCTCATTTGATTGGATTGGACGACAAATATTATCGCGATCCAGATAAAACTTTTATGAAATATAACTTGCATACACCCTATCCAGGATACGATGACAATTTAATGGGTGGCCATGGTAAGTTTAATTTAAAAGAACAGCAAATCGAGGAAATGTGGGGGCCAGGTCGTTCCGATTTTAATGATGTTGAACTAAGTAATCGTTATGAGGCGAATGACATTAGAGAGGTTAAATAATGAAAAAATGGTTAGTTATTGTATTTTGTTTTACTTGTTTGATGTCTTGCACGAAAGTGGATGATAACGATAGGATTAAGGAAATCGATTTTTCAGCGTTGGAATTAGATACTCCAGATAGTCGTGTTCCTATAAAAAACATTTTAAATAAATTAAAGAAAAGACACCATACAGAAAATAATCTTTTTGTAGCCGATTGCATGACTATAGAATTGCCGGAATCTTTTCATGCGGAATTCTTGACTCATTGGGAAATGGGTGACCTTTATTATTCTGTAAAAAATCCTAAAGATACGGTGTTTATGTTTTTTGATTTTGGTTTGCGATCAAAATCAGGACATAGTCATGATTTTGATGTAAATACATTAACAAAAGATTTTACTCTTGATACGAAAAAAGATACTATTGACGAATGGAAAGAACGAATCTTAAAAAGACAAATTGTTGTGTTACAAACTAAACGACGAATAAACAACAAATATTATCCCTATGTTGTTGAATTTTCATGTTTCCCTGATTTTGTAGAGCCCCTTACATGTGAGAAAATTATATCTTCAGCAAAAACGAATCACGATTGTTTAGAAGGAAAAGAGTAGTTTTATCAAATATTTTTCCTGCGTTTTGATAAAAAAATACCAAGGATAAATTCAAGGGATTTAAAA
>JAEEGG010027130.1_pt1 | contig 10881 bp, 9 predicted proteins | sample 9134161 | NCBI WGS metagenome assembly JAEEGG01 (sample SAMN16246543, study PRJNA631951) | gut metagenome | biome: gut microbiome; feature: rumen; material: CR-attached | host: Bos | place: Iran: Karaj | collected 2018-10
CGAAATTTCCTTATGTTTGCACCGATTTTGAGTTTTCTGAAAAAGCGGCGGTAGCACCTCTATCGTTTCATCTAACTGAAAATCACAAATATAGTTGGTTTTGGCGATTTTCCGACCGCTACACTTTCGTAGGCAGGTCGGCTGTCGGCAAAATATCGCTCCAATCAGGCGTTTGTTTGGCGGTATCTTGTTTATAATCAATATTATACAAGGTGCTACAAGGCTAAAGTTGTTGAGACACAAACAATTACCGATTGTAGCACTTGTTTTTTGACGGAAATTGACGGAATGATTGGAATGAGACCCCGACACAAAATCGGGGTCGGCACACACAAAATTAAACATAACACTATGGCAAAGGCAAAATTCAAGTATCTGCTCGGACGCAGAAAGGGCAGCAGCAGCGTCGAACTCTACATCAATTTCGGCGGCGGCAGACGCACGTACATCACGACAAAACTGAAACTCCCACAATCGGCGTGGGACGAATACTCGCAGACCGTCAGGCCGAACTACCCAGCCGCCGACAAAATCAACCTCTACCTGCAAAATTTCCGACGCAGGTACGAGGAAATCGAACTGGATTGTATGAACAAGGACACGCCTTTCACACCCGAAACGCTCGGCAAGGCACTGAACGGTCAGGCCGTGGACGACGGAAGCCTCGTCGATTATATGCGCGGCCTGATTGAGACGGAGATAAGCCGCGACAAGTACGCCGACGGCACGGCGAAGCACCTGCGCTCGTTCTGCAACAAGTTAGAGGACTTTGAGAGGGAATCGGCGCGGAAAATCACTTTCCGCACGCTCGACCGCGATATGCTGGCCGACATCGACATCTTCTACAAGCGGCTATACACAAGTTGGGAGACGGTGCGGAAGCAGTTTGTATATTTCAAAAAGTACGTTACGATGGCCGTGAGAGAGGGGAAAATGCTCAAAAACCCTTTCGACGACTTTAAGATTGAACGGCCTAAAGAGAAAAAGCAGGAGGGGCGCGACGCGCTCGGAATGGGCGAAATAAGGCGGCTGGAGCAGATGGCCGAAAACGGTGCGCTCGACCCCATCACACAACTCGCGCTCGACCGCTTCCTGCTGTCGGTATATACTGGGCTTCGCATATCGGACAACGGCGACCTGCGCCGCACCGATATTAAGTACGACGACACCGACGGCGGCTTGATAATCGACCGCATAACAAAAAAGACTGGCGTTAGGGTCATTCTGCCGCTTCGCCACCTTTTCGGCGGCAAGCCTGAAAAAATCGTGCAGAAATACTTGGCTCTCAACGTTTTCGGCAGCGACGACCGCGTTTTTCCACCGTTGAGCGACCAAAAGACGAACCTGAAACTCAAATACATCGCGGCGTGGGCGCAAATCCGCAACTTGGGGCTTACGTTCCACATCGCGCGGCACACCTGCGCGACGCTGCTGGCCGAAAAGACTGGCAACCCCTATACCATTATGCAGATTCTCGGCCACTCCAACATCGAGGAAGCAATGTCATACATTCACAGCAGCCGTGCGACAATAGTAAACAGCCTCGCTGGTGTTGACTGGCAATAAATAAGCCAGCCGCACCATCGCGGCGCGGCTGACACACACAAAACAAATTATGAAAACACAAAATACTAAAACACAAAGTTTTCCGTCGGCTTGTAGGTGAGATTGTTCCTATCTTCCCACTTTTGGTTGTACTGGCGGCTACCGTTGGCGGTGAAAATGTACTGGACACCGCTTTCCGTCCAAATGTGCTTGATTAGCCATTTCGGGTCGTCGTAGCCCTTGCAGTCAGGCGTGCAATAGCCTACATACATATTATCTTCGCTGACGGTCTCAACGATTTTCGGGGCTGCGCCCTCGTCGCTGATTGCAAGAATGAAAGGTAATGCGTTCATAGTTTTAAAGTTTTTAAGTTATAAGTTATCAAAGTTTTAGGTTAATTATCCCTCGCCAATATCCATTGCGTAACCCTCGTGCCACATATCGTTTTCCGATTCATACACGGCGTAAATGTCAATGTCTTGTGCTGGCATAGTGGCTGGCAGGTTCGCCCAGTGGTCGAAATTATTGAACCAATACGATTCTTCCGAATCATAATCGGCAGAATAAGTGCCAGCACTATAATACGCATATTGAGGCTCGTCGGAATACTCATAATTCAAATCGCCCTCAAGTGGCACAATAGTATCGCCAGTGTGATAGGTCTGCGTTTCGGTTTTTAAGAATTGACCGTTACTTTTTGCTCCATAATGATAGGTTATGGTGTACTCGCTCATATCGCCGATAACCACAAAGATATTCTGCGCCGCCTTTGCGTCTATTGCGGCCAGCACATCGCTATCGTCTTTGACGGCGTTATAGGTCGTGGTTGACAGCGTTATGGTTGTGGTGTCGTTGACGGTTGTAGCCGCGTTTATCAGGTTCAGGACGCTTTGTTTTGTCAGTGGGCAATCCTCAAATGATATTGCTTCAACATTCAACTGGCTAACCTCGATATTTGCAAGGGCTGTGCAGCCTCGCACAATGTCGGTAACATTCGTGCCTCGCGGAAACGACGGCATTTTGAACGTTGTTAGCGCGGTGCAGTATTGAATAAATCCTGCAAACCCATAAGTCGCTAAATCTTCGGAGTTTCCAATAGTCCATTGGCGCAAATCGCCCAACTCAACCAAATATGGATTGTTGGCAGCAAAATAACTAAACCGCCCCACATTTGACACATTCCATTTTTCAATAAAACTCAAATTCGTTTTAGGGTCGGTTATCTTGCGTGATATGATAGACAGCACTTCAAGTTCTCTTGTCCTGCGCTGTTCGTCAGTCAAAGGAACGCCGTTAATTCCGTTGCGTATCTCATAGTTATCAACCCAAGCCTTGTATATATCCATATCCACCTTTTTAAGAATAACGCCGCCATTGCTGGTAGTGCCAGGAAACGCTTCGGGAGCAAAATAGCAGAAAACAAACCTCATATTTGTCATATTGCCAGTATTCCACTTGCCGAGCGCGTGAAGCGTATTGTCGCCAATTCCGAAAGTTGAATCAAACATATTGTTTATGGCAGGTACGTTGCTAACATTCCAGTTGCCTATTTCTGAAGAAATGCCCTTTAACTTGAAACATTCGCGGAACATATTTTTGATTGTATGGTGTTCGATTTTCCACTTGCCAACATCGCCCACAAATTCAAGCATATAGTTCTTTGAAAACAATTCTTCAAATTTGTTTACCTTGCTTATATCCCAACTCGTCAAATCGCCATACGTGCGTACATAATAGTTTTCGCTGAAGCAAACCTTTATGTTTTGCTCTGCCTTGCTTAAAGCGTCCGAAAGTCCTGCAAAACTGCCCATACTCTCGCCTAAATATCTATGCACGATTCGGTCAAACGCAAGCATACCGTCCGAAAACTTAACTTTCGTAAAATCAAGTTTTTTTATACCTTTTGTGGTTATGTATTCGTCCTGATTTATTTGCGCGTTGACCATTGAAGAATTAACTCCCCAGTTGGAAAAAACAGCGTAATATTTTGTGATTTTTGACAAATCCCAATTTGCCATATAACAATAGCGGATAATGTTTTCATCGTCAACTCTTGAATGATTCTCGTCAATCACCGTATATGTTGACATAAATAACGCAAAAGCGTATTGTCCGCTAATGTTGCCTAATGAGAAAACGGCTTTTGTTTCTTGTTCAGTAAAAGATGTAGGGTACGTGCCTTTCTCTGCGCGTGTTCCCATTTGCGGATTGCTGTTCCAATATACAATTTCGCCGCTGTAATTCTCGGTTATGGGATAACCGTTTTTCGATTTGACATCGACATCGCTGTATTCGACAAAATGATATTCGGCTTCGCCGCCGTCAAATGTATATTCACTGCCGACCGTGTTGATTTCAACCGTAAGAATAACGGTGTCAGTGATATTGCCGATTATTCTATTTTCGTGGTAAACGTTCAGGCTTCCGTTCTCGAAAACAACTTTAATCGTATGCGTTTCAGTGCCAGTGCCGTGAGAAACGCTGAAAGATTGGCCGTTAACCACAATCTCATCGTTTTCTTCCAACGATTCATCTTCATAAAAGGCGCAATAATCAAAAACAACCTTTCGGCAGAAGAATGAACGGTCGTGGTCGGGCAGAAAATCGTATACTTGTGCTTCGTCGGCCTCTAAAGCGCGTGTCTCAATGTTGCCGTGCAAGGCGTTTTTGATATTCTCGACATCGGATTGCAGTTTGGTTATCGCCTCAATGTAACTCCGCTGTGCAACAACAGCCGATTCCATATATTCCATAGCCAAGCCATCAGGTTGTGCGACAAATTTGCCAGTCTCGGTGTTCGGCGTGTTCGATTTGTTGTAGATATAGAATTTGCCGTCGTCGTTGCACCAGCAGCCGTAAACTGGCGGCATTACAGCGTCGTTGGCGGCAAGCATTTGCGCCTTTGTCAATACAAAACGCGAATCAATGGGCTTTGCTACGCCCATCGTAAAATCAAGATTCAATGGAATACCCATAACTTACTCCTCCTCCTCGTTTAATTGTTTCATATATTCGTTTCGGCGGCGTTCATAGTCCGCTTTTTCCTCGTCGGTTACAAGTGTAAAGGTGTCGGCCAGTTGGCGCGGCACTTTCACTCGCTTGTTGAATGTGCGCTGCCACTCTTTCGCTGGCTCTTTCGTGAGCCACTTGCCATCTTCGGCGTTCAGTTCAATCAGTTCCATATCAGTTAAAATTGAAAGTCATAAATAAAGTTATTGCAGGTGAGCGCGTCGTCCGACCGATATACGTAGTAGTCCGTCGAGCCGATGGTGATTTCGCTCTGCGTCCAGCCGCTGATGTTTTCGTAGCCGTTGGGGTCGAGAATGTGCGTCAGGCTACCATACGTTTTCGGATAGGCCAAAACGCCGTGCTGTGCCGTGGCGGTGTACGAAAGCGATTTGTTCGATTTGCCCTCTTTCAACGCCGTCAGGCCGCTAACAACGGCTGCTGTGAGTGTGTCGTTGGTAACACCGTAGAATATTTTGGGCAGGTTAAGCGTAATGGCCGACGATTGCGCCGTATCGCTGGCGGTGTAATTGCTCTTGGTGGCGCGTGCCTTGTACGCTCCAGCCGCCTTGTTTTCGCTGACGGTGATTGTCTTTGAGTTTTCGGCCAGCGTAGTCCACGTTGAACCGCCATCGGTGCTGTACTCGGTTGTCGCTCCAGTTGTGGCCGATTTGCTTATGGTTACGGTGGCCGTAGCCTCGTACTGGTCGGCATTGCTGGTTGTGAGTGTCGGTTTTGCAACCTTTGGCGTGATGGTGATTGTGTAAGCCTCGCTTTCGTCGCTTTCTACGCCGTTCTTTATGGCCTTAACCTTTACGGTCTTTGTCAGGACGGCATTGTCGGCCTCGTTGGTGAAGCCAGTAGCGATTGAGAATTTGCCATTTGTGGCTTGTGCATAGGCCGCGTCGCCAATCTTATAGTAGGCCGTCGCGCCGCTTTCGATGTCGCTGATGGTAATTTCAACGCTGCTGCCAACTACCGATTTCGATTGCTGTGCTGCGGCTATCGTCGGGGTTGCAGGCTTCGTGAGTTTTGTAACGTTGACAAAATAACTATCCGCGCCGTCGCTGATAAGAATACGGCTGTTTGCGCCGTCAACGGTTACGCTTTGCGGAGCGTCGCCAGCGGTCATTTTGCCGTTTGCGTCGAAAACAACAATCTTGCCAGCAGCCGCGCCGTCAAGAGAGGCATTTTTCAACTTATTGCCTTGCAGGTCAATATCGGTAAAAATCTTTTTCATATCGTTTGGTGTTTGAGTTATTGTTTATTCGCCATAAATTGCTCAATATAAGCCAGTTTTTCAGGCGTTTGCTTGTTATAAAGCCAAAAGTATTTCAGCGGATTGCTGCGCCATATTGAGCCGATACGGTCGCACTTGTATTTCAGAAACTCCGAAATAGTCTTTGTCGCGTAGTGAGCGATGTAGTGGTCGGTGTGCCAGCCGAATCCTGCATAAACGCCGTTAGACGCAAGACGAACTGGCGTGCCGTAGCAGTTATGGCAAATCGGAAACTCGTCTTTGCGGTCGGCTGGTTCAAAATAAAAACCGTGAGCGTTGTGCGCCCTGATGTTCTTATTCCCACAGCGGACGGTGCTTTTGATAAACCTATTCCAAAATTCCTTGTCGCTGCCCCACCGTTTTACAAATCGGCTTCGCACTGGCTGGCTCTCGTCGCCCTCTACAACACCGTCGTCGCCGTATATCTGCCACGATAGAATCATAAAATTACATTCTTCGGGCATTGTGGCGAGTAAATCTTTGATATTGTTTTTGTTAGTTACAACAAACTCGTCAATGTCGATAAACGAACACCAATCCCAGCCGTCGCTGTATTCCTGAAGCCAGCGGTTATAAATGGCAAACTGGCGTGAGCGATAGTTGCCCTGAACGGCTATTATCTCAACACGGTCGCGATATTCGGGGCTGATAGAATCGCCCACAAACGATGTTTCAGGGTCGTTGTTGTCGAATAGATATATTCGGTCGTACCCCAAATCAATATGATAACGCACCCACTCGTCGATGTAGGCGTTCTCGTTCTTTGCTACTGCACATATTGCTACTTTCATAATAAGTTAACTTTTAGGTTAATTATTCGGATAAGTGGAACTCCAAACAACGTTTGCCGTTGTGTTGTTATCCTCGGAATATCTATTCCAACCATACGACCAGCCCGACTGCTTATAACTTGCCTCGCAATATATTGTAACATTGCTGCAACCCATCACTATTGAATTGCTAATCTTTGTTACGGTGTTAGGAATAACGATTGATGTTATGGCCGTACAGCCAGCAAATGTGGTACTCAATGATGTTACGCTGCGCGGAACAACCACCTCGCCAGTTATCTCTACGCCGTTGATATACAAGTGATGAGCAAAGTTCAGCGGATTGTCATAATAATATCCGAATTTTGTTTTACACAAGGCTTCTATGCTGGCAAATTCGGCTTTTGTAAGATTTCGCGCATTGTAGAATGTGTAGAGTTTATCAATATTGACAACGCTGGCAGGTATAGATATAGAAGATATACCGCACGCCTCAAAAGAACTCCGCGCCAATGTTGTTACTCCACTCGGAATTGAATAATTGCCAGTTTTGCCAGCAGGGAAAGCAATTAGTTCAGTACCAGCCTTATTGAACAAAACTCCATCTTCCGATTTGAAATTTGCATTGTCCAAATCAACATTGATTGAGGTTAACGATGTGCAATTTGCAAACGCAAGTTCACCAATCGTCGTTACGTGTTCCGATATGTTCAACGACACGATAGATGTGCTATGCAGGGCTTGCATACCATACTCCGTAACGCTGTCAGGAATTGTTATAGCCGTTAATGATGTTTTTTCAAAAAACGCACTCATCGCCAAACTTGTTACTGACAATTCTTCACCGTTCAATATGACTGCTTCGGGAATTACGACCGATGTTTCGTTAAAGTTGTTAGCGGCCTTGACGCTACATTCGCCCTCGCCAGTTTTAGTGAAAATCAAATATGGATAATCGGTTGAATCAGGTATCGGCGGTGCTGGCTGTTCTTCCTCGTCGGCGGTTATTTCGGCTGCACCCATAACACTGATAGTCATTGGATTTTGCGGTGTTACGTCGGCGGCGTTTTTCCAGCCTACGGTAATGTCGCCATATTCATTTAGTGCAATATCAACCGCAACCTGCTGACCGCCTGAATAGCACGATACAATCGGGTAATAGCCGCAGCCGTGAGTGGCTGCTGAAATGGTGGCCGATGTGCTTTCGGCGTAGTTTTTGCAGATGAAAACATAATGGTTTGCGCGATTTCCTAAATCTTCTATTGCGGCTTGTAGGTAGTCAATATCGGCTTGTTCGGCATAACCGCTTAAATCGGGCTTGTCGTTCAAATCGTCATAACTGCCGCTGGTGGCAACAGCCGCTAAATCAGGCTTATCTTCCAAATCATTGTAACTGCCGCTGGTGGCAACGGTCGCCAAATCCGAACCTTTAACGTAGTCGTTGCTATCTTGCAGGTCGCTAACGTTTTGGGGAATACTCGAATCAACTCTCTCTATTGCCGCTTGCAGGTAGTCAATATCGGCTTGAACGGCGTAGCCGCTTAAATCCAGTTTGGTATCGCCAATCTTTTCCCAATCGCCATTGATATAAACATACTCATCATAAACGTTGTTGTCGTCGCTGGGCGATTTCGGTGTTAGATAAATTGTTGTCGTACTGATATTTTCAGTGGGCAATGTCTGCACAACGGCAAGGCTCATAAGCCGCAATGCAGCAACCACAGCGGCAAGCAGGCTAATTTTTTCGGCCAGTACCTCGTTGATGGTGTGCTGGTCGTATTGGCCGTCCACGCCCAATGTGTCGGCAAGGTTTGGCGAGGTGGCCGCACGAACCAAATCCCAAATGTTATCGGAATAGGCAATAGGATATTCGGCAGGGTTGCCGCTCTCGAATGTCAAGCCCATACTGCTGATGGGGCTTTTGACGATATTATTTTTCTTCGGTGTTGCCATAATCTATCGGTTTAGAGTGGAATATTCATTGAGAATTTTGGCGACGCTCCTGCGGCAAACGAGCCAGTAGTGAAATAGAGGTTGTAGCCACTCAAAGTTATCGCTTCGTTACGCGGAGAGGTGAACGATTGCGAACCGATGGCCGCGTCCATAACTGGGTTGCCTGACTGCTTGACGGTGGCCGCTGCGCTTTTTGTCAGCACAAACATATAGGCTACGCCGCCAGTGTTGTTGTTCAGCGTTACATCTGCGTTTAACGCGCTGGTGCGCCGTGTGAGTTTGTCGTTGTTCCAAAGAATTGAGTTTATGTTCTTTGCAGTTGCCCAGCCGTAGTAAATTGAATTGACTGCTACGATTGAACGCGCCGCGCTTGATTTCGGATTGATGGTTATGCCGTAATACTTGCTTCCCAGCGGTGCGGCGTACTCAAAACTTTGAGCAGCGATTGTGCCGCTTGCGCCAGTAATACTCTTTGTGTAAACGCCAGTTTCGGGATTCGCCCAACCTGCGTTAAGCAGATTGGCGTGATTCGACGGCTTCACATTTACGTTGTCGAATTTGACGGTTACGGTTACGGTTAACGTGGTGGTGGCGTTGGTGTCGGCCTCGTATGACTTATTGTTGCTCGGCGAGGTGCTGACGGTGAATTTCTCGTTGGCTTCTGCGCCCAATTCGGCTTGCATTTTTTCCTGCACCCAAATAATTTCAGGCGATTGGTAGTTTACATCGCCAGTGTCGCCCTTGTCGCCTTTATCACCTTTGTCGCCCTTGTCGCCCTTTGCGCCAGTATTGCCAGTCATACCTGCACGGCCACGTTTGCCTTCAGGAATTGAAAAATTGAGCCTGACGGTTACATCGCCGTTTGGTGCGGTGGTGGTGTCGGCTGTTACCTCGGCTGATAGTTCTGCGTCGTAGTTGCTGTCGTTGCGGCGCACGGTCTCGGTTGTGCCAATTTCGATATGCGGAGTTTTGCCAGCCTCACCTTTAATCACCGAAGCGTTGGTTAGGTTAGTCATATAGGCGTAGCCAGCCAAATGTGCGCCATCAGCGGATTGGTTGCGGTTGCGGATATACACATCGGCGGTCATTGGCTCGGTGGCGGTGTCGAGAACGGCAACCATACGGCCGTCTTGAATGTTGTCAGCGTCGGCAAGCATTGCTGCTGTTGAGCCATACACTTGGGCAATGGCAAAACCCTCGCCAGCCGCGCCGTCGCGTCCGTGGTTCAGGTCGAATGAGTATTGCTGGCCGTCGGTCAGGCGCAATGTTATTCGCACGCCGCCCTCGATGGCCGAACTTGTTACTGCGCTTACGCCTACACCTTTATCGCCTTTCAACAGCGAATAATCAAACAGCCGTTCCTTTCCGCTGGCTGTGATACCTAAAAGCCGTGCGCCCTCGATTGTCGATTGCGCGGCTTGTATTTGACTGATTTTAACCTCGTCTGCCATATCGTATTTTGCTTTAAATCACTATTATATATTGGTTGTCGCTTGTCTTGATATAAACACCGTCGTTGGTAACGAGTGCGCCTCGCGGTATGTCGTTGTCGCTGTCGGCAGGACGCAGGTCGTAGCCAAAATCGGGTGCAAGTGTGTATTTGAGCGATTTGCGGTCGCTCCAAGCCTGATTGTAGGCTGTTGAACCGTTAGCAAATAAAATCTGCTGCAACCCAGTTGCAGGGTCGGTAACAATAAGTTTGATGAGCCATTTCTTATCGTCGTAGCCTACGCAGTTGGGCAGACAATCGCCCACATACATATTGCCGTCAGCCGTAGTCTCCACTATTTTGGGGCTTCGGCAGTTGCGAATATGGCGGTATATGTAGGGATTCGCTAACATATCAATCAACAATATCTATCTCGCTCACACCAACGATTTTAGCGTTGGGATTGCGGTTGGTTACGGCCACTTGGCCAGTGAATTTCTTAAAAGTCCAAAACAAAAAACGGCGGCGGCGTTGATAGCGCACCACCGTCAGGCTGTCGCGTGTCTCGATGTTAACCGCGCCGCACAGCATACGAAAGTCTATCCACTCGTCGTGGTATTCGTATTGCGGTTGCGGCTCACCAGTAACGGTGTCGGTAACAATCACGGTGTCAACCTGAAACTTGTAGATTGTCTGCTGTTCAATCTTCTGCACTGATTGCAGATGTTTCAGTTTAACGCCCATTTCCTTAACCTCGTCGGCCAACTGGCTGTTGTTGGCTTTCAACTCGCTGATGGTTACTGACTGGCGTTTGGTTCGTGCGGCCAAAACGCTGTCGGCAAGCATATAGTAGTCGAGGTCGTCGGTCAGGGCTTCAATGTTGCCTCGCAAGCGGTCGC
>JAEEGG010027133.1_pt1 | contig 10880 bp, 9 predicted proteins | sample 9134161 | NCBI WGS metagenome assembly JAEEGG01 (sample SAMN16246543, study PRJNA631951) | gut metagenome | biome: gut microbiome; feature: rumen; material: CR-attached | host: Bos | place: Iran: Karaj | collected 2018-10
TCATCGCGCTCATCGGATCCTTCATCCAGCCGTCGTAGAAGTTGCCTTCTCCGCGCGACAGGGATTCCACGAATTCCTTCATAGAACCCCATGCAGAAGGGCACAGGCCATCGGGACGCTTTCCGTCGACCGATATCCACACCTGCCCTTCCTTGACATCGCAGGTATGCTCGATAGGATTCTCATAGCGCTCCATGAGATCCTCGTAAACAGTCTGGCGCAGAGCCGTAATCCTGACCTTCTTCATGACACCCTTCATTACTCCTGCTGGATTATGATACGAAGATAGCGAATATTTCGGGAATCATGAAGAAATGGTGGCTCAAGACGGTACGGAGCGACGGACACGAAGGGTCTGGATGATGACCGAAATGATGATTAGGAAAACTCCTGACCAGAAGGAAAAGTTCACTTCCTGCAGTTCTCCGAACAGGATCGCAGCTAATGCTATGCTGTAAACAGGCTCCAGATTGTAGGCGAGACTTACTGTAAACGCGGATAATGATCGGAGAGCCTGAAGTTGGAACAGGAAAGGAAGGACCGTGAAAACGGATCCGAGCAGCAGGAGCCAGAGGATGTCCGTTTGTTTGGGTACTATGTCGGCCACCGGAAGGAAAGGAATCAGCAGCGACAGGAAGAATACTCCTCCGATGAGTTCGTTGAGAAGCATTGTGGCACTGTCCTGCCCCGTTTTCTCAGCCACGTTTATATTCAGTATCGCAAACTCTACAGCACGGATTCGCGCCGCCTTGATCATCTTGAGGCCCGCAGCAACATCGCTATCGAGCGCCTGGTATTACAGGGTGAATGACCGGAGAGACGCCAGCGAGAGATGGTAGTCCCTCTCGGCTGCCAGGGTCTGCTCCAGGACCTCGTAATACAGGTCGGTCTCCACAAGATATTCAATCATGGAGATCTCTCCTTTAGTCAGCGCAGACAGCAGGAAGTCCCTGTTGTCGGTTTCCTCAAGCGAAGACCTCATCATCTCCGCATTTGCCTTCATGGCCTCGGCTTGCCTGAACTGTCCCAGGAGCTTATGGTACGACTCCTGCTCCAAGGCAGCTTGCCTTGACCTTGCGGCAGCCACCGCCGCCCGCGACTGTCTGATCTTGTTCGCAGAACTCCACAGCGGGATATTCAAGCCTATCGTAACTCCGCGGAACTTTTCTGCCGTGCGGATCTCGCTCATATAGCCGAGGGCAAGTTCAGGGAAACGGGCGGCCTTGTCGATCGAGAGTTGTTTTTCTCCAAGAGCAACCTCCTTGCGGATGAATTCCAGAGACGGATTCCTGGCAGAGGCTTCTTCGAACCATGTCTCGAAATCTCTCGGAAGGAATCCATCGGCATCGTAAGCCGTGGCCTCGTACCTGATTTCCTCGCCACCGTTCAAGGACTTCAACTCCGACAGCAGAGCCAGCCTTTCCGATTCCGTTTTGTTCGCCTGTCCCTGAACGGTCGTGTGATGGATCTTGGCTTTGTTGAGATCCAGGATTGTGGCATCTCCTGCCTTCAGCCTTTTCTCGTAAGCCCTCACCAGAGAACCTGATTGTTCAAGATGGGAAGCCAACTCTGAGAGATAGGCGTTACAGTATGTGAGTTCGATGCATATCTGCTCCGCGCGGAGCAATACGGCCTGCCTGGCGACCTTGTATCCCAAGCTGGAGAGAGAGTCCAGGATAGCGGCTTTCCCCGACCTCATTCCCGATACAGTAGGAATATCAAGCGGCTGGGAGACTCTCAGGTCGTGACGTCCTCCGATATTGTCGGCGCCCATCAGGTAGTTGAACTCAACCTCCGGATTTGCAAGGAAAGTTTCCGAGTGGTTGGCGAGCATATCAGCCTGCATCTGCTCCCCGGCGGCTTTCAATGCAGGATTGTTCCTCTCGATCATGTCGAGGACTTCCCTCATGGAACTCTGTGCCTCGGTCCGGACAGGGATGATGACCAATAAAAGAATATATAATACGCGTTTCATTTCTTGCGGTGGGTTAAAAGGTACATTACGGGTATTACGAAACCGTTGAGGAGGGTGGAAGACAGGAGTCCTCCGAGTATGACTGTAGCCATCGGAGACTGGATCTCATTTCCAGGGAGACCGCTCCCCAGAGCCAGAGGCAGCAGGGCGAGGGCAGAGGTGACTGCCGTCATGAGGATAGGATTCAGACGGTCGGCCGATCCTTCCCTGACGGCATCGATAGCTGATTTGCCCTCAGATGTCAGGACGTTGTACCTGTCGATAAGGAGCATCCCGTTCCTAGTAGCTATACCGAACAGAGATATGAAACCGATAATGGCGGGAATACTCAGTATCCTTCCTGTCAGGAATACCGCCAGGACTCCTCCTATCAGCGCCAGCGGCAGGTTCAGCAGCACCAGAAGCGACTGCCCTGCATCCTTGAACTCTCCGTAGAGCAGCATGAATATGATGAATATGCTTATCATGCTGACCAACGCTATGGTCTTGGATGCCCTTTCCTCGCTCTCGAACTGGCCTCCGTACTCGATCCGGTAGCCATCCGGCAACGTAACGTGCTCCCCGATTTCTTCCTTGATGGAAGCTACGGCCTTGGCGAGTTCGCCTCCGGTGGCGTTGCAGGAAACCACGAGTTTACGGCTTACGTTTTCCCTGTTGATGGTATTCGGACCGGAAGATGAACTTATGTCAGCTATCTGGTTCAGCGGAACCTTCAGTCCTCCAGGGGTATCTACCATGAGGTCTCCAATCCTCTGGATGCTGGACTTGTATTCATCTTTAACCTTGAGAGTCAGGTCGAAAGAACGGTTGCCCTCGTACACTGTGGAGACGGGGTCTCCCTCCAGCATGACTTTCACGAACTCGGCGAATTCAGGAAGGCTTATGCCGTATCTGGCTAACATCTCCCGTCTTGGGACAATGTTGAGTTCAGGCCTTCCGACCTGCTGCTCAACATTGATGTCGACTATTCCTTCCACTTCGGAAATCGCCGACTTGATCTGCTGTCCGATGGAGTACATCTTGCTCAAGTCCGTTCCGAATACCTTTATGGCGATATTGGATTGTGTTCCGGACAACATAGCATCAATCCTGTGTGAAATAGGGCCTCCGATCTCGATATTGACACCCGGGAGGACTGAGAGTTTCTCCCTGATCTCTTCCGTGAGCTTCTTCCTGCTCTTTCCCTTCAGTTCGAACGGGCATTCGAACTCGGAGCAATTGACTCCGAAAGCGTGTTCGTCAAGTTCCGCACGTCCGGTCTTTCGGCCGACGGTACGAATTTCGGGGATGCTCATAAGCAGTTCTTCGGCCATCAGTCCCAGGCGGTTGGATTCTTCCAGGGAAATACCTGGTACAGAACTCATTGCGATGGTGAATGATCCTTCGTTGAAAGCCGGCAGGAAACTCCTGCCAAGAGAAAAGAACATAACGAGAGCTGCTGCCAGGAAAGCAGCGACTGTACCTATCACGATTCCTTTTCTTTCCAAGGCTCGTTCCAGTAACCTTTTGTACCTTTTTTTCAGCCAGGCTGCCACAGGAGCGTCTTCTTCCGGGTTCCTGGAAGATGTACCTTCCCCTCCGGTATGGTCTGGAAGCAGGTACGAGCCAAGGACCGGAGTGACCGTAAGGGCGACCAGGGTTGATGTCATCAGGGATATGATGAAGGTGATTCCCAGAGGCTTCAGCATCCTGCCCTCCATTCCTGAAAGGAAGAACAACGGGAGGAAGCATGCTATGATGATCAAAGTCGAGTTCAGCATAGGCATCCTGACCTCCTTCGATGCTTCATACACGACCTTCAGCACGCCTTTGTCACCGCGAGAGCGCGCCTGCCGCAGACGTTTGAATACATTTTCCACATCCACGATAGAGTCGTCTACAAGTGAACCTATGGCGATAGCAATACCTCCGAGGCTCATTGTGTTGATGGTCAGGCCCATCCATCTCGACACCAGCAATGCGATCACGATTGACAGCGGGATGGAAACCAGGGAAATCAATGTGGTCCTCCAGTTCATCAGGAATATGAACAAAACCAGGATTACGAACAGGCCGCCCTCGATGAGCGATTTCTTCACATTGCTGATGGATCCTTCGATGAACCGTGACTGGCGGAATATTTCAGAATTGACCTTGACATCCTTCGGAAGATTCGGCTTGATTCCGTCAAGAGCTTTGTCCAGCCTTTCGGTAAGTTCCAGGGTGTTGGTCGCCGGCTGCTTCGTGACGGTCATGATCACTGCCGGCCGGCCGTCGTTCGAGGCAACGCCCAGGACAGGTGTCTTGGCGCCTACCGTTACGTCGGCAATCGCTTCCATGGTCACGGGCGATCCGTTAGGAGAGAGTTTCACCACTGCCTTCCGGAGATCCTCCAAATCGTTCGTGGACAGTACTCCGCGTACGATATATTCGTTCCCATATTCATAGAGAGTGCCTCCGGCGGCGTTCTGGTTCATTCCTTTTACCGCGTAGATAACTTCGTCCATGGAGACTCCGTAGTGGCGCATCCGCCCGGGATCCATGAGTATCTGGTATTCTTTGATATCCCCGCCCATCACTGCCACCTGGGCGACACCTCCCATGGAGAGCAGCAGCGGCCTTATGGTCCAGTCGGCCAGGGTGCGGAGGTCTTCTATCGATGTGGAATCCGCAGTCAGGCCAATGATCATAAGTTCTCCCAGGATGGAGGCCTGGGGACCAAGCGTCGGTTTCCCGACACTCGACGGGAGGTCTTCCCCGACCATCGCCAATTTCTCGCTGACAATCTGGCGGGCCTTGTATATGTCGGTACCCCAGTCGAATTCAATGTTCACTATCGAGAATCCGGTGGTTGAGGATGACCTCACCCTCCGGACGTTAGTGGCTCCGTTTACTGCGGTTTCGATAGGAAAGGTTACCAGCCTCTCGACTTCCTCGGGGGCCATTCCTTCTGCTTCAGTCATTACGACCACCGTCGGCGCGTTCAGGTCTGGGAACACATCGACTTCCGTATGTCTGATCGAGTACAGGCCTGCGACAAGGCACAGCGCGGCTATTACCAGAACGGCCGCCCTGTTGTTCAGTGAGAACCGTATGATTCCGTTGAGAAGGCCATTCTCATGCTGTATGCGTTCCATAGGCCTAGTGGTTATGGGTGTGCCCGGCTGGAACGGAAGCCACTCCGGCGAGTTTAACGTGAACCGTGCCGGTGACTACTATCCTTTCTCCCTCAGAGAGGCCTTCCTTGACAAGGCCCTCGTCGCCGTCCGATTGCCCGAGAATTACTTCGCGGCGCAGGAAGGCATCGTCGTCATCTTCGTCTGGAACGAATACGTAATGGACTCCCTGGTCCTCGACGACCGCGGATAGAGGGATAATCAGACCCTCGTGCGGGCTGGATGTCTTGAGGAATACTTCAACGTATGATCCTGGTACCAGGTCGCCTTTGTTGTCGAATTCGAAAGTGACAGGGATATAGAAATCGCCGTCGGAAGTCCTCCCGTAGCTGACCATCCTGCCTCCGAGTTCATCTAGGCTGTACAGACGGTCGCTGTACGAGGCCTTGAAATTCGCGCCCCTTATTCCAGCGATCATTCCGTAGTATCTCTCCGGGACGTCCACCCTGAGTCTTAGACGCCGGTTCCTGCTGACAGTCGCGATAGGGGTCCCAGTCTCGACATAGTCTCCGCTTTTCACGGAGAGGTTCTTGATGAAACCCGCGAGGGGAGAGGTGACGGTAATGCCTCCTCCGGAAGCCCCTCCGGAAGAAAGGGCTTCGTATTCAGCCTTGGCATATTCATACTCAAGCCTGCTCTTGTCCAGGTGACTCTCGCTTACGATGTTGTCATTGTTGAGCTGGAGGTCCCTCTCATATTCTTTCTTCGCGGTTTCGAAGGCGGCTTTAGCCTTCGCCAGCTTGTCGCCTGTACCGAGGTTCTTGGAAGAGATCGTGGCTATCCTCGTCCCGACCCCAACGGCAGAGCCTTCGCTCAGGCTTCCGAGGGTGACGATTCCTTCGCTCTTGGCGACGACGGTCATTTCATCTCCGGTGGCGGAAATTATCTGTCCGCTCGTGCGGATGACCTCGGCGAAATCACCGGAACGGACTTCTCCGATGCTGATACCCAGGGCTTCCTGTCTTTCAGGGCTTATTTCGATGATTCCGTCTCCGTGGTGATGTCCTGCTTCTTGTTCTTCGTGCCCTTCGTGGTCATGATCGTGGCCGTGTTCGTGGACATGGTTGTGGCAGCCGTTAAGGACAGCACAGGCTGCCATTATGATGATGGTAGAATGTTTCATTGATGGAATATGTTGATTGTCAATAGTCTATACCAAAACAATAAAGACTGTTGACCATCAGCAATTTATCCGCCAGGTAAGTATGGGAGGTGAATGATGCCGGACATTGGAAGTGGATACCGGTGCTGTTCGCACGGTGTGCGGAAGGAAGATAGCCGGTGAGGAGGAATCAAGAGCCGTAACCGGAGGAATATCCAGTCTCAGGATATCCGATGGGCAGTATTTCTCCCTCGATACGCAGTGGCTCTCGTCTTCTTCGTGCTCGTCGTCCGTACAACCGTCCAGCTCGCAGACCTCCTTGACAAGGCATATCATCGCCTGATGGTGGTGGTGCGGCACCATGGTGGTGAACAGAACCATCAGCATCGCCATCAAGGTCGGAAGTATAGCGAGTTTCCTGAGCATCAATGCAAAAGTAATGATTATTCCCAACTTTGCAACCAGGTTGCAGGAAGGAAGCGCTATTTTGCCTCCGTAAAACAACGGAAGACATATGGCACATAACCATCACGAAGAACACGAGCACGAGGAGAACCCGAGGCACAGACTGATACTGATAGCTGTAACGGCTGTGCTTCTCGCGGCAGCTGTATTCATTGAAAAGAAATGCAACCTGACAGCGTGGAAGCTGCTGCTGGTATATCTGGTCCCTTACCTCCTGATCGGCTGGGATACACTTAAGGAGGCTGCTGAAGGAATCGCGCACGGAGACGCTTTCGACGAGCATTTCCTGATGGCCATCGCTACGTTAGGAGCGCTTTGCATCGGCTTCCTCCCAGGAGCGGAAACGGCATTTCCGGAGGCCGTATTCGTAATGCTGTTCTTCCAGGTAGGGGAGTTGTTCGAGGGGATTGCCGAGGGCAGGAGCAGGGATCGTGCGTCGTTACAGTAAGCCCAAAGGTTGTACATGTTGAAGGAGTTATGCTGAATGAAACCAGTATTGAAATAGATTCAGGTAGTTCCTTTGAGCTTATCGCCACAGTTTATCCCAAGTCTGCAACAAATAAGGGCATAATATGGACTAGTAGTAATGACAATGTCGCTACAGTGGATGCTGGTATGGTAAAAGGCATTTCCCCTGGTGAGGCTACCATAAAGGCAACAACAGTTGATGGCGCATTTGATGCTATTTGTAATGTAAGAATCAATGCCCCAGAATTCAAATGCCTTACCTTTACTTCTACCGGAGAGACAACCATTTCCCTTGTAAAGGAGGGAAGTCCTGACGATGTTTCACTTGAGTATAGTGTGAATAGAGGTACCTGGACGGCCTATACCGTAGGTAATGCCATTGCCCTGACCGACGGGGCTAAAGTGTCTTTCAGGGCCGGGGCAGACGGAAACACTTCATTTAGTAAATCAGATAATCCTTATTATAATTATTATAAGTTTGCTATTACCGGAAGCGGAGCTGTTGCTGCATCTGGAGATATTATGTCTCTTCTTGATAGAGAAGGGAGTTTAACTATACCATCTTCATATTGCTTCTGCCAGCTGTTTGATGGATGTACGATTCTTACAGAAGCACCTGATCTTCCTGCGACAACTCTGGCAGAAAGGTGTTATTCTAAAATGTTTAATGGATGTACTAGTTTAACTACTGCACCTGATCTTCCAGCAACAACTCTGACAGACTTGTGTTATTTTAACATGTTTTATGGTTGTACCAACTTGACCACTGCACCAGATCTTCCGGCAACGAGTCTGGCAGAAAGGTGTTATGATAGCATGTTTGCATACTGTACCAGCTTGACCACTGCACCAGAACTTCCAGCAACAACACTGGCAGATAGCTGTTATCATTTTATGTTTGCAGGCTGTGCTGGTTTAACTACAGCATCCGAGCTTCATGCAACAACTCTGGTAAAAAGTTGTTATCATGGCATGTTCTGGGGTTGTACCAGCTTAACAACTGCCCCCGAGCTTCCTGCTACATCACTGTCAGAAAGTTGTTATCGGGCTATGTTTGCACACTGTACTAGTTTAACTACTGCTCCAAAACTTCCTGCAACAACTCTGGCAGAAAAGTGTTATTGTTGTATGTTTATGGGTTGTACCAGTTTGAGCACTGCACCCGAGCTCCCTGCAATAACTCTGGCAAAAGATTGTTATTTGCAGGTGTTTATGGGTTGTACCAGTTTAACCACTGCTCCAAGACTTCCTGCAACAACTCTGGCATATGGTTGTTATGAAGATATGTTCGCATCATGTACCAGTTTGACCACAGCACCAGAGCTTCCTGCAACAACTCTGGAAATGCGTTGTTATCAACACATGTTCTCTGGTTGTACCAGTTTGACCACAGCCCCAAAGCTTCCAGCAACAACTATGGCATGGAGGTGTTATTCTGGCATGTTCTCTAGCTGTACAAGTCTTACCACAGCACCAGAACTTCCTGCAACAACTCTAGCAGATTATTGTTATTATCGCATGTTCCAAAGGTGTACCAGCTTAACAACCGCCCCCGAGCTTCCTGCTACAACACTGTCAGAAGGTTGTTATAATGAGTTGTTCTATGGCTGTAGTAATCTAAATTATATAAAGGCATTCTTTATAACAACTCCGGATGATACATATACAAAGGACTGGGTATCAGGTGTCGCTCGAAGAGGGACTTTTGTCAAGAATAAAGATGCAACATGGGATGTGACTGGTGTAAACGGAGTGCCTGAAGGCTGGACAGTGCTGACAGACGAATCATCAGTTCCAGAAGCAATAGATCTTGGACTCCCATCCGGCCTGAAATGGGCATCCTTCAACGTCGGTGCGTCAAAGCCAGAAGAGTATGGAGATTATTATGCTTGGGGAGAAGTTGAAACAAAGGACACTTACTCCTGGGAGACATATAAATGGTGCAACGGCAGCTATAACACCTTGACGAAATATAACACACAAAGTGATTCTGGCACGGTAGACAACAAAACCACCCTCGACCCTGAAGATGATGTCGCCGCAACAAAATTAGGTGGGAAATGGCGAATGCCAACTGACGAGGAATGGTCGGAATTGATGGATAAATGTACTTGGACGTGGACTACCCAGAATGGAGTGAACGGAAGATTGGTTACCGGATTAAATGGCAACACCATCTTCCTTCCCGCCGCCGGCAGCCGGCGCGGGACCAGTCTCTACAATGTCGGCTCTCACGGGTACTACTGGTCGTCGTCGCTCGGTACGAGCCTCTCGAGGCACGCGTTGGGCGTGGACTTCTATTCAGTTTATGTCTACAGGGACCTCGGCAACCGCTACTACGGTCAATCCGTCCGTCCTGTCCTCGCAGAATAATCATAATCTTCCCTCCATCTGAAGACAGGCAAACAGCTCTTAGGATTACCTGGGAGCTGTTTTTGGATTGGATCGAATGTGAAGTTGAAATAGCTATTCCGCAAGACCCGTAAAGAACTCTTCTAGATTCTTTACTAGTTCTTTCTTAGCATCTGGAAAGGCACTCATAATAATGGAGATGGCCTCATCTCCTTCATATTCGCTTAGCTTGCCAGAATCATCGTAAGTATAGACATGGTATTCTTTACCTTGTTTCCAATTGCCATACTTATCTTTTGCGGTAAATCGTGCGACATAGAGAGTCCCTTGATTATGGCTGGCCTGAATATCCTCTGTTATCTTAGTCAGTGAATCAATTATTGGTTTTAGGGAATCAACTTGGGCTCTATAACTGTCATATTGAGCTGAATACTCAAGTACCTGTTTATAATCATACGAATAGATTCCGATGTAATCAGATGCATCCGCCATTTTATCAAGAAGATCAGCCTGCTTTGAGAACTCATCTTCGAAGGCGTTATTTGCTTCTATATACTCTGGAGCATATTGATAGTAATCCTTATCAATCTTAATAGTTTGAACTTTTACTCCCTTAATGTCTGTTTCATTGAAGGCTTTAATGTCTTTTTCGATTTTGCTTCCGCAAGAGGTAAGCATTAAAGATGTCAAAAGAACGAAAACAAATGTGTACTTATTCATAGGTATTTCATTATTAAAACATTATTCACTAATCACTAGCAGGAAACCTATCCGCTATTTACTGGTCAATTCCTGATACATCTTGAATAGTTCTGCGACAATAGAATTAGTCAGCTTCTCGCAAAGAGAGCTTTTTCGGGACTAACTTGAAACAATCCTTGCAACATACCTCTCCATCAACTTCCCATTCTTATAAACTGCAAAACCTTTCTTCCCTGTATGAAGAATAATACCCATGTATTCACAACCTGGTTGCTTACCAGCCAACTTGGCTTTCTTCAGTGCATCTTCGAGCGAACGGCAATAATGTGTAATCATGCCGCGAAATTAGAGGGAGGATGTGCCAAGATATGGGTAATTTGGGTTTCTTGGAAGAATCTTTATAATGGGTTTAATGGAGTTGTCAAAAGACACGACCCCTTTCAGAACGTGTTTAAAACAGGATGAAACTGCGACAAAACTGCGACTAATAGAAAAAGAAAAGACACCTACATCGCTGTAAGTGTCTGATTCTGAGGAGTGAGGACTGGCAGATTTGAACTGCCGACCTCTTGCCTGTCAAGCAAGCGCTCTAAACCAACTGAGCTAAGCCCTCGTTTGGACTGCTAATATAGTATTAATATATCAAACTGCCAAATTGAAG
>JAEEGG010027134.1_pt1 | contig 10879 bp, 4 predicted proteins | sample 9134161 | NCBI WGS metagenome assembly JAEEGG01 (sample SAMN16246543, study PRJNA631951) | gut metagenome | biome: gut microbiome; feature: rumen; material: CR-attached | host: Bos | place: Iran: Karaj | collected 2018-10
AACCATCTTCTGCCAAGGTTGCAATGATCCCTTCAACCGAAGCAGACATCGATGCAGATCATGCTCAGAAGTTTATCAACCTGGTTGATATGCTTGAAGATCTGGATGATGTTCAGCAGGTTTACCACAACGGTTCTATTTCTGATGAAGTTGCTGCAACTCTCGAGTAATAGATAACTGTATTATATTGTAGTTATATTAGAAGGCCGGAGGCGTTTTGCCTGCCGGTCTTTTTGTTTCTATGTTTCAAAAATAATTATTTGAAAGGATTGGATCTTCTCTACGTTTGGTTGATAAAAAATAAACAAATCTTATCTTAATAAATTTAAAAAATTTTTTGATATGCTTAAAAATTACGCTTTATCAGTGAATGTGATATCAAATTAGTTATGATATCATTTGTAATAGATTTCATGTCTTTATGAAATGATGTTATTGATGCTTGTTTATAAGGTTTGTGGGCTATAATATGAAAAATATTGTTTTATCTTTGGATTTAGGTGCTGTAAATACTGGGTATTATTTATGTAGTTATGATAATAATGCAGATTTCATCGATACATCGCTTACTGATGCTGGTACAGTTGTTGTAAATCCAGATAAAATAAAATTTTCACAGGAAGAAAGAAGAATTGTACGCCATCGCATAAGAGGTTTTAAAAGATTTAAATTTGCCCGAGCTTTACTTGATCAAATTGTTACGAAATTACTCGGTAACTCGGCAGAGTCGTTAGACTCTAAAGAATTGATGGATTTAAAAATTTGCCTTTCTGGATTGCTTAAAAGAAGAGGCTATACTAGATTTGAACAAGATATAGATGAAACTGATATCAGTAATTTTTTTATTGAAGATTATTATAAGCTGATAATAGAACCGCTTTTAAACTGCAATGGAGGTTTGTGTATTCCTAATGATTTAGCATGGGCTTCCGATGCAACTATTATCGATCTCATTCAATCTCTTCTTGAATTTAGTTATGACAATTATAGTTTTATTAACAGTCAATTGGTACGACTCATAAATGTTTTAGATTCTTTGAATAAACCACAAGATATACTTGATGAATTTGGCGATTCTGTAGATAGTTCAATTATAGGCATCATTCAGTCCTTCGATGGAACTGAAAGAAAATCTCTTAAAAGATCAATGCAGGAAATTTTAAAGTTTGTTGAGAACTGGAATAATGAAAACCAACTTGGAAATAAACATCGAAAAAAATATTTTGAAGATATAAACCTTGAAATTGAAAGAGATTCTCGCTTGAGCAGATTTTTAAAAATTACAGGATTAAATGAACGACAGCTAGCAAATTTGATTGGAAATATTAGTAATCTGCAACTTCGTGGATTAAGAAGATATTTTTCATCAGAAAATAAACAACCTGTCACTGTCTTTGATCCTGAAAAATTGAAAAATGCTTTTATTTATAATTTGAATTATAACCATAAAGACAATAATAACAGAGACCATTGGAATGAAATTCAAAAGGCAAAACAATTATTCAAAACTAATTCTGTTATTGAAGTTCTTAAGGAACTTGATCCATGTGCAACTATTCCTTGTTATGAGGATATGAATAATAGGAATCCACCTAAAGATCAAACTCTGTTACTTAATCCAGACGTTTTGAACAAGGAATATTTAAATTGGAAAGTTTGGGTTGATAGAATTGTTGATGACTACAAGTGTAATGAACAGTTTCAAATTGATTATCACATTGAACATATTTATAAACTTACTGATAGAAAATCTCGTATTCCTGTTCAAGTAGGTGGCGTATATGTAAAGAAAGATGATGAAAATTATAAGTATTCATATTTGTTGCAAAGAATAATGGATCGTACGATTTCTGCAGATCCTTATAGAATTAAATCTCTTTGTAAAAATAGTCGTAGTCAAATTGCTATTCAGAATGCTGAATCTAAGGAAAGATGTGACAACGGTAGACTCCGTCGTTTATTGGGTGAAAATGAATTTGCTCAATTTATGATTTTTGCCGATAAATACTATAAGGAAGTTGATTCAGCAAGAGCAGGTTGCTGGCTTTTAACCGATTCTTCTCTTTTTGAATTATCCAATATTAATCCGCCTAAGAAAAATAGTATTAAACATATACTTATTGAAAATATTTTTGGACAACATGTTTCTGATGGAGAATTTAAATTTGAAAATTTTAAAGAACTTTGGACTGAAAAAGATGGAAGAAGTTCATTAAGATCTCTCTGTTCAAAGATTGAAGAGATACGAAAAAAGTATGGCAATTATTATAATGATGTTTATCATGAGGTGTCTAAGAAACGGCTTGTTGCAAATTCAAAATTTAAGGATGAATTTGCTGATGTCAATAAAAGCATAGAATATACTGAACAAGCAGTTAAAATTTTAGAAAAAAATATTAATCGACTAAATATTGATAACGAAAGTGTAATGTTAGTTAATAATCCTTATTCTTTATCGCAAATTTTTAATTTGATGGAAAAGGATCTTGCTGGTTTTAGTTCAAATGTTTTAGCTGTTCATTTGGAAAATGCTTGTCGTATGAAGAAATGTGGTGATAAATCATTATGTACAAGATTACCGGCTGATAGTATTAGACCTATTGATGGTATTGTTGCTCGCATAACAGATAGGGAGGCCTTTGAACTATCTGAGATTATAGTAGGTTACATTAAAAAATTAGACCAAAATATAAATCTAAAAAATGAACATTTGTCCTTGATTGTTGCATTAGAAAAAAATGAATTTTCTTACGAAGTTGAATTAAATAAGGACATTAAGAACAATAAAAATAAGAAGGAGAAATACGAAAAATTAGCTAAGAAACAGACTGCTTATTTTGATAACAAAGAGAACAGAATAAAAAAATCATCTCATGATATATGTCCATACACAGGATATGCTTTGACTAATGATGGGGAAATAGATCATATAATTCCTAGAGCAGAGACGAGATCAAGATGTTATGCTGTGTTCAATTCTGAAGCTAATTTGATATATTGTTCTAAAAAAGGTAACCAGGATAAAACTAATAAAACAAAGTTATTAAGTGATTTGAATCCTGATTATCTTTTTAAAGTATTCGGCACTAGAGATGTTAATGAAATTAGAGAAAAAATAGGTAAAGAAGTTAATCGAATTAAGAATGAATATGGTAGCAATATTGTTTTTCATGCACTATCAGAGAATGAGCAGATATGTTTACGACATGCCTTATTTCTTGAACATGATTCTGAAATTTTCAAAATGGTTTTAGCTTTGTTAAATACTAGACCTTCTAATATAGTTAATGGAACACAAGGGTATTTTGCAAAATGTTTAAATAGTAAAATTTCGCAAAATTTGTCTTTTAACAAATGGCTAAACGATAATGGTATAAAATTAGATATCTCGTTCGTTAAGACTCCGTTGGATGACAATAGAATAGTCCGAGATAAAGTGTTAGGTATTCCTAAGCAAAAAAATCAACCTATCTTTTCTCATTCTGTTGATGCCTTCTGTTCTTTTTTGTCAGCAGTTAAAAATTGCAGTCACCTAGTTGATTTTAATATGTCCGAGAAATTAGATAACAAATTAGCTAATCCGGAGTTATCAGAAAACAGAGACTTTATTAATTCATTACTTCCTGAATCTTTAAAAGCCAAAGCAATTGAAAGTAAAAATTGTTTAAACAAAGACGAAAGTTCTTATAAATTCACTAAGGATGGAATATATGCAATGAAGTTTATCAATATCATTGGTTGTGATGGTAAACTTTTTGCCGGTTTTGATACGAATGAAAGTAATAGTGTGTGTTTAGATAAGAGAAAACTAAAAAAAATAAATTTGCTTTCAGATTATTATGTAAACAATGATGGGATAAAAGGATTAAATCTTGATTTCAATGGAGTTTGGAAGATCGATAAAACAAGAGTTTTGACTGATTATTTTGATGGAAAGCTAAGTGATGAACAATGTAAAGTCTTACAAGAAATAGAGTATTCAACTCAGAAGAGGGATTTGACTGATATTTTATTTCCTAAAGATAATCCTATCCTCCTTAAAGAAATTAATTTTACTGAATCATTAAAAAATAAGAACAATAGTAGTATCAATCAAGACACAATTGATTTATCTGAATTTGCTGCTCATATTGATACATTAAAAATAAAACTTATCGGACAAGTAAACGCTAATTCGATAGATTTTTCAAAGTATACCTGTGAATTATCGTTCTTTACAGATTGTTCAAACGGGGAAAAAATTTATTTAGGTACTTCCGCAGGTAATATTGTAGCTTTAACATCTAAAACTGAAAATCTGTCTCAAATAATACCAATTGTTGAAAATTTTATTGAAAAAAAGCTTGAATTTGAAAATGGTTTAAAGGAATACAAGATTCCCAATAATTGCTATAAAGAGTATTTCGTATTTAGTTTTTTGAATGCGGATATTTATGAAATACCTAGAAGTAAATTGTTCCGTTTAAAGATTTTTAATAAAAATCTTATGTTACCTTCTGGATTTGATTTGATTTATAAATTTATTAAAAATCAGTCATTTATAGAAAATTTATATCTCAGAAAATCGAATAATCTTAGTGATTCTGAGATTATACAAAATGCTCTAAAAAAAATATTTAAGCCAAATGGGGATAAGAAAACACCACATCATGCTTCGAGAAGGGTTTATTCCTTGCCTTGTATTGCGAATCCGTCTGGTGGTTTGATAATAAGACGAATGAACTATGATCACTCATATATATATCAACAGGTTGCTTGTGGTTCTAGATTGTATAAAGCTTTTGCTAAAGTAAATGATCCAAAACATTCTAACAAAGTAAAGATTGATGCAAATAGTGCTGTGTTGGCTGATTTTGTATCAAATAGTGCGAATGTTAAATTAAGTGAGTTTGAGAACGATAAAGGTAAAAATGTACAGTTTTTTGACTTTACTAAGGTAGTTGATCTAGATATAAATAATGATGATTATAATTTTGATCAATTGGGCATAAGACAGATACAGATGTCTTTATCTACAGAAAGTAGAGCAAAGCTTATTGTAACTATTGAGAAAGACAAATTCGTAAGATTATTAGCAAGAAATCAGCAACACGATTTATTTAATTCTTTTGAATTTGATTTTCATATGAAACTTAATAATAAGTTCGATGTTCTGGTAGATGATCCAGCTTTGTATGAGAAAGAACTTACCATTTTAAGTAAACCTCGAGAAAATAAAAATAAGGAATGTACTGTAACTATTGTTGAGGTGACAGCTGACAATGTGACTTTTACATACGATACTAATAGCAAGCCATCTTCATCAACCTATGATCTTTTTTCATCAAGTTTAAAAGAATGCGATATTTGATCATTTCAAATTATGGGACTCGCCTAGGTGTTTCAGGTGCATTGCTTACAGTTCATGAAAATACTAACCTTATTCGTGAGATACCATTGTCGCGATTACGAGCGGTTTGTATTACAAAAAATGGGGTTAGTTTATCTTCTTCTTTAATAAAGGAATGTGCCGCGAGAGGAATTAGAATTTTTTTTCTTGATTGGAGAGGGGTATCAATTGCTTGTGTTTCTGGTGAGTATCAAAGAGCTACAGTAACAATTAGAAAAAATCAGTTTAAATTTATTGATTCTGATGCAGAAGTTAGAAATGTTGTTAAGGAAATTGTTATCACAAAAGTTCGGAATCAGCGGGCAACCCTTTTGTATTTTAATAAGGTAGTTGATCCAGCGATAGAAAAAAGGAAAATTATTGAGCATGCTGTAGAACTTATTGATAGTAATTTAATATTACTAAAAAATCAGAATTTGATGACTATAAATGACTGGAAGAATTATTTATTTGGGTGTGAAGGATTATGCGCAAAGCTTTATTGGAATTGCTTGAAAGATGCTTCGCTTTTTCCTTCAGATTTTCGAAATAGGGAAGGAAGGGGAAGTATTGATATAACAAATCAATGCTTAAATTATGGATATGCCATTTTATCGAGTTTTGTTTGGAGTAGTATTGATAATGCAGGATTAGAATTGTATGCCGGTCTGTACCATGTTGATCGCCCTGGTAAGCCGTCGCTTGTTTTGGATTTAATGGAAGAGTATAGAGCTTGGGTTGTTGATAGAATTGTAATTAAGTTAAGGCATAAGTTGGAAAAAATGGAGCAGATAGATGCAACAATAAAAAAGCAAATATCAAACGAAATTCTTAAAACGGTTTCTAATAAATATTCCTATTATAATAAAAAGATTAGGCTGGATAATATTATCCAGCGACAGGTATATAAATTAATGGCGGTTATCAATGGTAACGAAACTAATTATAAAGGTTATAAATTTAAGTGGTAGGATTTTATTGCCATGAATGGTTATGCTAAGTATGTTGTTTGTTACGATATTAGTGATAATCGTAACAGAGCAAAATTTTTCACTGAGTTAAAAAATTTGGGATTGATCGCAGTCCAATATTCTGTTTTTTTGGGTGAATTGAATTCGAGTGAACTTAAGTGGTTGACCAAATTGGCTTCACAACATGTTAAGAGCCCTGATAAATGTTTTTGGTTGCAAATACCCTTTGATGTTAATAATTTTTCAAAATTTCCAGGGTATCAAGAGTTTAAGTTTATTGAGCATGATGGGTATGATTGTATTTGATTCTGATAGTTCTATTCCTGTGTCACTTTTGAGACAGTTTTGTTTCTGTCCTAGAATTCCTTATTTTTCTCTGGTCAGAGGTATTTCTCCATCCAATCCTGGTTGGGTAGAAGACGGAATCATATTCCATGATAAAACAAAATATTTAATAAAACGTCGAAAATTTGAAAGGTACGGCATTATGGAGCCAAAATTTAAATTTTCTGTTTACCTTAAAAGTAGTAATTTGGGACTACACGGCATTTGTGATGCAATTATTTATGATGAAGAACGAATTATTCCGTGTGAATTTAAGTCAGGAAGCTTGAAAAATATTTCAATTGGAGCAAAAGTTCAATTATACGCTTATTGCATAATGGCAAGTGAAAAACACAAAATTCCCATTACTAAAGGAATCATTTTGTCTGAGAAATCAGATAATTTCTATGTATTAGAAATAAATAAGGAGAGAACTGAAAAGTTCAAATTACTATTAGACAAGTTCAAAAATAGTATCTTTACGGATCAAATACCACACAGTTCATCAAGTGAACGCCAATGTTCACAGTGTGAATATCTCAATTTCTGCTCAGACAGAATGTAGATCAAGATGTCTTTGAGAATCTCAAAGACAGTTGCTTGATTCAATCTTGAATTTAGTTGATTCCAGCTCGCTCTTTCGAACGATTTTGAAAACTTTGCATGTTATAATGATCGTATTTTAAGATAAAAAATCTCATAAATCAATATTTTTTTTACATATTTTTTATTGAGAAAAATAACTTAAAATTTTACTCCTATCACATTGATTTATAACTAAAAAATTTAGAGTATCAGTATTATAACATGCAGGTTTTCGACTGAAACACGGGGTTAAATCTCAATGGCGCAGAATTATATCAGTATCAGTATTATAACATGCAGGTTTTCGACTGAAACAGTATAATAGATACTTCGTTGTCTTTGCCATTTTGTATCAGTATTATAACATGCAGGTTTTCGACTGAAACTCTATAGCCTTTGGAACCTTGCCGACAATCAATTCAGTATCAGTATTATAACATGCAGGTTTTCGACTGAAACTAATAGTACCTTAGTATATAAATATATTTATATATGTATCAGTATTATAACATGCAGGTTTTCGACTGAAACCCTATCCTTTTCATACCCCCCTACCCTTATAGATGTATCAGTATTATAACATGCAGGTTTTCGACTGAAACTATTTTGTGAAAGTCAAAGTCGCGATCTTCCATCGTATCAGTATTATAACATGCAGGTTTTCGACTGAAACTGCGCATGATGCACAATCTAAACAGTAAGACCGGAGGTATCAGTATTATAACATGCAGGTTTTCGACTGAAACTGTATGGAAAAATTCAAAAGCTAAATTGTGAAGTATCAGTATTATAACATGCAGGTTTTCGACTGAAACTAACTTTTTGCTCTTCATAGACTGTTGTCTTAAAGGTATCAGTATTATAACATGCAGGTTTTCGACTGAAACTCAAAGCCCACAACTCTCCTTTAATGTCATTGAGTATCAGTATTATAACATGCAGGTTTTCGACTGAAACGTAGAAAAAACCTGTGAACAGTACGAATTTAGTTAAGTATCAGTATTATAACATGCAGGTTTTCGACTGAAACCATAAACGCTCAGATTGAGCAGAGTGATTTGTGTAGTATCAGTATTATAACATGCAGGTTTTCGACTGAAACTTTTTAAGAAATCCGCTATGTGGAATACCCCACTTGTGTATCAGTATTATAACATGCAGGTTTTCGACTGAAACGTCTTTATGGTCATGTTTATATACCCTTTTCAAAGTATCAGTATTATAACATGCAGGTTTTCGACTGAAACTTCGTCGGGATCAAGCTGTAGCGTGTGTCCTTTTAGTATCAGTATTATAACATGCAGGTTTTCGACTGAAACTCTGCTTATGATGCTGGATGAATTCCCTGCTTTGGTATCAGTATTATAACATGCAGGTTTTCGACTGAAACTCCGGTGCTCTGCCTTCGTCCTGGAAGTCATCGGTATCAGTATTATAACATGCAGGTTTTCGACTGAAACAGCAAACAGCCACGCAGAGCGTGGCAACATTTGCGTATCAGTATTATAACATGCAGGTTTTCGACTGAAACTCGAGAATTGCGGGTGCAAATAAAGCCATAAGTAGTATCAGTATTATAACATGCAGGTTTTCGACTGAAACAACCAGTCCTTAGCCCAGTCTAACCCCTTGTTGACAGTATCAGTATTATAACATGCAGGTTTTCGACTGAAACGCACTATATGTTGTATTGTTATCCTGAGTCTGAAGTATCAGTATTATAACATGCAGGTTTTCGACTGAAACAACTCAAAGGCGGAGTCCTGTGCCAGCTTTTCATCCGTATCAGTATTATAACATGCAGGTTTTCGACTGAAACTAATCAAAAAATTTGAGGGTTTACGACTGAAAGCATGTATCAGTATTATAACATGCAGGTTTTCGACTGAAACCAACTATAGCCGCCGTTTCTCTTTCCGCTTTCATGGTATCAGTATTATAACATGCAGGTTTTCGACTGAAACATGATAGCCACGGCTCTGACGTATTCCAAGCGACGTATCAGTATTATAACATGCTGGTTTTCGACTGAAACACATCAACAATGTTTGATAAATCCTCTTTTACAAGGTATCAGTATTATAACATGCAGGTTTTCGACTGAAACTGATGTAAGACGGTTCTGCTTTATGCACAACTTGTGGTATCAGTATTATAACATGCAGGTTTTCGACTGAAACACTGATTTATTGCGCTGACCGGATTGCCCTTACCATGTATCAGTATTATAACATGCAGGTTTTCGACTGAAACCATCAACTAGACATTGATGAAGTTCTAGCAGAACGTATCAGTATTATAACATGCAGGTTTTCGACTGAAACATATGTAATTTCTTAATAACTTTATCTTGTCAAAAGTATCAGTATTATAACATGCAGGTTTTCGACTGAAACACCCCATAAAGGGGTGTGGTTTTCATTAAATTACAGTATCAGTATTATAACATGCAGGTCTTCGACTGAAACCCGAATCCCTACAGACAGGAAAACCTGAAGGACTGAGTATCAGTATTATAACATGCAGGTCTTCGACTGAAACTCAAAAGCATTTAGTTCAAGTACATACAATAAAAAGTATCAATATTATAACATGCAGGTCTTCGACTGAAACTTATAGTTCTTCTGTGCGTTGTGTGTTGGGGTTGTATCAGTATTATAACATGCAAGGCTTTGACTGAAACCGCACGTGAAGGTGTTTCCCTTTGTGTTACATTAAGCTTTGTTGTAAATATAATCGATAATTAAGTCGAACCAAAAATATTATGTTTTTTTAGTACAAAGCGTTCCCTCCCAAATCAATTATACTACCATACGATTATTAAATTCATTCTTGCACATTAATCTTTTCTAATTCTTCACATCCTTCCTGATGTCCCAACTTGCAAGCTTTCTCGAAATATTTTTTTGCAAAGTCAGCAGATGCAGAATTATCCGTTTGCAATAGATAAAAACCACCTAGCAAATAGCATCCGAAGCTGTTATTCAAAGTATCGCATGATTTTTCGTAATTCATCTTTGCCTTGCCAAGATCTTTCGGTGTTCCAAGACCCTTCCAGTACATATACCCAAGATTACCGCAAGCCTGACCGTAATCCAGACTGCAGGCCTTATCATAGTAGAACCCCGCCTGGGTATAATCCTGCTTAACTCCGCTGCCGTTCAGGAAGGAGTTACCGAGATTGCTGCAACCGTCCCCCGAATTTAGATTGCAGGCCTTTAGAAACAATTCATTTGCAAATTTATGATCCTGCTCGACCCCGAGACCTTCAAAGTATAGGAATCCCAGATTGCTGCATGATAACCCGTTTTTAAGATCGCATGATTTTTCAAAAAATTTTTTTGCCTGGTTGTAATCCTGCTTTACTCCCTGTCCCTGCAGGTAGAGGACAGCTGCATACAAACACCCGTCTGAAGAATCGAGCTCGCATCCTTTTTGATAATTTTTTAATGCCTGCTGATGGTCCTGTTTAACTCCAACTCCATCAGAGTAGATTGATCCGAGATCTGCACATGCCTTGCCTGAATTCAGCTTGCACGCTTTGGTTATATAATTGCGTGCCTGTTCATAATTCTGCGCAACTCCATGACCATTAATGTAGATATATCCGAGATTCAGACATCCGTCAGCG
>JAEEGG010027135.1_pt1 | contig 10879 bp, 2 predicted proteins | sample 9134161 | NCBI WGS metagenome assembly JAEEGG01 (sample SAMN16246543, study PRJNA631951) | gut metagenome | biome: gut microbiome; feature: rumen; material: CR-attached | host: Bos | place: Iran: Karaj | collected 2018-10
GTTGCCGTAGAAATTCCAAGCGTTCTCGCTGTTGTACCTCTGAGCAAACCAACGGTGCGTGCTGTTATTAGGGGCTGTGCCACCGAACTTCGTCATTGTGGGCGCGACCTTTGCCAGCACCGCGTCACGCATAAGAGCCGTACCTTCGTAGACTCCTGGCATATACCAATCACCCGCAGCAAGACCATCAACATTATACGTTACTCCCGCGCAATATTGGAAAGCTGGGTGTGCGCTGTTGTTGTATGTATAAGTGATAGTCTTGCCATCAGGTAGACCAAAACAACCGTATTCCTGTGGGAATTTTACACCCATACCTTCGCCAATATACGCCTCATAACTTGCATAGGTCTGACGGAGTATCTTACAATAGGCACTTGTCTCAAAGGCAGAACGTGTAACAGGGTCGCTATTGTTACTAGATGGTATTGTTTCGTTTGCCGAAGGTGTACGACCATTCGTACCCCAATAAGCCACACCTCTTGCTACATTCATAATGCCGCGATAGTTAGCCTTAGAACCATCCTTACGATAGTATTCTGAGTTAGCTGTACCATCGGCAGTATTCTCAGTCTTATACTTCTTCGTGGTAGCAGCTTTGTCAAGGGTGTACACCTTATGCCCGTCACGATGGAACACCGTACCAACAAAGATTCCACCACTCGGAGCTGACTCCGAGTAGCGAACCCACGTCTTGACTCCAGAAACCAAGAACAAGGCATCGCCTACATTTGGTAGTCTGTCAAAAACCTTAATAACGGCCATAATTACTCGTTTTTGTCTGAAGGAATAACCTCATTCTGAATGTCATCAATAGCATCCCAAACAAGGTTTGAATCGCTACGTTTCATCTGAGAGAGGTCGTAGGTGATAGTACCATCTGACTGAGGAAAGCCATTGAAGTTACCGATGTACTCGCCCTGCTCGCCTTGCTCATTCTTGCGATAGCACTCGCCGTTAATACTAGTCAGTTTGTCGCTAAGGGCATCCTTACCGAAGTTACCTTGAACGATGATTACGCCCTTGTACTTGTAACTTGAGTCCAATGTTGAACTAATGATGTTAAACTCCATAATTTAAACGTTTAAATGATTAATAAATATTATTACTTATAATTTTTGCAAAGATATGAAAATTAATCCATTCCCGCAAATTTTAGGTGTCAATAATTGTTACTTTTTACGAAAGTGTTAATTATTATGTTGCCTCCGCTGTAGCTGTAAACGTACTTGTATTTCTTGGGTCAATAGTGAACACAAGAGTAAAGTACTTACTTGTCATTGATGTGCTTCCGTTATTCTGCCAAACAGGAATAGATACAGCCACCTTTGCAGACGAGCCGCTACCAGAGAACTTTATCCTTGTGCGCATATAGTTATAGCCTAATCCGCTACTTACAAGGTTAGCACCATTGCCCGAATTTGACGTGAATGTTGAATATCTATAACCACTCTTATCATCATAGCTATTTCCTAATGTAGCCGACAAAATATCTTGCACATAACCCGTAGAATCATTCGGTACTACATCTATCATATTAACCGTATAGTAAATTCTGTTTGCAGCACCCGAAATGTAGTTCGCACAGGTTATCGAAACACTATTGCTTGCATTGAAGTAAATATCGAACTCCCTCGATGATACATAAGCAAAGGTGAGTGTTCCCGTAATCTTCGTGATACGCAGATTAGAATATGTTGGTTCAGCAGATGCGCCTAGAAGTTCCTTTGTCAAACATACGTTAGTAAACTGGTTCATCGCATAAAATACATAGTTTGGTGTTGTATTCTTAGCGAGGATAAACGGCATGACACGTACTGTATCACCATATTTAAAACCTTTCGTGCCATCAGTATCAACAAGACTTAAAGTAGGGAAAAAGACTGCTCGCATAAATGGATTACCACTCACAGGGTCGTTTGTATTGTCGATACGACTAATTGCCGACCTTGATATTACGCTTTTTCCTGACCTCGGACACCACACCATAACACCAAAGAACTTATAGCCAACCACACCATTATCACCACCGAGCTTTATTTGGCTACCAAAATAACTACCCATTCTGTTATCACTAACCATAGTAAAGAAATCCTTTACTCCAAGGTGTGCACCGATTCCGTCTGCTATATTTTCATAGTCATAGGTGATGATAGCACCCGCGTCAATAACGTTTTTTCCGCCTGCTTGTGGCAAAGAGCAAGATACCGAGAACGGATAAGAGCCGTAGTTGTAATGCGGAGAGTTGTGCGTATATCTATAGAAATCAGATAAACGGCCTACGGTTATCGTACCCCTTGTCGAATCTGTTACTAATGAACCCGCTGCATAGTCAAGAATCGCATACGGATAGGAAGCAACTTCTTCCAAGTAGGTAGATAATGTCATATTTCCGTTCGTGGTAGAAACGATTGCACTAGGCGAAACAACCATCGCTGGCATAGTAAATCCACAGCCGATATATAGTCCATTCTTTGGTGTACCTCTCCAAGCCAACTCTATACCTTCGGTGTTAAGAGCGAATCCAATACCAGTATAGTCGGTTGGTTTGTACTTACTTGTCATTTTTACAATATTGGACTGACATAACGTTTTTACGTCATCACTACTCAGTCCAAGCGTACCCTTAACGTCTGCTACAGAGACAGGGTAATTCATTACTCCACTACTTACTGCCATATCTTATTCTCCTTTCTTTTATGCTATTTTAAGTTTTAACAATTCGTTTTCTTTTCTTAGTTCAGCGCACTCCTTTTCAAGTTCACTGATACGCTTTTCGTGGTCAACCACCTTACGCGCTGTAGTGATAGTAGCTACAAGTGCCGCTACTCCATATTGCAGGCTCAGAGTATCGTCCTTCTCGGTACGGATAGTCTGTGGCAACACCTTCTGCCAATACTGAGCGATACTACCTACTTGCTCACCTAGCTTTGCATTGTCCTTCCAAGTGAACTTGATAGTAGGCGCATCGGCTATCTGATTCAGTGTCAAAGGCAAATCATACGATACCACATTCTTCTTGCGAATATCAGAAGAGGTAGCCACAAGAGCTGTAACACCGCCAGTTGCATATATATCTCCATCTACGTGCAGTTTGCAAGTTGGCGATGATGTACCTATACCTACATTACCGCTACTATTCAATATCAAGCCAGTAGCACCAGTTGTACCGAATTTGAGATACACACTATAACCTCTAAGATATGTGTTGTAAGAACTCTCAGATGTACCCGAACCGATAACAAGCACATTACCTGATGATAAATACATCACCTTCTTTGCTGCATTGGCAGTATTGAGCATATTAATACCATTGGTGTTTACGAAAGTAATATCATCAACAAACTTTCCTCCAGTAATACTATACCCGTCAATAGTTGTCGGCCTATCTACAAGTTCAAAGAAGCTGTGTTGATGTGTAAAGTCTATACTATACTTTGTAGCACCTCCGAGAGTGCTAACGTTTATAGTACCATCGTTGTTGAGCGACATCGTGTAAAGCAACCCGTTAGCCGTTGACTGAGTACAGGCGTCAGTGATGCCATATCCACTAAGTGTAGTTGGTTTCCCGCTTCCTATCTTACTCCAATCAAGAGAAGGTATATCAGCAGCAACCAACGAACGGAACGATGCAACACCAGCAGAGCCGTTTGGAGCAGCAAGTACAGTGTTAGCGGTACGTGAAATCTGCGCACTATATACATAAGTACTAAAACTATTGATATTCTGTATAGACGGAATCTGATTGGCTGTAGCCGTACCCGTTATCTCGCTGAAAGCATAACTCGGTTTTGTTATACCATACCCTTCAATCGTTGTAGGTTTATCTATCAACTCTTGGAAGCTATGCTGATGTGACAAGTCGAGTGTAGTACTATTACTTTTGTTTGTAGTAAACGTTATAGTACCATCACTTCCTCTAGTGATAGAGTTAAAGTACTCCAACGCATTGAGTGATGTCTGTAAAGCATATCCAGCGTTAGCGTGATTACCCCATCCGTAAGCAGTGTTACCATTACTGATATACGTCTGATAGGTAGAGTTAATGCTGAATGTAGTACCACTGAGCGACAATCCAGTACCATTTGTATAAGTAGTGTTATTGTCAGTCCAAGGCACGTTCACGTACAGATGGTGGTTTGAATCCTCTTGCACCTTGTAGTTCTTTCCGCTAGTAGTGTAACCCGTAAGAATACTCATTACGCCCGCGTAGTTCGCGTCGCCCGCTAAGTGAGAGATATTAATCTGTCGTGTATCAGACGATTTAAGCAAATCCCACGTTACATCGCCTTGTCCACCGCCACCACCGCTAGAACTTTGTCCTAGAGCAGAAACGCCACCTCTTGCATACAGGTTAGCGGCAACGTGGCTACCATTACTGAGTTTGTATATTTCAAGGTCACCGTTAGAGTCCTCGCCGATATAGATAGTACCGATTTTGATATATCCACTCATTTCGATGTTGGTAACACTTTCAAGTGCTCCACTTATAGAATCAGGTACACCATTAGCAGTCCAATAGGTACGTCCCCAAGCGGTTTTGCTTACGGTACTCAACTTTGCGGCAGTTGTGGCGGTTGTAGCATTACCGCTAAGTGTAGCCTTAATTGTAGAGGGAAGTTTTAGGGTAACGTTACTAGCACCACTGAAAGAAACAGCAGCACCAGTATTTGTTGCATCAGAATCGGCAATATATAAATTCACAGCCGATGTTAGCTGTGCGGCATAGCTAGCGTATAACGTTGAAAGAGTCTTTGTTGTACCACCGATGGTAATACTCAACTTTGTATCAGAAGCACTTGTAAGTGAGGTAAACAGGCCACCCTTTGCTGTTCCTCCAAGAGTGCTTGCGTTACCAGCACTTGTAGCGTAGCTAACCGACTGAGAGCCGATATTACTTGTAGTAATAGCATCAGTGATACCATACCCCGCAATCGTTGTTGGCCTGTCAAGAAGTTCTAGGAAGCTATGTTGATGTGAAAAGTCTACGATAGTATTCTCTATTCCGTGCCCACCAAACACAACACTGCCATCGTTATTCAAACTTACAGAGTTTAAATAAGTCAGAGCGTTTATTGCGGTATTCATACCTGACGTGGTGACATACCCCTGACTAGTAACCCAAGACTGAGTAGCGTAACCACTGAGTGCCCCTGTAAGGTGGCTGATATTAATTGGTCGCGTGTCTGCTTGCTTCAAAAGCTCCCAAGTGACATCACCTTGGCCACCACCGCCACTATCCGAACCCTGACCGAGTGCTGATATGAATGATGGACTCCAGAAACCGCGATGCTTCGTAGTACCATTGCTAGTGTAATCCTTAGTCTTAATATCTCCGTTGGAATCTACCTCAAACCAAGAATACAAAGCAGTAATCATATTCTTTAGGTCAGTGGTAAAGCCTTCATAACCGCTAGAATATGAAAGGGCGAGTGTTCCTGTCTTTGATATAGGTGTACCGCTTATAGAAAAACCTGTTGGCACGGTCATTGTCACACTCGTTACAGGTGTAATGGTATTGCCACCTAGAGTAATAACGCCACTTTCTATCTTTGCGTCAGTTATGCCAAACCCCGCAAGAGTAGTTGGCTTATCAAGAATCTCTTGAAAGTCGTGTTGATGTGTTAAATCAGCATACGACATAGAACCATCTTGAAGTTCAAAAGCCAACACGCCATCAGACGCCAAAGCAACCGATTTCAGCCTTACTAGAGAATCGACTTGTGTTTTCGTATAAGCATCCGTAATACCATAGCCCGAAATTGTTGTAGGCTTGTTTGAAATATCTCCCCAAGCGTGATGGTCAGTCCAAGGCACAGCAACATAGGCTTGCCCCGCACTATTGAGAGCCACAGCATAAGTCTTGGGTGTAGCATCGTTGTAGCCTATCTTGATACCACCGAGCGCACCCGAAGTAGCTTGTGGCAGAATATATGTTTCGGCTGTAGGTGCAGCAATCCATTTTCCTTGTGAACCACTGAAAGTAAGCACATAGCCATCACCCGAAACAACCTGTCCGTCTGAGATAACGATACCACTTACTTGGTTTCCAGCTTGGTTTGGTACTACGTCATTCAGTTCGTACAGAACTCCCGCACCTCCACCACCGCCTTGTGAGCCTTGACCGAGGGCTGTGATGCCGCCTTGCGACCAGAAGTCAAACATAGCCTTTATCGAAACGTTACTTGTGTCTTGGGGAAGTCCGTTCGTAAAGAAACTGTCTGTAATATCCGAATTGCCGTTATAAACTCTAAACAACGCCTTGAATCTGTCCGTCACCATATAGCGAGCATCGTTCTCATCGCGGTTGAGTACAGAAGTACCCGTGATGGTATATGCAGCACCGCTACGTCTTACAATGTCAATATCGCTAAATGAGAACGCTGGATTAATATAGCGTGTTGTATCCTCTATACCGATAGCAAAAGCCTCGAAGAAGTAATCATCTATTGCAGCACCACTTGCTGTGTGGATATTAGCAATATATACTTTTCCGTCAGCAGTCCAACGGATATTCTTGCTTGCTCTATAACCAGAACCATCAAACCTATCAAGAGACTTAGCCCAATCAGAAGATGCTGCTTTTTGTTCGGGTATAAGTGCATCCCAAGCGGTTTGCTGTGCATCAGTCATATCTTCCATATCGGCTTTAGCACCACCATACCAAGCTGCTATTCCTTTGCCGCGAGCCTGTGCATCATACTCACCACTGATACCCGCCCAAGTGGTATATTGTGGATTCTCTGCTGTGCCCGTGTTCTGCCTCAATGCAATCATCGAGGTAAGCATCAAACCACCCGCTATGATTGTACTGCCACCTAACGCACTCATAATGGCACGTTGAGTAGCAGCAGCAACTATCGAGTCGCTTCCGCTTGTATGGCTACCATTCAACATTTCATCTATATAGCCGTTGAAAGCTGAATCATCGGTATAACGAACCTTCTTACTCCAATGCGTTGCAGAATAGGTTTCTGAATCTTGTGATGCACTAAGAACTTCACCCGCCTTGTAACTTACTCCGTTGATGGTTGCATCAGCGGGTAGCAACCACATATCATCTTCCTTGTAGTTGGTAGGTGGTGTAGCTATTGCGTTACCGAAGATAGTTGACTTTCCGTCTATCTTTGTGAATACTTCATCGGGAACGTCTTGTGCAACCCAATCATACACAGGTGTTGCGCCTGCTGCCGCAGTATTCTGATAGATATACGTTTTCTTTCCGTTGGCTGTGTCCATCCACAAATCGCCAACGTGCTTTGCCTTTTCTGCGTCTGTAGTCCAAGAGGTGGCAGGGTTAGTTGCTTGTCTCCAAGTTTCAGCCTTACCATCTATCTGTGATTGCAAGTTAATCTTATCCGTTGCGTATGTGCCATTGACAAAGGCATCTACCTTTGCCTGTGCTTGTGCATCGTCTATATAGTCGGCAGCTTGGAATGTGGCAGAACCATCAGTAGTACACTTATAGACTTTATTAGCCTTGTAAGTTACTCCGCCTTGTGTGGTGTTAGCTGCGGGAATAAACAAATCACCAACCTCTAAGGTGTTGACGTTATTCTTCATCCACGCACCCCAAACGGAATAGACTGTACGCTTTCCATCGGCCGTTTCTTGTGCCTTAGATGCTCTTTCAAGGGCTTCAAGTACGGCAGAATCGGTTATAACAACCCACTCGAAATCTTGTGTCGTTTCATTCAAAGAGAAACGGAAAGCGTAACCCGTTGAGTTATCATAGAAAATATCGTCAAGATGTCTTTCGCGCTCTGTTCTGACTTCACTTGCAGTACCACCATTATCTGCTTCATACCAAGTCTTATACGGCTCTACGTTGGTAAGCGGTACTCTGTTAGCAGGTGCACCTTGCGATTCGGCTACAGGCATATAGTCGTAATACCAAGTGTCAATAGCACCATCAATTTGACGTTGCAAAGATTCTGTTGTGGCTGTCAGTCCACCGATAGCCGCAACTACTGCTGTATCATCGTAGTTGTTCTGATTATCCTTAACGAACTGCGACATTTCGCTTACGTTGGTGAAAGTGACGTTCGCCTTGATATTCAGCACTGGCTTATGTTGCTGTGTACCATCGTCTTGCTTGTACTCGATGAATGTGCTTCTATCCCTTGCACCGATATAGGCATCACCATACACCTTCATATCGGCCTTACCTGTGGCTGTGTTGTAGCCAATAGTAATCTGATTCTTATTGGTAAGAACATAAGGATTAGTAGCATCAGCACCCAAGCCTTGATAAATCTGATAGGCTGGTGCATTGACACCACTTACATATTCGATTATAGCACCTTGACGTGTAGTATCAGTGGTACAGCCGAGCATACATATATCATCGTGGGCTTTGGGATAACCGCTACCGCTTTCAAAGCTCAGTACGCTCTTCGTCTGTGTAGTTCCGCCTTGTCCCTCGTAGGTAATGGTAGTCATCACGGGATTGCCACTTCCGTCCTTTGCATTAGAAAGGTCAATCCAAGCCTCTCCGTCAGCCGTAGTGGTGTTACCCGCATTACGGCCTGTTACTACACGCCAATAACGTTTTGTTACCAAAGAGCCATTAACTATATCAGAGTGCTCACAGAAAGCCAAGTCACCAACGACAAACTGATTCTCTGCCTTCTTCTCGCCATCGTCAACACGCCAGTAGCAACGAAAGAAATCAGCCTCGCTTGCATCGTCAACAATAGTTTCTACGTTGTCAACGACCTTGATATTCTCAACCCTTGAAGCGTTGAAGCCCTGTGCGGGTGATTTGATTCTGTTTCCGCTTTCGTGGCGATACTCTCTGATAACTACGCTATCAAAGTAAGCACGCATTCTTGCGTAGAGAATATCAGTAACCAGCTCTACCTTACCATCTTGACGCATACGTAAACAACCACCCTCGCCAAGAATATCGGGAACGAAGTTTGCACCGACCTGCAAGCCCTGTAGCATTGTGATGTAGCCAGCCGCAGTATCATTATTCAGCTTACTAAGGAACTGAGAGCCGCCATAGTTGTTGATAAGCAAACGTACCTGTTGAGCAGTCAGACCACCAACACCGCTATTGATGTTGATAGCACCGTTAATAACAGAATCAATCTTATTCTGTATCTTCTGGATAGTACTTACTTGCTTATCATCGCGAAGTGTTATCTCATAGGTCGGTATGCCGTTATCTCCGTTTTCCTTGATGGTAAGCACGTCAATGATAATGCTTGCATCAATACCCATATCAGCATCAGCAAATACGAATACGTCACCAGCCTTTAATGTGTCGTGCAGTGAAACACCACTCTGGCTAGCAGAAGCAGTGTCGTGCTGTCTCTGCATAAAGTTCTTATCAATCTTTGGCTGATAAGTAAAGCGAGGTGCTTCGTTTTTCTGTAAAGCATCAAGCGCAGCATCAAGCAGTTTAACAGCAGCAGCCTCGATATATGCGTCTGGCATCTGTATGCCTGTCAGCACGTAGTGGTCACCACTTGCTATTTGGAAGTCGCAGTAAGGGAAGAAAAGATTAAGGTTTTCATCTTTATCTCTCTGTACCTCACATACCCACCGTCCGTTTGAATCCTGAGTAGGCTTGCTGGCAAACTTGAAACTACGTCCACCACACATACCATCCTTCATATCAATAGAGGCATTTTCCTCATATACCTCGGCCAAGTTAAAGCCTAGGTCGGGTAGGGTGATATGGAAGTTTGGTACGGTTACGCTAGAATCGTCATATACTCCGCTATCAGAAATCTGGTCAGCAGAGTAAACGGCATCAATACGGACGTTATTGTACGTCATACCCTCGATAGTCGGGTGTATATCATTAGTCTCGTTACTACCATCAAAGTAGATAGAGGCTGGACGTACACCGTACTGAGCCTTATTTAATGAGTCGATATAAGGTCGATGTGGCTCTTTCGAGAAGTAAGCAGTAATTCCGTGATAAGTAGCCAGTCCTGTAGTATCATCATACTCAGTACCAGTATCTCTATGTGCCTTTACCCAATCATACAAAGATGTATTCGGGAACAGCGGTAGCATCAGGCGTGATACGGCCATATTCTCAGGAAGTGCATCCTGAGTATAATCCTTATGGTCACTAGGCCACATATCGCGCTTAACACCCTCGGTAATATAAACCTTTGCGTTTGCAGCAACACTAATTGCTGTAAGGACATTGATATTTATCTTACCTGTAGTAGTATTGTTATATGCCTTTGCACTATATGTAGTGCTGTCTATTTGTACGGCTATATCAGTCTCGCCAGAGCTAAATCCGTGAATGAAATATCTGGTGTCAAAATCAACGTCAATCTGGAATATGCCCGTTGCAGAAGCCTCAACCACATTACCATAAGGACGCATATTGATAGCCGAATAATAATGCAGTGGCAAGTTGGTTTCAGAACCGTAAGCCCTCAGACGGGTTACAATCTGCTGAGACGAATCGCCTACCTTCTCAATCTCTTCAAGACCGTTACCCTTACCATACTGGAATGTGTTTGCTGTAAATACTCCAGCAGTACCTACGACTACAACCTTACCTCTTACAATGAAGTTGAGGCCGAAATCATCGTGCACCTTTGCCAGAGCATCCCAACAAGTGATATTATCGGCAGACTCGGCCACACTTTGTTTTCCGTAAGGGTCAGTGTGTGGAGTCATATCTGGGTCAATCCATTTCTTGTAGGCGTTTTCAAATGCAGTCTGTCTACCAACGGCAGAACCACGCTGAGAGTTGCGCACGGTGTTGAGGCCGATTACTATCCACTGGTTAGGATATAAGTCCTCCAAGTTTGCCTGTATTCTATCAAGCAAGTCATCTACAGACTCGCAGTAGAAGGGGAAAGTAGGCAGTCCTGTATAGTGCAGATTATCAGAAAGCACG
>JAEEGG010027138.1_pt1 | contig 10879 bp, 12 predicted proteins | sample 9134161 | NCBI WGS metagenome assembly JAEEGG01 (sample SAMN16246543, study PRJNA631951) | gut metagenome | biome: gut microbiome; feature: rumen; material: CR-attached | host: Bos | place: Iran: Karaj | collected 2018-10
GGTGTAGACAATCCACTCGCGCGGCTTCAACAGACGCACGATGTCCATCATCGGACCAACCACCTCAGGACTCGACGAGTCGAAGCCGTTGCCACGCAACATGCAGGTCTGAAGGACGAAGTTGCCCTCAAACTTCATGAGTGCCTCGATAACACGCTGCACGTCATAACCTGGGGCAGGCATGTTTATCTTCTCTATCAGCTCGTTGGTGGGAGCGTCAATCTTCATTATCGGGTTGTCGACCTTTCGCAGGGCGTTAAAGATTTCGGGGATATGTACGCGGGTGGCGTTGCTGAGCACACTGACCTTGGCCTGCGGGTAGTGCAGGTCGCGCAGACGCAACGTATCGTCGATAATCTGCGGGAACTCGGGGTTGATGGTTGGCTCGCCGTCGCCACTGAAGGTGATGCTGTCGACAGGCGTGCCTTCCTTGGCGAGCCTTATAAGCATACGTTCGAGGTCGGTGCGCACCTTCTCGGCGGTGGGTAGTACGGTGTCGTTGCGTCCGTCGCGGTTCCAGCCGCACTCGCAATAGATGCAGTCGAAGTTGCATATCTTACCTTTTTCGGGCAGCAGGTTGATGCCGAGCGAACTACCGAGTCGCCGGCTGAAGATAGGTCCAAAAACAGTCTCTTCGCGTATCATAATATGATTGCGTTATTGTGTAATTGCGTTATTGCTTGAGTTTCATTCCTCTTCGTCCATCTCTCCCGGGCGTTACGGAAGAGGAACATAAGCGACACCAGCAGTGCCGACAGTACTCCCACCAGGGCGGATGCCACAGGGTTGTATGCCCGCATAACTATCGGCAACATTATGTTGATGGCCAGCGGCACCACGATATACAGCACCATGATGGTGCCCAGCGGCTTCACGCCATCGTGGAACAGCCTCACAATCGCCACGATGCCTACGACAAACATCACAAAGCCGAAGGCAGCCGTTACGGCAGTCGCCGTTTTAACTTCAATCGGGAGAAAATACTGCAACAGCGAGTAGACGGCATCGAGTAGCATCACAATGAAGAAGACAAGAAAGACCGTCGACTTGCGTTCCTGCCACCGCGCCATACGGTAGATGCACCAGATGGCCCACAGCACCACAGCATCATACAGCACTCTGGCGACGATGAAATAGACCCGCGAGGCCGTAGTGGAGTTATCGAGTGCAGTGTCGCCAGTTACGGCTAGCACCACTCTTACAATTGCCAGCAGCAGCGGCACCGCCGCCACCGCCCATTCCCAAGGTTTGATGTCTTTTATTTTCATTTTTTTTATTTTCCCCAACTATCTCTATCTAATGAACGATATGTTATTGCCTCGCGCAGGTGGTCAGGGGTGATGTCGGGCGAGGCTTCGAGGTCGGCAATGGTGCGGCTGACGCGCAGGATGCGGTCGTAGGCACGGGCGCTGAGGCCCAGACGGTTCATTGCCATCTCCATGATATTGCGGCATTCGTCGGTGAGCTTGCAATACTCTCGCGTCAACTTGCTGCCCATCTGGGCGTTGCAGTGTACCCCAGGATGGTTGGCGAAGCGAGCCGTCTGTATGGCACGGGCGGCAACGACACGCTCCCTGATTGCGGCGCTACTCTCTGCCCTACCCTCTTTGTTCAGCTGGCTTACTGGCACGGGCGTCACCTCGATGTGGATGTCGATACGATCCATCAAGGGACCGCTGACTTTGTTCAGGTAGCGTTTCACTGCTCCCGCCGGACAGGTACACTCCACAGTCGGATGGTTGTAGTAGCCACAGGGGCAGGGGTTCATGGCGGCGATAAGCATAAACGATGCAGGGTAGTCGATGGTCATCTTGGCACGCGAGATGGTCACTCGTCGCTCCTCCATGGGCTGCCGAAGGACTTCCAATACAGTCCTCTTGAACTCTGGCAACTCATCGAGGAATAAACTTTCTAAACTGTTATTTGTATAACTATATGTATAATAATTATCTACACTTGAATTTGTGTAATAATTTACTACCTTTTCAGGAGAAAATGTCGATGAAATAGTTGTATTATTTTGTGCCATTTTCGTTTTTTACTACCCTTACATCTCCTTTTCGAATAACGTAATTTTTCCCTTTTTATTGTGTCAGAATATGACAAAATCGTTAATTCGATATTCAATAACCATCCTCAGACCTCGGAAGTGAAACGGCTTTCGAGGTTTTTTGTTTATTACCTATACCATTGAGCAGATTACATATTCAGTTCCAGGTTATTTTCATATTGAGTTGCCTCTCACACGACGATTCGAGGTTTTGGCCACTTCGGAACCGACCAAGAACAGCACGGTTCCAACCCAAAAACCTGATTATGCGTTAGATGAGTGCCTATGGTGCATTTTCGGGGTGCTGAAACCCATATATAACTTCCACAGGTCTAGGTGTTTATTAAATTTTTCAGCCTTATGTGGCAAAAACTGATTTTCGATACTATTTATATACAGCGGAAGGGTAATTACCCAGTTGCTGAAAATAAGAACTACAAACCAGCTACAATGACACCAGAACAATTAGAAAAAGCATTGAACAACCAATCGACCGAAACAGAAGCGGCCAAGGAACTGCTTACCGCCATCAAGGGTTTCAATTCAGGACACATCACCATTGAAAGGATGGTCAAGGTCATAAAGGATAATAGGTTATATATAGACGATGCCGTCGAACAGTACCTAACGGGCAGCACTCCTGTCGTGTACATCACCCAGCGAGGAGGGTTCAAGCTCAGCAAGGAACATAAACAGAAGATAAGCCAGGCTTTGAAAGGCCGAAGAATGACAGAGGAAGAGAAGGAACGACATCGGGAGAATGCCAGGTGCAAGCAAGTCTACCAATATGATGAAGACTGGAACCTGGTGTATCAGTGGGCTTCGACCAGGGAGGCCGAGCGTGAAGGTGGTTATAACAACAGCAATATCAGCAGGGCGTGTAGAACAGGGCGCAAGGCTTATGGGTACAACTGGAAGTATCGCCCCGTTGGAGAGTTGAATGAGGTAGTCAGGATTGAAACCGAGACAACAATAAGAAAGAGGTGACAGGGAAAAACGGTTCTGTCACCTCTTGGGAAAAGAAAGACTACTGACATCGAGTTATTTATCTTTGGTTTTTGCTAATACTACGGCACCGATAACCTCCGCTCCTACGTCGTTGCGCAGTTTCTCAGCCGTCTCTTTTATACTCGTTCCTGTCGTAATTAAATCGTCTAGTAATATGACGAGAGGAATTGCGTCGCCCTCTGGGTAAAAACTTTTTTTGTCGAAGCGACCCTCTGGTATTCCCCTTTCGCCTCCTTTGTGAGACGGCTTCTTTCCATCTTCCTGGGCGTAGATAAACGAGCATAAATGACCTCTATAGCCGTTTGATAAGTTTACTACCCCAAGCATAGTATCATACCAACGGTTTATATGGTCGACCTTATTGTGTGCAGGGACTGGAACTAGCATAATGTCGTACTTAAAATCAAAGTTCAGGCCGTCGAGCATCCTGTTAATTTCGTGCGCGAAAAGGCGTTCAGCGATACCTTTATAATACTGGTATTCGCTATCGGAGTAACGTAACCAAGCCTCCCTATTGTTCTTGAAGCACCAGACCAAGTCCCGCACGAAGTCGCTGTTACTATCTGCCGTGCCTTTATATTCGGGGGTGTAGTCAAAAATGTAGCTGACAGGGATGTCACCAACCTGGTAATCGCAACGGTCTTGGATTGCTGCGATTAAGTCGTTTGTAGTGTCGCCCTTTTCGGTCTTGTTTTGTCTGTGTTTGTTGAGATTGTTCTCTACGTATCTGCTGACGATTTCGTCAAGTTTAGTTTGAATGAATGTGTGTGTCTTTGCCATAGTTTTTCCTTTTCTTAATAAATAGTTCCGAGTTCGGAACTGGATTGTTTTATTTCGACAATTCAGGAAGTATTCGTATCTTTGCACTTTGAAAACAAGTAGTAAAGAACAGCAAATAATGGAATATACAACATATAGATTATATTACAAATCAGAGTTTTGGGAACACCTAAGGGAACAAGGTTTCCTATTTCTCGAATCAATCAATGAAGTAGATGATGAGCTATTGCTATACATAAACAATAGGTTAAGTCAGATATTGCCAAATGAAGAAGGCTCCCCCAGGCTGACTGCTTTCTATCTTAATCTTTTCCGTGCCACAGCTATTAAGTTCAAAACATACATTGAACAACGGATTGAGAGAGAAGAATATAATGTGTTTTCATATTCAGGCATCGTTGAGGAAGAACTGAAACATTTGACGGCCACTGATGACATACAAGAGGATAGTTTTGAAATGATTGCCGAAGCTATTATGTATGCAGTTTATGTGTATTATACAATAAATGACAAGGACGACTTTATGTTAAGAGGAAGTATTGTCTGCGAGAACGTGCCGAAGCACCTTGAGAGACTGTTTCGCAATAACGCCACAGACAATTTCAAGTGTTATAGGTACTTTGACAAACACATTCTCTATATCAACTACAAAAGATTGAATTCATACCTTACAACGGTTATTGGTATGCCTAACGGCAGCGATATGTACAATGAAGAAGCGGTTGAATCTTATTGTCGAGAGCGACTGCCTTATTACAAGTCCTTTCTGGAAGAAAAGCCTTGCAAATATAACTACGTTTACGGTTCCGTACCAAGTAGCGTTTTGAGCAAGTCAATGGACAATTCCAATGACTTGTCGGCTTCACTTTCTCAGTGTATCAGGATACTTGAAGAAAGTATAAATCTGATTGAATTGAGGAAGAAGGAGTATGAGGAAAGTTTGGTTGCCAAACATCCATCCATTGAGGAAATCCTGAAAGATTATCCTAAGCTGGCCGAGGCTAAAAGAGATATCCTTGTCGCTCTGGAAAAGGGATACATAGAGTACACCCCTGGAAAGAAAATACACCAACCAGGACTTCTGACACCTCGTATTGGTACAAGCGAACCGTCGTTCCCATCGAAAACCGCTTTTGTTTATTTCATAGGACACTCATTGAGAATAGACGGGGAAAGAAAAAAGAGATTCCCTGCCTCTCAGGTTGCCAGTCTATTTGTCATTGGCACTGAAGATACAGTTGGAACCAGTTGGAGACAACTAACACCCTCTTCAAAAATGGAACTGGAGAAGTTATATAATACTATTGTAGATTGAGGTTTCGCCCTCCCAGGACAATCCCCATTCCTCATTTTAACTCATTAAGACGGTCATCTGGCCGTCTTTTTTATATCAGCATTTGGGGAAATTGTTATTCGGTTTTTGAACATTGCTTCCCTTTTTTATTCGGAATAGAACATTGTATTCTGAAAATCAGCATTGTTGATATTACGCTTTTTTATACCGTTTTTTGCTCTATTCGGTGCAAAAACGAATACCGTTTTTGTCCTTTTCGTTCCGTTATCTTGGTAAGAATCAAGCGGATTCAAAGGTGATAACGGCAAGCACCGATAGTAATTTTGCCCACAAAAACTGATGGTTATGACTTAGCAAAAGACAAACATCCGAACAGCAGGTTAAATGAGCCACCTGTATCATAGTGAAAAGGCTCTATATGTAAAATCTAAAACATTTAATATGAATGATTTTATTAAAATATGCGGCGGCAAGGTTTTTATTTCAGATACCCTATATGACAACCGTTTTACGTGGAAACACATTTCCGTCTTTATCGATTTACGAGACGGTGAGGCTTATTTGTCCCAGTGTTCCACTCCCAGCAAATATCAGTTAGTCATCGGGAAAGCAACTCTGCCAGTAAAGTACACCCACAAAAACTGTGACGAATGTGCAGAACGAATAAAAGCTATTATTAAAGAATATCGGAAAACACACACCATCTGCAAAACAACCCTAAAATCCTTGTATGGGGCAGATTTTGCATCAACACTGAAACCATTGGCCATAGTTGATAATCCATACTACAAGTGTGCAGAACCGATGAAGTTATATGACAAATCAAGTGTAGCTTATTATTATAATCTTTATGAAAAACAACAGTAACGAAACCGCCCAGCTCATTGGCGAGAATAAAACCGAGCAACCATTTGACGGTATTCCGCAAATCTATGAAGCTTTGTTTTTTGAAAATTTTGGCTGTAGTCTATATAACTACTTGACAGTAGAACAGGCATTTACATTCTTTGGTAAAATCTCAATGTTGCTTAGTGAGTATCAGAATGGCGGTCACGAAAAAGAGCTTATTACCATTCAAGCCATCAGAGATAGAGATGAAATGGCTTTCGGTTGTGGTTTTATCCGTGAGAAAGACCTCAAAAAACGTGGCTATGACTTAAAAGGTAAAAGAAAAGGGGACAATGTCTTCCTTAATTTTAGAAACAATTATCCTAGATTGCACGGCTCCTTTAGCTTTGGCCGATTATATCCCAAAAAAACTCCACTTATTGACGATGTCATAGACTGCGTTTCCAGCAAATGCGGTGAAACGGACAAGGATGTTGTTCGTGACGCAATTATCAAAAGCCTGTCTGACGACATAAAACCCTAAAGAATCAACAATATGATAAAAGATAGTAAAAAAGAAGAACAAGTAATGAAACAGGTAGCAACTGGTATGATAGAACAGTTAGAGGTTGCAGACCCTAACCTAACGCAGGTACAAACAAAACCAGAGACCACTTCCAAGGAAATGTCCATCCAAACACCAGTGGACAAGATGGACGGTGAAACCCAGACAAAGAAGCCCAAAACCAAGGAACCGTCCAGGATAAAGAAACCTTCGAAGAGTGCTAAGAAATCCAAGCCTCAGACGCAATCCAAGGTGTCAAAAGTGACCAATCTGGATAAGGTGGATAAATTGGACATCAAGGCTGAGACCTCTCAAGCCAAGTCCAACACCACAGAACAAGCATATCCTGCTCCATCGTGCTTCAAGGTGCAATCAGGTAATACCTGGATGAAGGAAGCCTCCGCATTGGAAACGCCTAAACAGCTAGTTGGTACGTTGGTTTTTCAAAATGAAATGACAGTCCTCTTCTCGCCCACTGGAACGGGCAAATCAATCCTGGCAGTTCAGATTTGCGATGCTCTGAGCCGAGGCAAGGCCATTGACGGGTTCACAACGGAATTGACCCAGGGAATGAAAGTCCTGTATGTCGATTGCGAACTCTCAACCAAGCAATTTGAGATGCGTTTCCTCGACGATAATGGGAAGCCATACAAGTTTGCAGCAAACTTCCACCGAGCCGAGTTATCGAATGTCTCTGCATCATCCGCAGAAATCCTTTCAAGCCTCAGGCAGGAGATAAAGAAGAACGGAATTGAGTTCCTATGCTTCGATAACCTTACCTTCATCAGTGGCTTGCTGCAAAAGGCAGCGGAAGCCACAGTGCTATTGAAAGGGTTGCGTAAAATCCAGCAGGAAACAGGTGTTACGCTGCTTGTCATAGGCCACACTCCCAAGAAGAAACCAGGGGAGCCAATGACAATTAATGATTTCGCTGGGTCTGCCCGACTTGGAGACTTCGTAGATGCTGCGTTTGCCATCGGCAAGGTCGCCACCGACCAGGAACTGAGGTATATCAAGCAAGTCAAAGTCCGAAGCTGGGATAATGAGTACGACAGCGACCACGTGGCCGTTATGGAAAAATTCAAGGGCAAGAAACTTGATTTCAGATTTCTCAGGTTTGACCAGGAAGAAGACCTCATTCGTAGGAAACTCTCTCAGGAGGAAAGGGACGCACGAATCCTGGAACTCGCTAAGGAAGGCTTATCCTGCCGTAAAATCGCGGAAGAAATCGGCTGTTCACACGGAACCGTGAACAACGTCATCAACGCCCACAAGAAGGTGTCTGGGGAGTAACCCCAGGCTCCTTCCCCTCTGTGGGACTATGGTTAAATATAAAACATTCATAATGAAAACTCTAAATGATATTGCTTTTGAAATATTGTCCAGGTATTTAACCGACTATAGCTTAGTTCTAGATAGAGCGAAAAGAACTGATATTGCCAGACGGAAACGAGGGGAAAAGTGCTATGTCAGCCAACTCAAAGTACCTAATATTGACGAGTGTTATGTTATTAATATCAGCGGACAGCCAAATATCAAATATATTGTTATGAGGTATGGAAACAGATACTGCTATTTTAACGAATTACATTCTCTCACAGGAGATATTCGTCCAGGTCTGATTATTCTCACAAAACATTTCATTGACCGCTATCGTGTTCGGAACAATATGTATGCATCTCCGACGAGTAGTGTACTTTATGACATATTATCCAATGCAAGCTCAACACAAACAGAAACAGAACGCTTAGGTACTGCGCTGTCAATGAAGAATGGTTGTGTGGTTCCTTTAAGAGAAATTGATATTCTGTATCGAAGAAAACCTTACGTGATTGCCGTTTTTACAACTTGTCTAAATATTCAGGATTACAAGGTACGTCAGCTTCATAAAGAAGCCTCGATAGTCGACCAACGGTTTGAAACCAAATTTGGTAAAGATTATATACGTAAACATTTCTCTGTAGGAGAATGAAAAAGTGACTATGAAAACAATGATAATAGTAGAGGAAGCCGCCTTTATGCTGACCGAGGAAACCAGGAACGACAAGGCATTGAATCCTATCGACCTGGATGTCTTGGCTGTATGTCAGTACGTCGCAAACTATAAACAGTTGGATTATGATAAGGATGGTTGGGTTATTCTGCCCTTGGCCAGGAACGAGAAAATAAAGAGTACGTCACTACAAGAATACCTAGAACAGTGGGGGGTGTCTGTCAGCGATGATACTGTTCGTCGAAGTGTAAATAAGCTGCGTTACCTTGGCTACCTAGAATATAAGAAGGGCTACTATCACAGCCATTCAGATAGTCAATTAGCTGAGATAAAGATACTTAAAGGGACGGTCGCCAACCTTATCCAATCGGAAGTTGGGCTAATTACTGCTGTATCAGATGGATATGAAGATATTGCGGTTACTACAGATACAAACACAGAACCAGAATCAAAAAAAGAGTCCTTCAATATAGGTACTTATAGGAACTGCGATGATAAGTGTTCTCCTTCTTTTGGGGAAGGAGAACTAAGGGAAATCCTTAAAAAGTACATACCCGATGGCTTCCAAAGAGGCGAAGTGATTAGCTGGGTTCAACAGCAAGGTATGGAGAAAAGGTCTGTGTGGAGAATACTCAAGAAGTGTTATGTATGGGATGTTATCCCTTTGCAGCCCCTCCTCAAATACTACGAGGAGCAACCCAGAGACGAGGTATCAATGGCAATCTTCCAAGTGTTAAAAGACAAAGACCTGGATGAGTACACACAGTTCTGCACTTGGTTTGAAAACAACCACAGAGAACAACGAAAAGAAACTCCAACTGTTATACCAAGCGGTTCTTCGCAGGGGTAAAAGACGGCTCCGACGTTCATATCCCAAGGCTATGCGTTAGAAACCAAGATGCTGCTTACATAACAGGTAGGCACTCCCCCGTCGCCGCATTGTCCAGATAGTCCATTCAGGAATGAGATGACAGCCCTTTTCGCCCAGGTGTCCAAAATGTCCACCCTATTTTTGGATGGACATTTTTTTTTGTAATTTTTTGCGCCAGGAGTACCTACGGACAAAACAAGCCCCCCCCCTCTTTTTTTTAGCCGTTTTTGATTCTGGAATTTTTTGGAGCTGACAGATGACGCACGGTTTGCTTACCCCAATAGGACGAAAGTCACTGCCTTAGCCAGGGATACGTCGGGAACCCCCCAAAGGGAGGGGTACATACCCACCTCTCGGAAAGGGGTATGGGGGAAGTGGTCGAAGAGGGGTGAAGGATGGTTGTCAAATAACAAATTATCAGGAAAATGTGAATAATTATTCGTTGATTTAGGAAAAAGTTGTACTTTTGCAAATTGGAGATAACCAATCCACCGAGCGGAATTGCGGTTTTAGTCCGTTGCTCAACAAAGGGGGGAATACCATTGTGTACCCCCTTTTGTTTTATGGTAATTCTCGTGCATTTGTCCTCCTGTTTTCAACCAGCCAGTTCCGTAGGGATAATAGGGTATAGATGGAGTTGGATGCGGACTCTGAATCTTCAGGCGGATTCTGGGATAATAGGGTATAATGAACATCCAGCCCTCGAGATGAGGCTTCAGGGATAATAGGGTATAGTTGAACTGTGTCGCAACCGATGGAAAATGAAGGCATTGCTTGTAATAAAACGCTCGGTTTCCCGTTATAAGAGTGCAGGAACGAAACGATAAAACACATACACCAATGGACAAACTAATCACCAAGTATGCACACATCGAGGTCTACCACAGTGGCAGCGCAGAGTACGAAGAATTAAGTGGAATGTCGGAAGCCGAATGGATTGAGTTTTGGTAGGGTCTCTCCCGTCTCGGTTATTATCTCTCCTACAACAGCGAAGACGATTGCTTCTGCATTTCTTAACAACTGGCAGTTATGGACTATTCTGATTTCAGCAGAGTAAGAAGGCAAGTGGTCAAGTGCTGTCAAAAGCACTGCCTATACTCAAAATGGGAAGTAAATGACGGCTACTTGGAGTACGATTTCATCAAGGAATTGAACGAAGAAGCCACAGACAGGGTAACGCTCGAAGTCCCCACGTGTATTGAGCCAAGCGCATATATACTCGTAAAGCTGCCGTCTCCTCAAAGTATGGGCGAATACTGGTTTGACGATTATGAGAATAATATAGCCAGATACAAAGAAGTGACGAGGGAACTTGTTGGCATTGAACCGCCCGATTACCTAATTGGAGTTGCAAACGGATATGTGTCTCATCTTATGTGGTGTTCGTGGGACTGACAAGCCAAAGCAAAGAATTGAGTAGGCATCCGAGAGGGTGCCTTTTTTAGTGTCTTGTAGTTGGTATTGTCCCAAGTGTCCATACTTGAATTGGA
>JAEEGG010027142.1_pt1 | contig 10878 bp, 9 predicted proteins | sample 9134161 | NCBI WGS metagenome assembly JAEEGG01 (sample SAMN16246543, study PRJNA631951) | gut metagenome | biome: gut microbiome; feature: rumen; material: CR-attached | host: Bos | place: Iran: Karaj | collected 2018-10
CTTATAAAAACTATTTCGGGAACACGTTCAATGAACAAAGAGTACATTAAAGCGTCACTCGAAGAAATGAGAACCAAGGCGGAAGAATGAGATCATCTCACTCTTCCGTTCTTCATTTCCGATTTAACCTGATACATCATATCGTCAGCCTGCTTAAGTATATCGTTAAAAGTAGTCTCCATATCCGGTTTATATTCCGCATATCCGGTTGCTATCGAAATACGTTTTACAAAGTCTTTTTCTTTAGCCCTCTTTTGCATCGCTTCACGCATGGCTGCTATAAGAAGTCTGTAATTCATATAGTCATCACCGATCGCGATAACGACAAATTCATCGCCGCCTATTCTGAAAACAGGGCTTCGTTTAAAGTTCTCACATATGAATGAACAGCAGTTTTTAATGTATTCGTCGCCCTTCTCGTGCCCGTGGGCATCGTTGATGACTTTAAGATCGTTAATGTCAAGATAGATGGCTGCAAATGCGGGAGATGTCTTGTTAACGATATCTTCCTCGATGAGAGAGACATATTTTTCAAAAGCGGTTCTGTTCTTAACTTTCGTAAGCGTATCCTGCTCCATCAAGGATGCCAGCTTATCATTTAACTTTACAAGTTCAAGATTCATCTTAAACGACTCAAGTGCCCTCATGATCCTGCTCTTGTATTTTAAGAAGATGACGTCCTGCAATGAAACGGCTGTCTGAGAGATAACCACATATCCGCATGAAAATTCGTTGTAATGGATAACAGCAAATCCATACAGCATGTTGACGCCCTCTCCGTCATAATCGGGTATCAGTTCACTTCTCTTTATCTTCTCGGTCTTTACCGGATAATCGTCTTTCTTGCCGACCAAAGTTACAAGTTCGCTTCCGAACTCATACTCGGGAATTTCAAATCCGTCATCCGCGAGATGACCGACTCTGGGGTCCATCATGATATAGAAAGTGCCGCCCTCTTCACCGAAGGTTTTATAGAAGATGTCACGCGTTCTTTCTTTCATCTCTTTTAGATCTTTTGATGAGGCGATGGCACGCTCAAGAAGAGTCAGACGACCGTCCGAATTGTCTCTTCTGATCTTCTCAAGGGGAATCTCTCGTACGAGTTTATGTCGTAATCTGTCTGTAGTCTCGCTTCCGCATCCGCAAGATTCTCCGAGTTTGAATTCACATGCTACGATCACTTCTTCTTCAGTCTCGGTTCCGTCAAAAAGCTTAAACAGATGCTCAGCCGCCTTTGCGCCCATAAGATCGTAGCGCTGATCGACGCTTGCGATCGACGGATAGAACAACTGACCGTCACCAAGGAAGTCAAATCCGGTAAGTATTACGTCTTCAGGTGTCGAAACACAAAGATTGTCAAGGTTTACGCTTATATCCATCGCAAGCAGGTCGTTTGCACAAACGATCGCATCGGGAAGCGGATCCATGGAATATTTGCCGAGAATATATTCAACGGCTTTTCCGGTCTCCCAATCGGAATAGAAGATGTCTTCTTCACCGAACGGAAGATTTCTTTCGTTCATGGCATCTCTGACTGCACGGATTCTTTCGTTGGAATCGTTGTTTTCGGCAGAACCCGCAACAAAGAGCAGTTTTTTGACTCCATGCTTGTCCATGATATGGTCAGCCAGGGCTTTCATGCCGACATAATTGTCAGTTCCCACATAAAAGGTGCCGGGATGTCTTATTCCGACAGAGATAACGGGGATACCCGCTTCATCAACAATCTTAAAAATATGATCGATAACTTCCGCAAAATTAAGACCGGGTCCGAAAACGACCGCTCCGTCAAAAGACGAAAGATCGGGAATGTCATATACCGTACTTTCGCTTCGTCTTGCAGAGAAATCGTACCCGTATGAAGCATAACTTAAAAACAGAAAAAGATCGGCACTGCAAGGTTCAAACACTTCACTCATGCCGTCTATAAAACGAAAAAGATTTTCAGAATTCCATCCGTTTGCAAATATTGCAATCTTCTTTTTCATAACCTTCTCCCAAAAACGTATTTACACTACAGATTCTATTCACACATATCAAATTGTATCATATTTTTAAGGTTTTGTATAAAACTAATCTGCTAAAAGCAGCATATCACACAAAAAAGACTTTCAACGATATAAAACAATGGATCAATGCGTTTTCTTTGTCCCTTTATCCACGCATATATCTTTCAGATAACAGTTCTCGCACGAAGGGTTCACAGCCTTGCAGATCGTCCTTCCGAAAGCGATGAACCAGTGATTTATATATGTCCAGTATTCTCTGTCGGCCTTCTTCATCAGCTCAAATTCGACTTTTACGGGATCTTTTGACGAGACAAGTCCGAGCCTGTTCGATATCCTGAGCACATGTGTATCGACAACAACACTCGGCTCACCAAATACGTAAGAGCGAATGACATTCGCGGTTTTTCTGCCCACACCCGGAAGAGACGTCAACGATTCGATATCGGAAGGCACCTTCGAATCGAAATCTCTGACGAGCTTTTTTGCGCAGCCTATGATGTTGACCGCTTTGTTGTGATAAAAGCCTACCGATCTGATATCTTCTTCAAGCTCTGAAATATCCGCTTTCGAAAGGCTTTCCAACGTCGGATACTTCTTAAACAGAGTCTTAGTTACCTCGTTGACCCTTTTATCGGTACACTGAGCAGACATGATAGTCGCTACAAGCAACTGCCATGCGCTGTCGTGATCAAGATAGCATGTTAAGTCTTTTCCGTATTCGTGCTCCATTCTTTCAAGAACGCAAGCCATTCTCTTTTGCATATTTACCTAAATCTCTTTCGGACCGTCACCGATATTAACAGTGTAAAAATCGGCATCGTAACCTATCTCGTTTTTATATGCGGCACCGACACTCTTTATAAATTCGTCTACCGCTTCGTCTTTAACTATGCTTACGGTGCATCCGCCGAAACCGGCTCCGGTCATTCTTGAGCCTATGACTCCTTTAATCTTCAATGCTTCTCTTACGAGCGTATCAAGCTCTTTGCCGGTAACTTCATAGTCTTCTCTGAGTGAAGTATCGGAATCTATCATAAGCTTACCAAACGTTTCAATATCATCTTTCATCAGATATTCAACCGCCTTGACGGTTCGCCTGTTTTCGTAAACGGCATGCTTGGCTCTCTTTTCAAGTATGGGATCGCCTATCGCGCTTCTTACCGACTCAAACTCCTCTTCGGTAAGGTCTCCGAGAGTTTTGACATCCTTTACGGTCTGTATTCTCTTAAGCGCTTCTTCACACTGAGCACGTCTTTCGTTGTACTTTGAATCGCCGAGCCCTCTCTTTTTGTTGCTGCAGGCGATAACAAGTTTTGCGTTCTTTAATTTGACAGGCGTGTACTCGTACTTAAGAGTGTTCGTGTCTAAGAATATAGCGCTGTCAGCCTTACCCATAGCGATCGCAAACTGATCCATGATACCGCAGTTTACGCCGTTGAACCTGTTTTCGGAAAACTGTCCGATGAGTGCAAGATCGATGTTTGTGACATCTTTAAATCCGTACAGTTCTTTCAATATATATCCTGTCAGAACTTCTACGGACGCCGAAGAAGAAAGCCCCGAGCCGTTTGGAATGTTTCCGTACAATACGATATCGAAACCTTTTTCGATCTTCATTCCTCTTTCGGCAAATGCCCAGATGATGCCGAGCGGATAGTTCGCCCAGTCTCTCTCTTTGACAGGCTTTAACTCCTCTTTAAGGTCGACCTCTATGACTCCTACGTCTTCGAAATTGAGCGAGTAGAATCTTAAAAGACTGTCATCTCTTTTCTTTACCGCGGCATATGTTCCTATCGTGAGTGCACAGGGAAAAACGTGTCCGCCGTTGTAGTCTGTGTGCTCTCCTATGAGATTCACCCTGCCCGGAGCAAAGAAACATCTTGCACCCGCTTTGTCACCGAATACCTTTTCAAATCCGTTTAAAACTTTTTCTTTCACTTTTCACCTCAGGATTACAATAATGCGATCATCTCTATCGCCTGTTTTTTTGTAGCCTCATAATCGATCCTGTCGACACATTCTTTAAGTCTTTCAAAACTTTCGGCAACAAGACTGTCATACTCATATTTGTCGAGCTCTTTGATCGTTTTCTCTGCCAGATCGTAATCAAAATCATTCATGGCGTGAAACAGATCTCTTAATATCTCGCCGGCTTTTTCTCTAAGAAGCGGAACTTTCTTTTCCTTGGGTTTTAACGAATCCGTTATCAAAGAGATTTCTTTTTCCACTTCGTCAAATTCTGAAATAAGTCCTTCGTGAAGCGTCTCGATAGCATCGAGATCTCTTAAATGCCCTTTCTTTTCAAGTTCAGCCGCTTTGTAATTCAATTCCTCGGCACCGATCGTGGCCGCCAGAGATTTAAGTGCATGAACCTCTATCGTGTACCTTCCGACATCTTCGTTCTCAAGAAGACTTGACAGAAGTGTTTTCTTTAATGGAGCGCTCTTTTTGAAGTCATCAAGTATGGCCCTGTACATCTTAACGTTCTCACCCGTATAGGAAAGACCCTTTGACGGGGTGATGTGCGAAAGATGTAACGACGAAAGATCCGGAAGCGAATATATCTGAGAATACTCATCATCCTCTGCCTTTTGCTGTTTGGACTCGGGTATCCACTTCTTTAACATTGCTTCAAGCTTCTTTAACTCTATCGGTTTGGGAAGAAAATCGTTCATTCCCGCTTCGGCAAACTGCCTTCGGCTGTCTTCCAAAACATTGGCGGTCAGCGCTACTATAGGAAGCTTTTTGTAATATTCGTCCTGAGCCTGCCTGATTATCTTAGTGGCTTCGGTACCATCCATCTGAGGCATCATGTGGTCCATGAAAACCAGATCGTACCTCGTCCTGTGAACCATTCTTATCGCCTCTTCGCCGCCCGTTGCCTTGTCGATCTTTAATCTGTAAGGCTGCAAAAGACCTGTCGTAACCTTTAAGTTTATAGCGTTATCGTCTACCACCAGCACTCTCGCACCCTCGAAATAAACTTCGCCTACGCCGTCTCTTTCTTTTTCATCAGTAAAGTAATCTCTTAACTGCGGATAAAAGAAAGGTCTCTTTAAAAAGATCGCATCTTTCGATCTCTCGATCGTATCGTTATAGTTGGCCAGGCAGATAAGCTTCGTTCCGAGATCTCTGAACTCCTTTACGTCCTTTATCTTTCTGTAACGATCGTACTCCAATATAAGATAATCGGGCCTTTCGTCTTCTTTCAAGATAAAGAGCTCAGTCGGGTTGTCAATCTCTACATAATCGATCTTTGCCTTTGAAAAATAAAGTGCAAAAGAAGCCTTTTCGCGCTCATTTTTTAGACACACTCCAAAATATGCTTCGATCGGCTTTTGTTCGGGTTCTTCGGGAACATCCTCAGGAATCTCAAGCTCGACATCGAAATAAACGTTTATCCCACCCGTATCGTTTTTCTCGGTCTTAAGATTGCTTCCGAGATACTTTATAAGGTCTTCCATTATCGGAAAACCGGGGCTTGTATTCTCAACTTCAAATCTGATCGATCTCTTTTTCTTGTCGGCATAATCCACAACAAGAGCGATATATCCCCACTTTGTACACTTTGCGGCATTGGTAAGATAATAAACCAGCGCCTGCTTTACTCTCGTGGTATCGAGCATTATATACTTGGGAAGCTCCGGATTTAATTCCACAACGAACAAAACATCCTTGTCGCCTATATTGATCCTTGCCATATCGATAACATCTGACATGACTTCCTCAAGTTTTACGCTCTCCCTGTGACGCACAAGCTTTCCTTCGGAAATCGCATCGTAATCGATGATATTGTTTATGACCATCAAAAGATTCTGAGTAGCAGCCTTCAATGACACAAGCTGCTCCTTTTGATCGTTATCAGCCGTACGCGCAAGAAGCATATCCGATATACCGATTATGGCGTTCATCGGCGTACGCACTTCATGACTTAAGTTAGAAAGAAACGGATACTCGCGCTCTCTTTCATACGCTTTAAAGTCTTCAATATCTTCAAACTCATTATATTCGGATTCGTCTCTGTATCGTGCCATATGACTCCTCATAATCTGCAGGCTTTTTGTTACCTTAATTATATAATTATATAACAGTTAGTATGTTATCTCAAATAAATATGCGTTATAGAATAATCTCATCGCCTGAGATTATTCTTACCGGATGAGCGCACATATGATATTGGTAAACGATCCGTTGATTTATAAACAATGCATTGATTATTGAGTTTCACTGTTTTATCCGCCATAATGAATCTACACCGGTGAATTCATTTAAGGAGAATCAAAGATGCAAATATTATTGGGTAAAAAAATCAGAGAACTTCGTAATCGTGACGGAAGGAAACAGGATGATCTGGCCGGTGCACTTGGTGTAACCTGCCAAGCTGTTTCAAGATGGGAATCGAACAAGGGATATCCCGATATGGAAATGATTCCTGCTATCGCCAATTATTTTCATGTAACAATAGATGAACTTTTCGGCTATGACAACGATCGCAATACTAGGCTTTCCGAATTTCTCAGAAAAGTAGATGACTTGACCGGACCGGGAGTAAAGCAGACTAAACAATCTATCGAAAAGCTTGAAGTATTTTTACGCGAAGCACTTTCCGAATTCCCGAATGAGTGGCAACTTCAATTCAGACTCTCTGTCGTTTTACAGATGAAGAGTGTATTCCTTGACAAAAATCAATCAGCAAAGAAAAAATCTTTTGAAGAAGCAGCAGAACTTTTACAACGGGCAAAATCCAATACAACCGATCCTCATTGGAAAGATAATATAATTCAGAGTCTTGCACGCATTTATTCTCAGCTGGGAGACAACGATCGGGTTGAAGAATTGGCTTCAGAGTGTTCTCCCGCATATGTTTGTCGTGAACTGATTCTTACAAATACACCGGATGAACAAAAGTCTACAGAATATATAGAAAAAGCTTTATTCTCGCTACTTCATGAATTGGTCTTTGTAGCTGTGAAAAAGAGTACGAGCGATCAAAAACCTGTTTTTGCAGGCAATATAGACCTGTACTTATCCCTCGTCCATATGCTTGAGATTCTTTTAAACCAAGGGTCGTACGGCTATTATAACAGTGATATGTGTTTTCTTTATCTCCATGCGGCTTATTTGAGTGCAAAAAGGGAAAAAGAAAAAGATGCGCTCAAATACTTTGATAAAGCGTATGAGCATGTTTTAGGATTAAAAGATGCAAGAGAGCATAAAGAAACAGATTCGGATAATTTGAAAACTCTTTCCGATTATCCCGGTTTAGTAGTTCATGTCGACGAAAATGTGTTGAAGGAATGGCTGAATATAATTCCGAAAGATATTGCTAAAAAAATATGTAACATGTCAAAGTATAAATCAATCTTCGAATGACATTGATATAATCTAATCACCCCTCTCAGATTCCTCTGAGGGGGGTGTCCAAAAACATACTAGCTACCTAATCCTTATTTATTCATCCCAATAATCATCTGATTCATCGGATGACATTCTAATACCGAGCAGAACATAAAGAAAATCTCTTTTGACATTCAGAATCCTTATAATTCTAATCGTTGAAGATTCAAGTCTGTAAAAAACATAATTCTGATTCGTATAAATGCACTTATAATCAGTCTCGATTCCAAAACGTTCAAAAAGTTTAATGTCCGTTTCCGGATACTCTTTTAACCTTTCAATATCATTAATAATTGCTGATAAGATCTTTACTTCTTTCTCTGTTCCAAACTTATCATCCAGATATTCCTTAATACCCTCCAGGTCGTTAAATGCTTCCGGAGTGATCATGATGCTCATCATAATCCAAGCCTCTTCTTTGCTTCTTCAAGGGATATCCAGCCATCTTTCCTTGCAGATACTTCACCTTTTTCAAGTTCAGAAAAGAGACTCTTGATTGCCCGCAGTTCGTCAAGTTCTTTCATATCAACTATCGCGCAATCGCCTCTTCCATTCTTTGTAAGATAAACAGGGTTCCCATACGAAACCTGTCCAATAACAGCATTGTAATTTCTTAAATCTGATACAGGTACTATACTAGGCATATTTATACCCTCCTTATAATTGAAACATATCATAATTCGTAATATTTGTCACTAAATTTTATGCATGATTATACGATAAATTGTTCTAACATTTTTATATTGACGAAATAATCAGATTTTATGGAAACGTAAAGTGAATTTTTTATTTCTATCGATTGGTTTACATAACTGCATGAAGTAGAAACTACTCTTGCACAGGGGAATTACAACTATATATGATTGTGTCGGTTATCTGTCCGCCAAGAAAGGAGTCCCTATGAGTAAAAATAAAAAGGGAAACGGACACCACCTGACATTATCTGACAGGATTTACATTGAACAGGAGTTGATCCAGCGAAGTACCTTTAGATCTATCGGAGACTTCTTGGGAAAAGATCCATCTACCATATCCAAAGAAGTAAAACTTCATAGATTTACCCCTCACTGTTCTGAGCTGACTTACCCTAAATGCAAAATCTGCAGACATTATAACGTTTGTGATACTCCCAGTGATGCTTACAGGTCACGTGAATATCATTACTATGTTTCGGATTCGGCTTATCGTTGCAAGGATTACGATCCTCATGATTGCCCTCGCTTAGACAAACCTCCATATGTATGCAATGGTTGTGATGTTATAAAGTGCAGCAAAGCAAAGTACAACTATTCCGCACAAAAGGCTCAACATGCTTATGAAAAAACGTTGAGCGAATCCCGTCAGGGAATAAACATGACACCGGAGGAGTTGAGGGAACTCAATGATCTTATATCTCCTCTCATCCTTAAGGGGCAGCCGTTAAGTCACATATTTGCTGTTCACGCGGATGAGATTCCGGTATGCAGGCGAACGCTTTACAACTATCTCGACCAACGTATCTTTCAAGCAAGAAACATCGATCTTCCGCGCCGCGTAAGATATAAGAAGCGTAAGAAAAGATCTGAGCCACGTGTACGCAATATTGAGCAGGTATATCGCAACAAACGCACATACAAGGATTTTGAAAAGTTCATGGAAGGCTATCCTGATACAAGTGTCGTAGAAATGGACACCGTAAAAGGAAGCAGAGCGGTTGGTAAATGCCTTCTCACGCTCCTATTTAGGAACTGCAACTTCATGATAATCATCTTGTTGCCTGCGTGTACTCAAGCATGTGTAATTAATGCTATAAATGACCTTACCGATGCGATAACGCTCCGACTTTTCCGTAAATATTTCAGCGTAATACTGACCGACAACGGTTCTGAATTCAAGAACCCTTGGGATATAGAAAAGACTCCTGACGGAAAGCACCGTACATATGTCTTCTACTGTGATCCATATGTATCGAATCAGAAAGCGAAGCTTGAAAAGAACCACGAGTACATACGCTATGTTATTCCCAAAGGAAGAAGCATGAACAGGTATACCCAGGATGACATCAACCTTATGGCAAGCCATATAAACTCAACCGCTCGTGATGGTATGAACGGCGCCTCGCCGTTTGATCTTGCAGAACTCCTCCTCGACAAGAGAATACCGCTTCTTGTTGGGCAACATCGGATCGATCCTGATTCCGTTATGTTAAGACCGGACCTCATCGACAGCCCGAGTGCCAGGAGACGGGAGAAAAAACAAGGAGGTCTATGAAAGACGTTCTTCCACTTCCGACATTGACATTGTAAACACAAAATAAAAATACCGCCATGCTATAGCGACCACCACTCGCTAAAAAGCATCCCGGTATTTTTACAAAAAACGAGCAGACAGATGACCACTTTAGCTAGACCTAACTGGATAAACATCACACCTGACAAGTGGAATTCACTTTTGCTCAAATATTTCCAGTTGTCTGTTTGCCATGCAGACAAACAACTTTCGTATTTCGGATTATAGCAGATTTAAGGGTACTTTTGTATAGGCTCACCTCAAAAAAATCCCTCAAATCGCAAAATACGAGGTCAAAATCTTACATCCTGGAAGTTAGTTTTTCATTTGACCGATTTTATGGAAAAGATAGTTGGAATAGATTTCCGTGGAATGCTATAATTAATTCGCTTACAAAACTGATTCGTAATGATATGTTGGAGGTTGAAATGAAGGTATTAAAGAATTTATTTCTGATGTTCGTGGTTTGGCTGGTAGCGTTCTTTTTGATTTTTTGTGTTTTTTGTTCCGAAGAAGGACTTACCGAAGCTCAACTTTCTCATCAAATGAGACTGTCAATGCTGATAGCTTTTGCTTTGACATTCGTGGGTGCTTTTGTTATTCAGTACAACAAAACACAGAAAACAAAAGCATATATTACAAGCTTAAAAGCAGATGTGACGGCTCTTGAAGAGAGAATAAAGCATCAGTTGGAGCAGGCAAACAAAGTTCTGGATAAATACCTGGAACATGCAAAAGGAACAAAGGAATCGGAAGACTTTGCCTATAAGAAATCGCCTGTGAAAAAAGCGTCGGAGTTTAAGAGATATGTTGAAACGAACCCGGTGCTTATCAACAACGATGCGGTAGTTTTATTAATGAATCAAATATGTCAAGTAGAAGAAGATCTCGTGAGAAAAAAGGAACAGTACAATGCCTGTGTTGCTGAATACAATTCCTCAATAAATTCATTTCCTATTGTCTTAGTGAAAAGACTCGCCAAGTTTGAAGACTATGTATTGATTTCTGAATATGACAACACATTTACAGAAGAAGCTGTTTCTGACGAGGAGCTTGGAATCTAATTTGATAATATAGAAAGACCCATCGGATGATATGTACCCAGAATCCTGGACACATATTTATGAACTAGGCGGAACATATGGATGCTATCCTGTATTGTGCAGGTGGCATCCATTTTGTTTTTGCCTGAATTCTCTCGTTA
>JAEEGG010027151.1_pt1 | contig 10873 bp, 6 predicted proteins | sample 9134161 | NCBI WGS metagenome assembly JAEEGG01 (sample SAMN16246543, study PRJNA631951) | gut metagenome | biome: gut microbiome; feature: rumen; material: CR-attached | host: Bos | place: Iran: Karaj | collected 2018-10
CTCCCTCACGCGCCTGCGGGTAATCTCCAGCAGTTCCTCGATGGAGAAATCCGTAAACTCAAACTTGTTGGGGAAGCGCGACTGCAATCCAGGGTTGCTGTCCAACAGTTTCTGCATCGGTTCCTTATACCCACAGAGCACCACGGCAATGTCGCGCTGGGTCTCGTCGGCCAGGATGTTCATCAGCAACTGTATCACCAGCTTGCCTGGGTCCGTCTCGTGCTTGCCGTTCAGCAGGTAGGCCTCGTCAATCATCAGCACGCCGCCCTTTGCCATCTCCAGCACCTGGTTCATGGAGCGCTCCTCGTCGCCCCACAGCGTACCGATAAACGTGCCGCGGTCGCACATCACCACATGCCCCTTCGACAGTGCCCCCGCCTGATGGAGCAGTGAGCCGAATATCTTGCAGACGGTGGTCTTGCCTGTGCCCGGCCTGCCCAGGAACACGCTGTGGAGCGACACCTCGTGCTGCTTACTCATGGGGAACGACTTCTGCATCATCTTGTTGTATTGCGTCAGCGCCACCAGCTCGTCCATCCTCCGCTTGATGTCCTCGCAACCCACCAGCTTCTCCAGTTCCCTTCGCGGATTGGGAATCGGACGCAGTATCTTCACTTTCACACTCAGGTTCAGGTTCTGCTCTATCTCGCCCGAGGGGAATGTGATGTCTTCGTCCTCGTCGTCATCCTCATCCTCGTCCTCCCTGGCCCACTTTGGAGTCGGGAGCTCTTCCGCCTTATCCCCTGTTACAGCGTCGTTCATGTCGTAGTCGTCATCCTCCTCGTCCACCTGTTCGAAGTCGTGGTCAATGAACCTTTTCAGGAGGGCATCGAAATCACCGTCAGGATCCTCGTATTCCGACGAGTAGTTGTCCTCCAGTTCCTCGTCCTCCTCATTGTCCTCATTGCCCATAGGCACATACAGGTCGTTGAAGGGGTTCGTGGCATCCTCCACCAGCACCTTGCCGTACGGCATACGGTCCTCGTAGAGCTTCACCCTGCGGCGCTTCAGGTTCGTCATCTTGTCAAACACCTTAATCTCGGCAAACTCCTCGTCGAGGGGCGACAAAGCGGGCTCTTTTATCGTCTTTCCCGTGAGCACCACGCCAAACAGGCTCACGTAGTGCCGGCTATTCTCCAGACGCGTCTCTATGATGTTCAGCACCGCCTTCACACGCGCCTCAGGCCCCGTTTTCTCCTCCCTGCCACTGGTATCCAGCAGCACCACCACCAGGTTGTGGTTTGAGGCATAGACAAATAGTCTGTCGTTAGCAACCTCCGGACAGAAGTCCTTCAGTTCCTTAGAGTATATATCCGAATCTGTGGCCAGTCCATCCATGTATTGCCAAATGGTTTCTCTTGTCTGTTTCTGAAAACCGTAGATAAGTCTCCTTATTCCAATCAAAAAATTATTCATCCTATAAACATCTTTAATAACAACCAAAAATCACATCAGAATGCCCTTCTCGAAAAGGGCGCAAGAGTCTTCAGACAAATGCCCAGCGGGCATCCGTCCTTACTATCATAGAGTTTTCTTCTCAGAGTTCTCTATCACATACTTTCTTCAATTGTAGCAATATGTCAAAGAACACATAGCCGTTTTTCGAGGGTTACCTCAAAGAACGCAGGAACGCAAGGCCAAAACCTGTATCCAGGCTTTGCTGCACCTCCCGTCTTCGAAGCATAGCCCCAAAGCGCGTTCGGCAGTAAATCATTTCCTTGATCGTTCCTTTCATTGTTACAATTGCTTTGATTGTTGTGATAGTTTTACGATGGCAAAAGTATATATTAATTTTCATATCACCAAGAAAAACTCTGATATTTTTATCAAAATTGTCTATCAGCTTGATGATAGACTTATGGCGTAATAAAAGAATAAAGGACACTCGAACCAATTCGGGTGTCCTTTATCAAACAAGATTTATATCCGCTACTAATAATTGGGGAAATTATCTAATGCTTCATCAATTGCTTGGGCATACGATTTGCCTTCATCATTTTTTTCCTTTAGTAAAGCAAATTTCTTTTCAAGTAAATTAGTTCTCTGCTTATTCTTACGATCTTCAACATCGTAATCTCTTTTGCATGTTTCTGAAACCCCATAGAAAACTAAATCAAGAAATTTCCATAGAATAACCCCTCCTACGATAATCGCTGTTACCCAGATAATCATGTTGCAGATTATTTCTAAATTCTGACTCTTTTCTTGAATAGCCATTGCATCATTTGCACAGATACACTTAACCACATTCAAACTGTCTTGACAGCATTGTAATAGGATTGTAATCATATCAAAAGTAATTAATTGTTTATATTTAGTTAGTTCTTTCTTGCATCAAATTACCACTTCATAGGTTCACGAACAATGAGGTCAGCATATGGCTCAGCATTAAAAATCGAATGGTCATTATTCATTCCGCACTCAGTACCATAATAAAACGCATATTCCTTTCCTGTTTTCTCTAATAGTGCCAAAGCTTCCGCTAATAGCGTCTTATCACCATTACAATAGAATAGGAATCGATTTGTATCGTGATTATCTATAAAAGGTATCACTTGGAATGAATCTGACGGATAGCGCGAAAAATGTTTGGCTAATTTACGATTCAATTTATCATTATTATCCAAGCGCCTACCTGCTTTTACCTCATCGATAAGAATCTGTTGGAATGTAAAATCCAGAACAGCATCCAAACAGTCATAATAGTCCAATTGCATCGTTTCTTGGTTAAAGCCAAAAAGCCAGCAGGAACATTTACGCCAGAAAGAGCGGAAACGCAAAGTATTATAATAGCGACGTTGGATATTGAACGGCCACACTTCTCCCAAGACGATTGTATTCGGATTCAGCTCATGCATCCTCTTGCGGAAAGATTTGAGAAATTCCATAGGAATACCCAGAGCATGATCTATTCTGAAGCCATCTATACCAATAGAAGACAAATGCTCACCCACTTTTATGAAATAATCTTTTGTTGCAGGATTATCCAAATTAAATTTTACCAGTTCCTGATACCCCAGGAAATGTAAGCAATCTGGCGACGTCTCATCCTTAAAATAAAACCAGTCCCTATACTTGCTTGTGAAAGGATTATCGACTGCATCCAAGAAGAATGGATGATCCACATGACAATGATTTGGGACAAAATCTGCGATAACACGAATATTCTTCTGATGTGCAGTATTAATCAAATCAGACAAATCAGACCATGTTCCGAAATGAGGATCCACCTCTTCGTAATCAATGGTATGATAGCCGTGATAGGCTGCGTTCTTGAAGAACGGCGAAAGCCATATAGACGTTGCACCAAGAGATTTTATATAATCCAGCTTTTCCGTAATGCCCTGCAAAGTACCTCCTAAGTATGCATTGGCATTTTGAGGTGGAATAGTCCATCCTCCATTAAAACGGTCTATTAATATCTGATATATCATATGTATATTTCTTTATGCTAAAAACAAAAATATTCATCTCAATATTGCCTTTTCTTTTTACGCTTATCCAAAAGATTTTTCTGCACAACGATACATGTTATTATTGGTGCAGCCAACGCAACAACAAGAATTCCAATCGTCCAATCCATACCAGCAGCGAATAATGAATTTCCACCTTCAACGCCTAATGCAAGAACGGCAATGATTAATGCAGAGATGGAAATGATAGCTGTGATATATGTAAGATTCATGATTTTCTGATTCTGCACATTATTTGCTTCTCGCATGTAGCTCTCACGAAGGGCATGCAACTCTGCAGGAATACCAAATTGAGTATAGATGCAATCTTCGATGTTTTTTATTACATCTAAAGACATGGAATGCTGTTGCAGGGCAAATGCCAATCTGTTGTATTTTTCTTCATCTGTAAATGAGTTGCCTTCATACATTTCCTTAACTTTTGCCAGCACCATTTCTTTATAGATTGCTTTTAGATAAGCATTCAACACCAAAGATTGTACACCAGGCACACAGGGACGCAATTGGGCATACTCTTCATAAAAACCTGATTCAGGCGATTCCGTATAGGGTTTAAACCATGTCTTTGAGAATTCATTATAGGTCTCTGTTTTATCTCCTAGTTTCTTACCTCCATTGGATTGTGTCTCTTTTGATAGTTCTTTTTCCGGGAGTTCCCTTTTGTATTCCTCACCATCATATTGATTAATAATAAGAGCATTATGACCTAAGAAGAAAGCTGTTGTATATCGTCTCGACGACCAATGATTATCTTTGAACGCCTGTCTTAATTCTCCATTCGATACATAGCGCCAACCTTCATCACTCGTCAGTAGACCATAGACTTGCCTCCTATAGTCCATCAAGAACCTACCAATTGGTTCAAAAATAATTGATTTTTCAGACGAATCTGGTGAGTCTTTCAAATCATTCAGTTCCATAATGGTGTATCTGAACGCGACATCACCACCATTCTTTATCTCCAAAGCATACATTAAATCCTTGAAAATCGCGTCTGCCCATTCATAGATGGAGATATTCTGCTCTCCATTGATAATACACTTTAATCTACTCTTATAAAAAAGATGTTTTATAAAGATAAAACTGTCAAGGTCGTTTTCTTCCAAAGATTCTATTCCTGCCTTTTGAACAGATGCTAAAGAGATGTTGAACAACAGATATCCTCCCTCACCACCAGTAGCATTTGTAAGAAGGAGTAAAGCATCTATATCGAACTCAAAGAATTTTTCTTCCTTTTGACTGATCTCATAACGTACACGATACGTCCCCAGGTATATTTCAAGACGAGGAATACCCTGTGACTGATCGTCATGAAACTTACGGCAAACAGAAAAACAATGACAAAGATTTCTGCCTTTATATGAGTTGCAATTCGTTTTCACCTTTCCATAATGACAGGTGTGAACAACCTTGCCTTTTTTATCTCGTTCAGTTGCTCCACAGAATGCATTTGCGGCATTCGGAAATGCCTTGCTAATGATTGCAACTAATTTATCATTATAGTATTCATATTGTTCACGATCATCTTCAGGCCTTATTTTAGCAAAAAGGTCTTTACACACGTTCGTTTCTTTCTTGTTATCGGTAGTGAATGAAAACGGGATGATGAAGGCAAGATAGCCATCTTTGGCATAAAACTGTTTCACCGATTGTGCCATAATAATTCTAAGTTTGGTGTCTGCAAAGATAGACATTTATTTTTAATTAGCAATATCTTCCGCAGGCATTTTTTTTCTAACTAGAAAATTATACTAACAACTTAAAATAAATCAAGCCATTGATTGAACTCCTCACTATGCTCAATGTTTTTTAAGAGAATTGCAGAAGATAGGGTTTTGATTTTATATTCAGAGATTACTTTATCAAAGACTCCTATTTCCACCTTGTCGTCTCTTACTAATAAGATTGGCAAGTTTGCCATCACTCCCATTCCTACCTCTATCTCATTCCAGGGCGTTGGTAGCCATAAGTCTTCTTTGTATTCTTTCATATCGGGATTTAGACGACCGGTTTTTATCTCTATCTGTTTCAGACCAAAAGCAATCATTGCGTCAGACTGTTTTATTGCTTCCTTGACCTTCGTTAACTGACTATCTTTCGGATAATGATCGCGTGTATATATAACAGCCTCTATGTTCTTTTTTTCTAACAGGTCTTTATAGAAAAGCGTTAAGGCTTCTTCTGATGCAGTTAGGGAACCAGGCATACTAAAGAACACCCTTTTATGTTCCCCCCTCTTCTTTGTCTTGTCTAATGTAATCGCATCAGAGCCTTTGTACACATAAGCTTCATCTTTCGTCCCCTGATCAACCCACTCCAGATGACTCAGCAACTCTTCAGGGATGCCTATTGCACCCTTGAAGTTTGAACCTTCGAGCTTAACATTCTCGAAATACACATTGGTTAAATCCGCATATTTGAAATCTGCTTTTTTGAAAGTGCAGTTTTTGATATTAGTATGATTTAATATTGCACTATTAAATATTGTGCCAAAACCAACAACATTCTCAACTAAGGCATAAGATAGGTTTGCTCCAAACATGTCCGTGAAATCCATCGTTATTTTCCATGATTCGTCATTGGTATGTCTTGGTGAAAGCCCCTTCTTCTCAAGATTGTCATCTTTTTCGTTCTTTCTCCCAAGATACAAATCCTGCATATTTGTTCGCATCAGGTCTGCATAATTCAAATTACCTGCATATGCCAAACCGTCACCCAATGTTTTTTGGAAGATACCTGTTGGGTGAATCTTTAACATCGCAGAGATTTCACGGATAGTTTCTTGACGGAATTTGTCTTTGTCTATGTCTGCATCATAGAATCGGCGCAAGATAATGGCTGCAGATAGTTGAGATGTTTCATTATTCTTAGATAACAGTTCTATTGCCATGTTAAATTGATCTCGTATGTCTTGACGTCTTTGATTATTTGTCCTAATAATCTTTGTTGCGACATATAGGATGGCTCCAGACAATACAATTGTTAGAGTATAAATAGGCCCAACATGTTCTAATCCCAAAATGCCAAGTGAAGATTGTAGTATCATAATATGAATCTTATTTGTAATAAATACTTTTAGGTCCTGCAAAGATATGGTTTTTCTCCTAAATGAACAAATTCTTGTGCAGATTATTTGGAATTTCTTGTTTTGTTGACTATCTTTGCATCATATTTTACTAGCCCTATGAAACCTAAAAGAATCATACTTATCAGACACGGAGAGTCACAGGCGAATGTCGATCGGTACTTGTTTGGACGGGTGCCCGACTACACGATAGAGTTGACAGACAAAGGTCATGAACAGGCTCGGGAGGCGTGGCATCTGCTTTCCCGAGAACCCAATTTGAGTATGGCGAAGAACCTCGGTTGCGGGAGCAGGAATGGGGCTATCTGCGGGGACAGGATGAGTTTGACAAGATTTGCCAGGAGAGACGCGAATACGGCACATTCTACTATCCGCTTGTTCGTCATGCGCTTCTTTCACCTGACTGTGGAGGAGTTCGAACGAATGATTGCTCCAAAGAACTGCGATTTGGTGGTGTTGGAACTGCAAGATGATGGACATTATCGACTGATAACGGAAATGGCTTGCTCATCAGAACCATTGCGTTACGCTAGGCCCATTAAATTATAGACGATTATCTGCTTTTTCTCCAAAATTCTGCATCGTTTTGATGCAATCTTTATCGCAAATTGCGGTAGAAATATGCATACTCGTCGGCGTATTTTTATTGTTAACGACTGCTAAATAGGGTGTTTTTGTAGTAAAAAAACGCTAATTAGTATTGATGTATATCAATCGTTAGAAATATCTTTTATATTTTTGTAGCATTACTAACCGGAGATGATTTTTATAAAATACTAACTAAATCCCTTTTCTATGAAAAAACTAAAACTAATGGTGGTGGCCTTTATGGCTATGGCAGGGTTAAGTGTTCATGCCGATGAGTACTTAGTCGGTCAGAGATTTACAAGCATTGCAGAACTGGATGGAAATGTCTTTGCTGTTGTAGATGAGGCATCTGAAAAGGCAATGGCTATTGGTGTTCCGAATCATGGCAATAGTTGGGACATGTATTTCGGTACTTATGCAGAAGCCTGTACTTCCAATGCTTGTTTATATAAAATTGAACCAGCCCGAGGTGACGGTATTGATGGTTGTTATTATCTTCGTGCATTGAAGTATAATGGTTCGTTATATACAGCATGGGAGAATGCAAATACTTTTGGCTATTTCAATTCACAAACTGGATCTGGTGGTTACTTTGCGCTCGGTTTGAATGGTCAGAATGGTCAGGATGGCCCGAACTTAGCTGTTTGGGAAATTGAAGTAAGCGAAGGTAAATTTGCTATTAAGAACAAAGCAACGGGTAAATATCTTCATGCAGATCAAGTATCGAACACGTATGACGATCCATTCTATTTTACTTTCTGTACTATAGAAACCTTAGCAGCATTGAAAGACAAATTTGATGAAAGAAAAGCTAGTGTTCTCTCATTAAATAGCGGTATAGATGTTTCTGATGCTGTGGCTTTAAAAGAAGCGGCTACCACTATGGAGGATATTTATAGTGCTTTCTCTAGCCTATCTACTGCTCTTGAGAGTTATTTGGCTACAACAACAAATAAAGATGTCACCTCTGTCTTTATAGATAATCCCAGTTTTGAGTCTGGGCTTACGGGGTGGGCTAACATTGGTATGGCAATCCAAGACAATGCTTCTTTTGAGAAGGACGGAACCAAATATTGTGAAGCATGGCAGCCAAATGGCGCAAGAAGTGTTTCGCAAAACATCTTGAATGTGCCTACTGGAAAATACAAACTGATTGTAAAAAGTAGGGCCCGTGGTGTGACTTCTGCTAATTTTTTTGCAGGTGATAAAAAGACAGAGATTACAATCGCTGACAATACCAATACCTATGAAGTGAAATTCTTCGGCGATGGTAGTAATGTTGCGATAGGTTTCGAAGGTTTGGGAAGTGGCGCAGGGGCAAGTTGGATGTGTGTTGACAATTTCCAGTTAATTTATGAAGGTCCTATGGGCGCTCCTGTTTATGTTGAAGAATACAACAACGCTGTTTCTGCTGCTCAGGCAATGGAAGGAACTATTCCTGCAGCTGCTTATGATGCCTTGAGCCAAGTTGTTTCGGATAATACGTTGGCAGGCGGAACAGAGAGTGAGTATAATACTGCTACAGCCAATATCAACCAAGCTATAGCAGATGCAACGGCACTTGTAGAACCATACGCTACATGGAAAACGTTAAAGACTAATGCTCAAACATACGCACAAGATGGAAACTATACAAAAATATCTGATGCAATTGTGGTATTAGTAGCTTATGTAGAGACACTAACAACTGCTAAAGATGTTAATGATATCAATAGCCTGACAACGACAATGATGACTAATAACGACATTTGGAATGAAGTGAAGGCCTATGCTGATGCTTTGACACAAGTTAGCAATAATAACGCTACAGCTAATGAAACATTGCAAAATGCCATCTCTGCTCAAATAACAGTTGTTGGCAATGCGTCTGTTGCAGATGAAAATGCTGTCGATACCTTCGTTAAGACGACCTTGCCAAACGCAGTTTCTGCTCTGAGAACTGCCATGGGAACTTACGTAAATGCAGCCCAGCCTACCAACGAGGAATGCTTTGATTTGACAGGACTTATTGTTAATCCTCATTTCAAAGAGGGAGGTAATACTTCTGCTACGGGTTGGACATTGGAGAGTGGTTCTGTAGGTGAGCGCCGTGCTTTAACACACAATTTTGAGGCTTGGCACCGCACATTCAACTTGAGCCAGACTATTCCTGACCTGCCTAAGGGAACCTATAGAGTGACTTTGCAAGGTTTTGCTCGTCATGATGGTGCTGATAAGGACAAGACAAATCTTTACTGCGGTATCGTAAACCAGAGAATTAAGGATATCAACGATGAGTATAGTACAGTATCGCTCATCAGTGGTAAGCCAAACATGGGCGATGGAAATGGTGAGTCAAAGTCTGGTGACTATTATAGACCTAATGGTATGTCAGCTTCTTACTATTGGTTCCAGGAAACAAATGAGTTGACTGGCAAACCTTTCTACACCAATGAGGTACAGACGTTGATTACTGAGGCAGGTAGCCTAAAGATAGGATTCAAGTGCGAGACCAGCTCCGACTGGGTTATCTGGGACAACTTCCACCTCTACTATTATGGTTCTGCTATTTCTGTGACGATTGACGAATCAACGGGTGCTTCTTTTGCAGAGGACATTGATGATGCCAACGTCACCCTGACCCGCACCTTCTCTACCACCAACTGGAACACGTTCTGCGTGCCGTTCGCTATCGATAATGCTACGCTTACAGAAAAGTTTGGCAATGAGGTGGCAGTAGCCGAGTACAGCGAGGAAAGCGCAGATGCAAATAATGCCACGGTGACATTCACCAAGATGCTGACACCTGCCGTTTCTGCCAACGTGCCCGTACTGCTGAAGACCACCACTGCTCCTGCTTCCATAACGTTCAATGGCGTTCAGGTGAAAGCTGGTGAGCCTAAGGTTGCTGGCACCAACTTCGACTTTGTGGGTTCTTACGCAGCATCCACCTTTGTGACCACAGGCAACTATTACCTCTATAGCAACAAGCTCTACAAGTCTTCTAAGGACGATGGCACCTTCATCAAGGGTACACGCGCCTATATCCAGGCAAAGACCAATGAGGCACGTATTGCAAACTTCTCCATCAACGATGAGACCACAGGTATTGCTGTCCTCACCCCAGCCCTCTCTGAAGGCGATGGAGCACTCTACAACCTGAATGGTCAGAAGGTGAGCAATACCCAACGCTCGGCCGAAGGACGCTTGTTCCCGGAGGGTCTCAAGAAGGGTGTGTTTATCCAGAACGGCAAGAAGGTGATTAAGAAATAATACATGTTGAACACTAACGAAGAAAAACCAGATTATTATGAAAAAGAAAGAATATATCGTTCCTGCTGTTGAAGTCCATATGATTTCTGTGCAGCACATGATTTGTGATTCTATTAAAGGTATTGACGGTGATACTGGTGTAGAACCTGGCGAAGGTGACCCCATACCTCCTGGAGGTGGCGAGTCTCGTCGCCGAGACGCTTGGGATGACGAAGAAGATGACTGGTGATATATAGCAAAAGGGCTCTCGATTTGATTCGGGAGCCCTGTTTTTTTTAAATTATTACATTTTTACATTGCGTTTCTCATGCAACGCACGACGTAACGCCCAGTGCTGTTGCGATGGCTGACAGCACACTAATGGCTGTTTGAATCGCGAATTTCCAAAATGTCTTGTTCTTCATGGTTTTATGCATTTAATGGTTTAACTGTTTTCTTTTCAACATTAATTGTCGTTAATTAAGCCATTAATTAT
>JAEEGG010027156.1_pt1 | contig 10871 bp, 7 predicted proteins | sample 9134161 | NCBI WGS metagenome assembly JAEEGG01 (sample SAMN16246543, study PRJNA631951) | gut metagenome | biome: gut microbiome; feature: rumen; material: CR-attached | host: Bos | place: Iran: Karaj | collected 2018-10
TGGCGATGACTATTACCGCAGCATCATTACGCGATGCCAGTTCCTTACAGAGATCCTGTGTGAGAGGCATCTCGGGCTGTGACCATGCTTCCATTCCCCAGCCGAGATCAGCAGTGATCGGATTCTCCGCATCCCACTTGTCGTAGATGTCGATGAGCTCCTTATCAAGCGTTACCGATGTGCTGTCGGCCAGTCCCTCGCGGATATCAGTAACGTGTGAGACATTGACCATTCCGCCGGAGCCTGTGCCGGACTTGTAGTAATGTGTCTGCATCCTTCCGAATAATGCGACATGCGTGCCGTTCTTAAGGGGAAGCGCATCGTTCTTATTCTCAAGCATAACGATACCTTCGGCAGCAGTCCTGACCGCAGTCTCGATATACTTATTCCAATCCAGTGTAAGCTTAGGCATAAATACCCTCCGAATCAATTACAAATACTTTAATTATAATATCGGGTTTGTACCCGTAGTTATTCTAGATTATTGGTATTTTTGTTTTTTCTTTGCTGTATAATTCTCATATGAAAACAGTATCTGAATTGAATATAAAGAATAATACTGACCGCATATTCTTAGTGTCTGTTGGTATTGCATTGACATTGTCAACTGTTTTTTTGAGGTTTATCGTTCGGGATCTCCCGAGTACAGATATGATCATCTGCCTGTTGCCTTGGTACGATATATATAAGGTTAATGGCGGATTCAGAGCAATTGGTTATACTGTTGGCAACTACAATTATCTCTATAGTTTGCTAATAATCATTCTTACCTATATTCCCATCGAAGCAATCCATGCTTATAAAGTTCTCTCCGGATTATTCGACTATTTGACAGCGTTTACAGTAATGTATCTGACCGGCATTCTGACAGCAGGAAGTCCGCGCCGTGAAAAATATATGCTTGCATCGTATGCGTTTGTTATTTTCTCGCCCATTGTACTTCAGAACTCCGCCGTCTGGGGACAGTGCGATTCGATGTTAGCTTTCTTCGTTATTCTTGCATTGGTATGCATTATCAGAGAAAAATATATTGCTTGCTGCATAGCTCTCGGCATGGCTCTCGCAATAAAACTCCAAATGATATTTATCATGCCATTGATTCTCTATGTCTATATTGTTAGGTTCCGCGAGAAGAGATTCCGGTTTGGGTATTTCGTCATTGTTCCTGCCACACTTTGGCTTACTTCCGTGCCTCACATCATTGGTGGTGGCGGTATTCTTGATTGTTTCATGGTTTATCTATCACAGGGCACCGGTCAGTCAGACCGACTATATGAGAATATCGGATGCTTTTGGGCGCTGTTTGTGCCGGATTCAAGAAAAGCCGCAGAAGCAGGAATACAATTCCCTGTCCTTCTGTTCGTGTTTGTGGCATTCGCTGTATTGGCTGCTTTTTTTGTTTACTGCCATGCAAAAAAAGTGGAGCTGACTCCTCTGAACCTGACTTATATGTCTTTCCTGTGCATTTTTATATGCGTATTTTTCCTGCCGCATATGCGTGACAGGTATGGTTACATCTATGAGATACTAGCTATAGTGCTTTGCTTTACGGACCGAAAAACTATCTTGCCTCTTATAATGATATATATATCGACTCTAGCTAGATATAACTCATATCTCTGGGGGATCAAACTCATACCCGTTTGGGGTTCGGCAGCATTGAATCTTCTTGCCCTCTCCGCTTACTTCCTGCTGTTTGCAAAAAGGATCTCAGCGGAAAAGCAAGAGGCGAAAACAAAAACCAAAGTTTCCTAGGTGTTCTTTTCAAAGATCGAGTGCATTGCGATCCTATCTCGTTAACCTCTGTATTCTCTGTTATTCTGATATGCTTCATGCTTTTGCTGTATAATACTTGCGGTGAGGTAGGAATATGAGATTTACGATCAATAACCTTGTAAAGAGCTACGGCTCCAAGGAGGTCCTCAAGGGGATCGACTTTACTTTCGAAGAGGGCAGGATATACGGTCTTCTGGGGCGTAACGGTTCCGGTAAGACGACCTTCTTCAACTGCATCAACCGCGACATCGAGTATAACTCCGGTGAGTTCTATTTCGACGTGGACGGCAAGCGTAAGGACTTAAGTCCCGAAGATATCGGATATGTCGTGTCTGCCCCGGTAGTTCCGGAGTTCATGACCGGAAGAGAGTTCCTGAAGTTCTTCATAGAGGTCCACGACGAGCTTAAGGACATAAAGCCCGTTGACGAGTACTTTGACTACATGAAGATCGCGGAAGACGACCGCGACCGTCTCTTGAGAGACTACTCACACGGCACCAAGAACAAGATGCAGATGCTGTTGAACATAATCGCCAGGCCGCCGCTCATGCTGCTGGACGAACCACTGACGACTCTGGACGTCGTTGTCGCAGAGGAGATGAAGAACGTCTTCCGTCAGCAGAAGGAAGGACGCATCACGATATTCTCGACGCACCTTCTCGATGTGGCGGTAGACCTCTGCGACGAGATCGTTCTCCTTAACCACGGCAAGCTCGAGAAGATAGACATCAACAATCTTGATGACAGTGCCATGAAGGATAAGATCCTGAATGCGCTTAAGGAATCGGAAGAATGATCAGGGGCTGGCTCAAGACAATCAGCTCTATGTACCGGCTGCGTTACATAGTCGGTTATAACGGGTTCATATATAAGCTTAAGCTCCTTCCGCTGATCGGCAGGCTCCTGCCTGACGACCTGTATTCGATTGGTTTCTTCAAGTTCATATATGCCGTCTGGAAGTTCATCGCGGAATTCTTCATGCTGTTCTTCCTGAAGGTGTTGGGTCTGTCGGGCATATATGCTTACAGCTTCATAATGAGGTCACTTGCCGATAACCATCCCGAAGAGATCGGCGGAATGAGTCCCGGGCAGTTCCAGGGCACGGCGTTCATGTGGCTCTTCTTAGCCTATGCTTTTGCAGGCGTTCTGATGAACACGAATCTGTTCTCATATACGCCCGAGAAGGAATATGCCGTATTCATGCTCAGGATGGATGCCAAGAAGATCAACACATCTTACTTCGTGCTGAATCTTGCAGCGCTGTTCATCGGCTATGCAGGCGTGAATCTATTCTTCGGCATCATATCCGGCATGCCGTTCCTGATGTGGTTCTTCACGCCTCTCCTCGGAGTAGCGATAAAGCTGGCAGGTGCGGGCGTAAAGCTCGGCATCATAAACATGAAGCGCAGGCTCGGCCTTAAGATCGCATCCGGCAAGATCGAACTCGTCGGGATATTCTTCAAGGTCTTCATCGGCTTTGCTGCCGTCATGGTAGTAATGATCATGACGGTCAACGCTTACTGCCCGCCGGTATATATCCTGCCTGTCATAGCTGCAGTGATAACCGTGCTTGCTGTCGCAGGCTTCTTCGTGATCAGGGATTTTGATCCTTATGCTCATAAGCAGCTGCTGGCAGGTGCCAAGGAGACCTATAATGTTGAGAAGAAGTCCTGTAAGTCTACCGACAGGACCAAGAGACTTAAGAAGGTGAACAAAGTAAGCGCCGTTGACACCAGGGTCAGCAGCAACAAGAAGGGCTTTGCCTTCCTGAACCAGGTGTTCGCCAGAAGATACAGGTCCGTCATAAGCATCAGGCCTGTGGTCGTCTCGATAGTGATCGTGGTCATATTTGCCCTCATCTGCATCGATCTTTACATAGAATACGGCCAGGACTTCGGGCAGGAGGCGGCTTCCGGGTGTCTGAAGAACAATATCATCAATTTCCTCACGCTGCAGGGTTATCATGACGATCTCAGACCCCTGGTCACGGGTGATGCGGAATTCCAGGAATTCTTCATGAACCTGATGGACAATAACCTCATGGCATTCTTCTGCCTGATCGCCCTGTTCAACGGCACGACCAAGCTGACGCAGACCATGTTCATAAACTGCGACAGGAGCCTGATGTCCTTCAGCTTCTACAAGATGCCCGACCAGATAATCAAGCTGTATAAGATACGAATCATGGAAGCAGTCAGGCTGAACCTGGCGCCGGCGGTCGTTCTGGGGCTTGTATTTAACATTGTTACATTCATGTTCGGTGGTCAGAGATACCCCGGTCAGTACCTGCTGGTCCCCATAGCATTTGTCCTCATGAGCGCTCTGTGCTCTGCTCACCTGCTGACTCTCTACTACCTGCTTCAGCCGTACACGGAGAACATCAAGGTGAAGAATCATGTATATACCGTGATGGAGGTCGTATCGGAGGCCGTCACCATCGCCGTATGCTGGATCCCGGCCCCGGCCTGGATACTCGTACCGGCATTGATAGCACTTAACGCTCTGTACATCTTCCTCGCGACAAAGCTGGTCCGTAAGTTCAGTCCCAAACACTGGAGGGTACGCACATGATACAGGACATCTTCCCGCATATTCTGCACAACCAATACGATCCGTCGCGCAAAGCATCATCCCGCAGCATAGTTCTCGCCTTCCGCGAGGGTGACGTCCTCATCAGGGGCGGCAGCTTTCCGTGCGTAAAGGATCTTGCAGGCATCAGCGAAAATGATCTCATCTACCTGTTCTCCATTGACGATGACAAGGATTACTTCCTGCTGCCCGGTGAGGTTGAGGCTCCGGAAGGATTCGAATATGTTAACCTCAGGGCATTCAGGGACAGGGAACTCACAGAAGGATATACAGCATTTGCAGCTTACACCGCAGTCCACCTTGCAGGCTGGTACCGGGACAACAGATTCTGCGGAAGATGCGGCAGACCGACGCGCCCGGACGATAAGGAGCGCGCACTGCGCTGCGAATGCGGCAATGTTATCTATCCGAAGATCGCACCTGCCGTCATCGTAGGCGTCACCAACGGCGACAGGCTTCTTGTCACCAAATACCGTACCGGGTATAACCATTTCGCGCTCGTGGCAGGGTTCACCGAGATAGGCGAGACACTTGAGCAGACCGTGGCCCGCGAAGTAATGGAAGAGACCGGACTTAATGTTACGAATATCCGCTACTACAAGTCGCAGCCCTGGGGTATCGCAGGAGACCTGCTGGCAGGATTCTACTGTGATGTTCAAGGCGGCGATACCATAAAGATGGATGAGGGCGAGCTTAAGGTCGCCGAATGGAGGACGCGCTCCGATATCGAACTCCAGCCCGGACAGTTCAGCCTCACAAATGAGATGATGAGGCTGTTCAAAGAGGGAAAAACTTAAATTTTCCAAAAATCCCCCTGCGTTATGTATTGCTTGTTACGCTGCGTAATGAGCTATATTCGGGGCATAACGATAAGGGAGGTAACGGAAAATGTTAACCATTACATCAAGCAACAGAGACAAACTCCATAAGATCAGAATGACGATGCTCATGACTGCGATACCTGTCGGAATACTCGAGATAACGGGTATAATCCTATTAGCAGTGATGAATATCTGGTGGCCGCTCGCACTGTATATCGTGCTGGCGATACCGTATGCGGTCTGGCTTTCCAAATATTATTTCGGTCATGTAGCTTATATGTGCCCTCACTGCAACAGGGTGTTCACCCCCAAGTTCAGCGAAGCTCTCTGGGCGGCACATACTCTGACAAAGCGTAAGCTCACCTGCCCGGATTGCGGAAAGAAGGAATGGTGCACTGAGGTGGCAAAGGAGGAGGCCTGATATGGTAGGTACAACAGCATATATCGCGTTCGGGCTGATGGTAGCAGCCGGACTCATACTCCCCGCAGCGCTCTGCATATGGTGGCTGAAGACACGCCATGAGAAGTTCACCAGCGTTCTTACCGGCGCTATGACCTTCCTGATCTTTGCCCTGGTCCTGGAATCGACCGTACACAGTATCGTTTTCATGGTGTTCCCCGGACTCAGGGATAACGTGGTCGCTTATATGCTCTACGGAGCACTGATGGCGGGAATATTCGAAGAGACGGGAAGATATCTGGCATATAAGCTTGTCCTTAAGAAGAGGACCAACCGCGAGACAGCCATCTCCTACGGCATAGGTCACGGCGGATTCGAAGTGATGTACATTCTCGCGGCAACCGGAATCAACAACTTTATCTATGCCGGCATTATCAATGCCGGACAGTTCCCGGCTCTCCTCGATCAGCTGAAGGCGGCCGGACAGGACACGTCATCGATCGAGAACCTTCCCGAACAGATGGCAGCTTTCGGCATTGCCGATGTAGGCCTGCCCGTTCTCGAGAGGGTTTTCGCCGTGATATTCCACATCGCACTGTCGATCCTTGTGTTCTATGCCGTAAAGAAGGGGAAGGTCTGGATGTATTTCCTCGCGATCGCCCTGCACGCGCTTCTCGATGCCCCTGCGGCACTCTATCAGAAGGGCATCATAAGCATTCCTGTGGTCGAGGTTTATCTTGCCGTAGTGGGCATAGTGACATTTGTGATCATGTATGTATTCTTATATAAGAGAGATAAAGAGGTAGGAGAAGGTGTCCAAGTACACAACGGGTGAGATAGCCAAGCTTTGCGGCGTTACGGTCAGAACGGTCCAGTATTACGATACAAGAGGAATACTGGAACCGTCAGAACTGACCGACGGCGGAAGGAGACTCTATACTGACGACGACCTTCACAAGATGAAGATAATCTGCTTCCTGAGAGATCTGGGACTTCCGATCGATGCGATTTCCCAGATCCTCTCGGACGAAGACCCGTCAGCCGTGATATCGCTTCTCCTGGCACAGCAGGAAGAAGAACTCAAGAGTGACATCTCAGAGAAACAGGAGAAGCTTAATAAGCTTGGCGAACTTAAAATTGCTCTAGCGCAGGTATCTGAGGTCTCGGTCGATTCGATCGGAGATGCGGCATATCTGATGTCAGGCAAAGACCGCCTGAAGAAGATCCGGATGAAGATCATATTGCTGGGGATCCCGAACACGCTTTTCCAGTGGACGGCGATCGCGCTCTGGATAACCATGGGCTGGTGGTGGCTCTTCGTGATCCAGATGGTGCTGGCTATCCCTCAGGCAATCCTGATCACGAGATACTACCACAAGAAAGTCTCGTATATCTGCCCTCATTGTCACAAGGTGTTCAATCCGACTTATAAGGAAATGCTCTTTTCCAAACACACTCCTACGACCAGGAAACTCACCTGTACCGAGTGCGGCGTGAACGGATTTTGTGTCGAGGTCGCTGATCCCGAAGACAAGAGATAACCCCTTTTTCCATACTGAACTCAGAGTAGACTGATGCCCGGAAGCCCCGCGAATACGGGACTCTACCAACAGTCGGTTGTTCGCATGAGGGTTTGATGGTAGGGTGAGACTAGCAAACTGTCAGAGGGGGATTCCTATGAACAAGCGTAAGATCATAACTTTATTGATCACCCTGACAATGGTCGTTGGCACCTGCTCGACGGCCGTCATGGCCGACTCTGAAGATGAGGGGAAGACCTGTACCACCGACAGCGGTATCACGGTCACGCTGCCGTCAGAATTCCATCCGCTTTGGACCGGTATGCCGGAGGACGACCCCTACTTGCAGGAATTGCAGGAATACGGCTACGAGATAAGCTATAACTATGATAACTATAACAACATGGGTATGTCTCTTCAGGCCGGTGACGGCAATGAAGAACCGGATTACTGTGAAGAGAACGAATGGTTCTATGTCACGGTTTTTGAGACAGATGCTCCTGCGGACCCGGCTTCTTCTGACATCAACGGATCTTTTACGGATAATATCAAGCAGATGTATTCCGAATGTTTCGGGACTACCGAGATGTATGGATATGGAACGACCGAGATCAACGGCATTCCTTTGTATGAGATCTTCTATGAGACCAAAGGAACCGGAGCAAACCCTGATGCACCCGCACGCCTGAGGCTCTACCAATACTCTTTTGTATCGGATTCAACTCTGTATCAGATCAATATAACACTAATAGGCTGGCCTTCCGATGGCGAAGTCGTCCCTTTCAGCGATAAGGCATGCGAGCATCTGGATTATTTGGCAAAGTATATCATCGGTTCTCTTAAACTGTCAGATGAACTGTCATCTCAAATGGTCACGATCGATGCCGAACCGTTCACGATGGAAACCGGTAACTATGGCGCAGCCATTGATGACCTCACATATTACACAAATGAAAACGGATTATCGCTCGCGGTGCCGTCCGAACTGGGGCCTGTATTGTGGACAGGCATGGATGAAGACGATCCGTCTTTGACCAGGATAGGCGCAACCAAGGAAGATGTCATGGATATGTATGAATATGCCGGTCTTATGTTCCAGGCAAACTCACACAACCCTACCGACCGCGAGTGCTATTTCGTCATGATGTTCGAGACCGAAGCGCCGACAAAGATGACGGATACGGCGCTTAATACAGGATTCGGCGACAAGATCCAAATGATGTTCCCAGACAGCTTCGAACAGACGGAACAGTTCGGATACGGGACTGTGGATGTAAACGGTATCCCTTTCTATAAGATATTCTTCCAGACCAGCGGGGATCTGACCATAAGAGTCTATCAGTACAACCTTATCACTGATGACGGCATGATGTATCAGATTGATATTATGCTCGGTTTTGATGATACGGAGCCTCTGTCTAACGATGACCCGGATTGTGAACATCTGGATTATCTTGCAGCCGGTATTATCAATTCCATAACGCTGTCAGACGAACTCTCAGCCAAAGTCGTGGATCCCGGCACCGATGCCTTCCAGATGGCTACCGGCGATTACGATGCCGCCGCAACGGTCGAAGACATGGATACCGATACCGCTTCTAATACTGTCAACGATGCTTCTGAGGCTTCTCCGGCATCAACAACTTCCGAGACAGGCCCTTCCGCGGCAAAGGCAGACCCGAACCCTTCTTTATACAAGACATTCACTTCTTTTGAGTTCCCTACTTATATAATCCTCATAGCTCTGGCCCTTCTTCTCCTGCTCGGTGCTAGAGTATCCAAGAGACACGAATGGCAGGAAGAACCTTTGGGCCTTGAAGCATCCAAGGCAATACAGGGATTTGCCGCAGTGGCGATCATCATCCACCACCTCGCGCAGGAACTGGTCGAAGATGCAGGATCTCTTGCGTTCTTCTCGGAACTCGGTGTCCTCTTCGTCGGTGTATTCTTCTTCTTCTCGGGCTACGGTCTGTACACCAGTCTCAAGACTAAGACGAATTACCTTAAGGGCTTCCTCAAGAAGCGCCTTGTCACAGTGCTCGTTCCTTTCTATACCTGCATACTTACATTCGTTGTCGCAGCCTGCATCTGCGGCAAGAAGTTCGAGCCGATGCAGCTCCTGTCCGTCCTGTCAGGATGGTCTCTCATCAATGCGCACATGTGGTACATTGTTGAGATCGTGGTGCTCTACATCGCATTCTTTATCCTGTACAGCATAATTGGTAACCGCACCGAAGCGACGGTCGAGATGGGTGTCTTTGTGGTTGCAATGATTGTCGGAAGCCTCCTCCTCGGTCACGGCGACGATTTCTCCTGCAGCTACTGGTTCCAGGGCGAGTGGTGGTATAACTCATCATTCCTCTTCGTTCTCGGCATCTTCGTATCGAGGCACGCAGAAGGTCTGCGCAGGATCGCCCGCAAGGCATATATCATCCTTGTTCCTGTTTTCGGGATCCTCACGGTGCTCCTGGGACTTCAGACAAAATATGCTCTTACGACATGGTCTTACTGGAGCGAGATCCCCGGCGTGGATCCCGCATACGGAGACAAGTTCCGTTGTCTGGCTGTCCAGCTTCCCTGGATAATCGTATTCGTATGTTTCCTCCTGCTCGTGATGATGAAGGTAAAGTTCGGCAATCCCGTCCTCAAGTTCCTCGGAACCATCTCGCTCGAACTCTATCTCATCCACAATCTGTTCCTTGCAGGCCTCAGGGACGGCACCATGATGAAGGTCACGAGCAGCAGCATGTACATCGTTCTCACCATCCTTCTCGCCGTTGCTCTCGCGACTGTCCTGAGCGGATTCGACAAGTATGTGATCTCACTTATCAATGGTAAGAAGAGATCTGACAGCGGCAGCGAAGAGCCTGCCTTGAAGTCCGGACGCACACAGATCCACTCGATCGATGTCATGAGGATCGTGATGGCATTCTCCGTCGTTACGATCCACTGGCCGTTCAACGGAAAAGCAGGTGACGTCTTCATCACGTACGGCAAGACCGCAGCTCCTTTCTTCCTCGTTATCGCAGGTTACTTCCTCTTCCGTGAGGACAACAAGGAGATGATGAAGAGGCTTCTTAAGCAGACAAAGAGGATGGCGATATTCTATGTTGCATCAAATGTGTTCTACGGTGCATTGTCTGCGCTGTATGAGATAGTGGTAAACGGGAGTATCAAGGGCATGGCGCAGTATTTTACAGCCAAGTCGATAACTGACTTCCTGCTCTACAATCTCTCGCCCTTTTCAGAGCATCTCTGGTTCCTCGGCTCGCTCTTGTACGCGCTCCTCATCATGCTGCTTCTGAACAAGCTCAAGATCCTGAAGTACGCGATGTTCGCTGCACCTGCCCTCGTCGCAGCATACGTCATACTGATGCACATGGGCGTGGGCCAGCCGTACCAGCTTCGCAACGCGATCCTCGTAGGTCTCGGCTACACCATGATGGGCATGCTCATCAGAAGATTCGAGAAGAAGATCTTGGATCACAAGTTCTCAGCTTTGGTCCTCTGGATACTGTTCGTGATCTGCTGCATCACCGCGATCTTCGAGCTTAACGGATACAAGCAGGGTATCGCCGTGCCTTTCGTAAGCTGCGAGATACTGCTGTATGTGATCGTCCTTCTGTGCCTCAAGTATCCTGACTTCGGCAAGGGCACATATGCAGAGTGGCTTGGACACGAGTGCTCGCTGACCGTCTACATCATGCACATCGCAGTAATGCTCCTGTTCCTGATGACAAACAACGAGAGCTTCTTCGGCAAGTA
>JAEEGG010027161.1_pt1 | contig 10871 bp, 10 predicted proteins | sample 9134161 | NCBI WGS metagenome assembly JAEEGG01 (sample SAMN16246543, study PRJNA631951) | gut metagenome | biome: gut microbiome; feature: rumen; material: CR-attached | host: Bos | place: Iran: Karaj | collected 2018-10
ATAAAACCCGAAGATATCGTGATCATGGACAAAGACGCGCGCGTAGTCCGGGCCGCGGAAGGACGAAAACCTTCCAGCGAGGCGCTGATGCATTTGGCCGCCTACGAGGCGCGGCCCGATATCCGCGCCGTGGCCCACACCCACTCCCCCTTCGTCTTGGTCTTCGCCGCGCTGGAAAAACCGATTCCCGCGCTCGTGCTGGAGGCGGCGCATCTTCACTGCGAGGGAGGGACGATTCCCGTTGCGCCTTTCGCGCCGCAGGGGACGGCGGCGCTGGCCGACTCGGTTCGCGAGCCGCTCCGTCACGGAGACGCCCTGCTCTTGGCGCGCCACGGTGCGCTGGCGGTGGGCTCGTCGCCGGAGGACGCGCTCCTGAAAGCGGCGTATATCGAAGAATTGGCGGCTGTCGCCTATCGGGCGTCGGCGATGGCGGGCGAAGGAGGCGTTCCTCCGCTTTCGCCGGAAGACCTGACGCTGCATTACCCGAAAGAAATAAAGTGAGGAGCTAACCCTTTCTGTTATCACTCCCCACTTCTTTAAAGGAGAGATTCCGATGTTGGAGGAAAAGGACCTGCTGAAACTGCAAAACGGGAGCGACATCCGCGGCGTGGCGATGGAAACGGAAGGCGGGGCGCCGGTGACGCTGCCCCCTGCCGCCGTGTACCGCATAGCGACGGCCTTCGTACAATTCCTCGCCGCGCGCACGGGAACGCCGATTAGGGATTTGACGGTGGCCGTGGGGACGGACTCGCGGCTGACGGCCCAGCCCCTGCGCGAGGAAGCGCTGTCGGCCATCCTGGCGGCGGGCGCGAAAGCCCTCGACTGCGGCATGGCCTCTACGCCCGCTATGTTCATGGCCTTGCAGTTCGACGAGACGAAAGCCGACGGCTCCATCATGCTGACGGCCAGCCACCTCCCCTCCGACCGGAACGGCATGAAATTCTTCACGCGGGAAGGCGGCCTTGAAAAAGCGGACATCACGGAGCTTCTGAAAGCGGCCGCCGCGGAAACGCCGGAATACAAGAAAATCGAAACCACGGCGCGGCCCTGCGCTCTGATTACCCGCTATACGCGGTTCTTGCGGGACAGGATCAAGAGCGCGCTGCCGGAGCTCGGCGAGCGTCCCTTGGACGGCATGCGGATCTTGGTGGACGCGGGCAACGGCGCGGGCGGCTTTTTCGCCTCGGAAGTGCTGGAACCGCTGGGGGCGGACGTGACCGGCAGCCTCTATTTGGAGCCGGACGGGCATTTCCCGAACCATGTGCCGAACCCCGAGAACGCGGCGGCCATGGAGGCGATCCAGCAGGCGGTGACGGAAAACCATGCCGACCTCGGCCTGATTTTCGATACGGACGTGGACCGCATGGGCGCGGTGCTCTCCGACGGCACCACCGTCAGCCGCAACGAGCTGATCGCCATGATGGCGGCCATCCTCGCCCCGGAGCATCCGGGCGGCGTCATCGTCACGGACTCGGTGACGTCCGACGAGCTGACGGAATTCCTCGAAAAAGAGCTTCATCTGAAACATCATCGTTTCAAAAGAGGTTACAAAAACGTTATTAATGAGAGTATCCGACTCCGCAAAGAAGGCGTGGATTCGCCGCTGGCGATTGAAACATCGGGCCATGGGGCCATGGCGGAAAATTATTTCCTCGACGACGGCGCTTATCTGGCGGTAAAACTTCTGATCGCGGCGGCGATGCTCAGGCAGCAGGGAAAAACGCTCTCATCGCTGATCGAGACGCTGGGCCGCCCGGCGGAAAGCCGGGAGTACCGGCTCCATATCGAAGGGGCGGACGACCCGCAGGCCGTCGGAGCCAAAGCGCTGAAGCAGTTCGAGGAAGAAGCGCGGGCGGCGGGCGTCTCCGTCGCGGAACCTTCTTACGAAGGCGTGCGCCTGCTCTTCCCGGAAGGCTGGGCGCTCCTGCGCATGTCGCTGCACGACCCGGAAATGCCCCTGAACGTGGAGGGGAAAAAGTCCGGCTCCGTCGACCGCATCGCCAAGCGTCTCGCCAAATTCTTGCAGGGCGTGCAGGGGCTGGATTTGTCACCGTTGAAGGAAAACTGAAAATCTTGACAAAGTCTGTTATAACGAGTATCCTCCTCGTTGAAACGCCGCTGAAGAGATTTTGTCTATCGACAAAATCCGAACTAAGGCGTTATAACGAGGAAAAAGCGCCCTCGTTGAAACGCCGCTGAGGAGATTTTGTCTATCGACAAAATCTGAACTAAGGCGTTATAATAATCGTTGCATTTTGAGAGAGCATAAAGAGTGACGATACTACGGCATTGAACTGCACAAGACGTGCTAATAACTCCTAACTCCTCACTCCTCACTCTTTTTGAAAGGATGACTGTATGGCAACTCGCGTCACTTCGATGACGGAAAGCGGGCTCTTGGCCGCGATCACCGTCGTCATGGCGTTGATCGGCGTCTATGTGCCGTTCTTAGGCACGATAGCGGTGCTGATGTGGCCGCTGCCCATCTTGGTGCTGATCGTGCGTCACGGCCTGAAATGGGGCGTGATGGCAGTGGTCGTGGCGGGGATCTTGACGGCGGCTCTCGTCGAGCCGATGGTGTCCCTGCGGCTGGCGCTGGCCTTCGCACCCGGCGGCGTCGCTCTGGGCTTTGGGTTCCGGAAGGACTGGTCCCCGGTGCGGACGCTGACCACGGGCATCGTCTGCTCCATGGCGGCAAAGCTGGCGGCGCTGGCGCTGCTCTTCGCGCTGACGGGCGTCGAGCCTTTCTCTTCCCAGTTCGACATCATGGAGCAGTCCTTCGACAGCTCTGCGGAGATATACAGAAGCATGGGCATGACCGAGGCCCAGATCGAAGAATCCCGAACGACGTTTACCGAGAATCTTTCCATCGTCCGGCTCCTGCTGCCGCTGATCGTCATCATGATGGGCGTCATGGACACCATGCTCAACTATTTCTTAGGCGGCATCGTGCTTCGCCGTCTCGGCCATGACGTGCGGACGCTGCCGCCTTTCGCCGAGTGGCGCCTGCCCTCGATTTTCGCTTATCTCTTCGGATTCTCCCTCGTCGGCGCCTACTGGGGCTCCACCCGGGACATTTCCCTGCTCTATCAGGCTTCGCTGAACGCCATGATGCTGGCGACTTTTGCCGGGATGCTTGAAGGCGTCTGCGTCTATACTTACGCCTCCCGCCATTTCCGGTGGCCGAAGTTCTTCTCCTTCGCCATGATAACCTTCATCATGCTGAACGGATTCCTGCTCCGCATCCTGTGCCTGATCGGCCTTTTCGACATGGTAATCGACTATCGGAAACGATATTGGGGGAAAAAGAGTGAAGATTGAAGAGTTAAGAGTGAAGAGTTACGGGGGAAGTTATTCGCGTATTCCACTCTCCACACTCCACACTCCACTCTCCGCACTCCTCACTCCTCACTCCTCACTCCTCACTCTATCTTGGAGGTGACCTCTCTTGCCTCGCAATACTTCGGCTTGGCCGGACCTTTTCATATTGATGACAGTCTGCGCCCTCCTCGCCGCGGCGATTTTCGCATTCAACCGAATCTTCGGCATCGGCGCACTGTTGCTGTGCCTCTGTCTCGCATTCTTCCTGCGGGAACGGCATCTGAAACGCGAACGCGACCTCGACGCCTATTTCCGCGACGTGGTCAGCCATATCAAGCCGGTGACGAACTATGCCATAGAGCGGCTGCCGGTATCCATCCTGATCGTGAACGAGGAAGGACGGCTCCAGTGGTCCAACGCCGAGCTGGCCTCCCGCATCGCGCCTGCGCCCCACCCCGAGTACGGGACGCCGGTGACGAATTTCTGGCCCGAGATGATCTTGAAGCCCATCTGGGGCATGACCGGCGAATACGTCTTCCACGACAAGGAAACGGCTTACCGCGCCGAGTACCGGCCCGTGCCGCTGGACAGCGGCGAGATCCTGATGGCCTTTTACGTCACCGACGTATCCGACCTTGAGCAGATGCGCGCCGAGCTGGCGGCGGGGCAGACGGTCCTCGCCTACATCCAGGTCGACAACTACGACGAGGCGCTGCAAAGCCTCGTGGAAGCGGAGCGGTCCACGCTGTCCTCCGCCATCACCAATATGCTCGACACCTGGGCCAAGGAGCTCGGCTTCCTGATCCAGCGGCTGAACGAGGAAAAATATGTGGCGGTCATGGAGCGCCGCGCCCTCGACCAGGCCATCGAAAGCAAATTCGACATCCTCGACCGCGTCCATTCGCTGCTGGGAGCCAACAAGCTTCCCGTCACGCTCTCCTTCGGCGTGGTCGCCGTGGAACAGCAGACGGTCCACGACGCGGCGCGGCAGGCGCTGAAAACGCTGGAACTGGCGCTGGCCCGCGGCGGCGATCAGGCCGCCGTCTCCATCGACGGGAAAAACCAGTTCTTCGGCGGAAAATCCCCGGCGGTGGAAAAGCCTACCCGGGTCAAGGCCCGCGTGGTGGCCCATTCCCTGCGCGAGCAGATCGAAGCCTCGGACGAAGTCTTCATCATGGGCCACAAGAACGAAGACTTCGACGCGCTCGGCGCCGCCATGGGCATATCGCGCATGGCGCTCTATTCGAAAAAGCCGGTGCGCATCGTCCTCTCCTCCCTGAACGAGGGCATCGACAAATTCACGGAGCTTCTGACCGGCCATCCGGAATACGGCCCCCTCTTCGTCCATGAGAACGTGCTGGAAGGGCTCATCATCGGGCCGAAAGCGCTTCTGATCGTCGTCGATACCCATATCCCGCACATGGTCGCATCGTCGAAACTGCTGAACGCCGTGCCGCGGCGCATCATCATCGACCACCATCGGCGCAGCGAAGAGATTATCGAGACTCCCCAGCTATCCTACATCGAACCTTCCTCATCCTCCACCAGCGAGCTGGTTACGGAGCTTGTCACCTATTACGCGGAAGACATGAAGCTGACCCGCTTCGACGCCACGGGCCTCTATGCGGGCATCGTGGTGGACACGAAGCACTTCGGCGTCCAGACCGGCGTTCGCACCCTCGAGGCCGCCGCCTATCTCCGAAAAGCGGGCGCCGACCCCGTCATGGTCCGCCAGCTTTTCCGCGAAGACTACGCGACGAACCTGACCCTCGCCAAGGCGCTGGCGGCTTCCACGCTTTACAAAGGCGGCCTCATCTTCACCACCTGCCGGGAAACGCAGCCGAACATGCAGGCAGTGGCGGCCCAGATCGCGGACCACATGCTCTACATCGAGGAAGTCCGCATGAGCATCGTGGTCTTCCAGCTGGAGCCCGACGTGGTCGGCATCAGCGCCCGAGCCGTGGGCGAGCTGAACGTGCAGGTCATCATGGAAGAATTCGGCGGCGGCGGCCACCAAACCGTGGCGGGCGCGCAAATCAAGGGCGCCAACATCGACGAGATCGAGGAAAGGGCCCTCGAAGCCGCGAAGAAGTATATTGAAGAAAACGGGTAAATCCTTTCGGATTCCAACGCATAAGAAAACTCCGGTTGTCCTTTTGCAAATGGGCAACCGGAGTTTTTTACGGCTTAGTCCTTATGAAAATACTGCGCCGACGGTTCATGCACCCCCAAATAACTCTTCAGGGAGTCCTGCAGCAAATGGGAATAACTGACCTTTTCCCTGCGGGCGAGAATGTCCAGCCAACGCGGAATCGTCACCGTCTTGGCGATGGACTTGTTGAGCATTTTTTCCCGAAAGGGCGGCATCCACGCCTCAATCATGACGACGCTTCCGACGTCGTCTTTCGGTTTAACGCTGGAAACCCGGGAAGGCTCCGGAATGGGCTCGCCGTCTTCCTCCATGCCGTAAAGATGAAGCTGAAGCGCTTCCTTTGCATTCCTGAACGCCTCCTCCATCGTATCCGCGCAGGGAAGGCAGCCGGGAAGATCGGGGAACTCTATGGAGATTCCGTCGGGCTCGTCATAAAAAACAGCCGGATATACATACGTGTCCTTCATCTGAAAGCCTCCTTCATCAAGGAAACACTACGCCCGCTTGCCGAGCGATGTTGTTCAATGTCCGTCGGGGGATGTCTTTCATGGGATGCGTAACGGTCACGGTGCCCGGTTTTGTCGGATGCCGGAACTGATGATGGTCGCCGCTGCATCGGACTTCTTTCCAGCCGTCATCGTTCAGTATGGCTATGACCTCACGCGATGAATAGCTCTTCATGCCACCCCTCCTCAATGCATATTATAATAAATATAATTATATGTGTCCATCATAATTTTGAGTTTCTTTCCCGCGTCCGGCGGCGCTTTTGTCTTTCCCCCTGTTTTGTGATATGATGAAGGAACTCCCCCAAAAAATGGGACAAATTCTAAAACGAACATAGACTATATAAAGAGGAGAAGGATAAACATGAAAGTTATTTTGCAGCAGGACGTCAAGAGCGTCGGGAAAAAAGGCGAAGTCATAGAAGTTTCGGAAGGCTACGGGCGGAATTTCCTCCTGCCGAAAAAGCTGGCGCTGCCCGCCACCGCGCAGAACGTGAATCTGGCGAAGCAGAAAGCCGGTTCCGCCGCCCATAAGAAGGCGCAGGAGGCCGACGAGGCGAAGCTCCTCGCCGCGCAGCTCGCGAAGGCGGAAGTCACGATTCCCGTGAAAGTCGGCGAAGGCGGTAAGCTCTTCGGCTCGGTATCGGGCAAAGACGTGGCGGACGCACTGAAAGCGACCCACGGCGTCGAGATCGACAAGCGGAAAATCTCGCTCCCGCAGGAAGTTACGGGCGTCGGCGACTACGAGGCCGTGATCCGGCTTCACCCGGAGGCCTCCGCGAAAGTCGCGGTCCATGTGACGGAAGGCTGATAAAAGCAAATGGGAAGCCTGTTCAATTTTTTCCATAAAAAAGACGCCCCGGAACGGGACGGATATATACCGGCTTCGGAGCACCCGCTGGACCGGGAGATCGACGCGCTCTACGGCATGCTGGCGGATATCCTCGGCTCCGACCGCCTCGTCATCAAGGCGGGAAAGATGGACTCCATGCGCTTCATGCGCTCGCCTCTGCGGGGCGAACGCGTGCTGGCGCTCCAGCGCATCATCCTCGAAAACCCCACCATCGAGCATATCCCCACGGACGCGGAGATTCCCAAGCTCCTGACGGAACTGTCGGAGCGCATCGCCGACCTGATGGCGCGCCGCTCGCTGGAGGATAAGATCGAGAAGAAGATCGCGGAAAAGCTGGAGGAAAACCATCAGGACTACGTGAAGGACATCCGCATGCAGGTCCTGGAAGAGGAACGCCCGCAGGACGAATCGCCGCAGGCGAAGCTGCGCCGCGAAGCCTTGGAGAAGCTGGACAAAGTCAAGCTCACCCAGTCCGTGATGGAGCTTCTGCGCCCGAAAACGCTGGAGGAAATCGTGGGCCAGCCCCGGGCCGTGCGCTCGCTCCTGGCCAAGCTCTCCTCCCCCTACCCCCAGCATCTGATCCTCTACGGGCCGCCCGGCATCGGCAAGACCACCGCGGCGCGCCTCGTGCTGGAGCAGGCAAAGAAAGTGGCGCTGTCGCCCTTCGCGGAGGACGCGCCCTTCGTGGAAACCGACGGCACCACGCTGCGCTGGGACCCCCGGGACATGACGAATCCCCTGATCGGCTCCGTTCACGACCCGATCTATCAGGGCGCGCGCCGGGACCTTGCCGACGTCGGCGTACCCGAGCCGAAGCCCGGCCTCGTCACCGACGCCCACGGCGGCGTCCTCTTCATCGACGAGATCGGCGAAATGGACGTAATGCTCCAAAACAAGCTGCTGAAAGTCCTGGAGGACAAGCGGGCCTTCTTCGAGTCCACCTATTACGACCCCGCCGACCCGAAGGTGCCGCCCTATATCAAGAAACTCTTCGACGAGGGCGCGCCCGCCGACTTCGTATTGATCGGCGCCACCACGCGGGAAGCGCGGGACATCAGCCCGGCGCTCCGTTCCCGCTGCGCCGAGATCTACTTCGAGCCGCTGACTCCGGCCCACATCGTCCGCATCGTGGAAAACGCCGCGAAGAAACTCGACGCGGCGCTTGCCGACGGCGTCGCCGCCCTGATCAGCGACTACACCGTGGAAGGGCGCAAAGCGATCAACCTGCTGGCCGACGCGTACAGTTTCGCATTGGAGCGCGCGCAGGAATCCGGCGAAGGCGTCGTGGTCATCGGGAAAGACGACGTCTACGAAGTGGCGCAGGTCAGCCGCCTCTATCAGTACATCAAGGACCGCTCCTCGGAGAAGCCGGAAATCGGCCACGTTTTCGGCCTCGGCGTCTCCGGCTACCTCGGCTCCGTCATCGAGATCGAGGCGGTGGCGTTCCCCGCCCATGAAAAAGGCAAGGGCGCCGTCCGTTTCAACGAGACCGCGGGCAGCATGGCGAAGGACTCCGTCTTCAACGCGGCCTCCGTCGTGCGCCGCATGACGGGCCTCGAACTCTCCGACTACGACCTCCATATCAACGTGGTCGGCGGCGGCAACATCGACGGCCCCTCGGCGGGCGTCGCCATCCTTTCCGCCGTCGTCAGCGCGCTGACCAGCCGCCCGCTGCGGCAGGACGTGGCCGTCACCGGCGAGATCTCCCTCTACGGGCAGGTCCGGCCCGTGGGCGGCGTCTTCGAGAAAGCCTACGGCGCGAAGCAGTCGGGCATGAAAACCATGATCATCCCCGAAGAAAACAAGAAAGACATCCCCGAAGGCCACCTCGGCCTCGACGTCCGGCCCGTGGAAACGGCGGAAGAAGCCTTCCGCCTGCTCTTCGCCGACGGCTGGACGGACACGGAAAGGAAGGAAGCCAATGGCAACGGCTGAACGAATACCACCGCAAAATATCGAGGCAGAGCAGGCCGTCCTGGGCGCGATGCTCCTGAGCAAGGAAGCCATCGCCCACGCCGCCGAAAAGCTCAAGCCCGACGACTTTTACCGGGACGCGCATCGCCGCGTCTTCGAGGCCATACTGGAACTCTTTCGCCGCGACGAGGCCGCCGACCTCGTCACCGTCACCGAGCAGCTCAAGAAGACCGACCAGCTCGACAAGGCGGGCGGCATCGCCTTCGTCACCTCGCTGGCCAACACCGTGCCCACCGCCTCCAACATCCAGTACCACACCCGCATCGTCCTCGAGAAAGCGCAGCTCCGGCATCTCATCAACACCTCCACCGAGATCGCGGGCCGGGCCTACGAGGACTCCGAGGAACTGGACGTACTGATGAACGACGCGTTCCAGAAGATCATGGCCGTCACCGGGCGCGGCAGCACCTTTGACCTCACCCCCATCAGCGAGCTCGTCATGGAAGTCTTCCGCAAGACCGACGAACGCTCCCGGATGAAGAACGCCCTGACCGGCCTCGCCTCAGGCTTCGCCGACTTAGACAAGCTGACCTCGGGCTTCCAGCCCTCCGACCTGATCCTGGTGGCGGCCCGCCCCTCCATGGGCAAGACCGCTTTCACCCTGAACATCGCTTCCTACGTCGCCGTGAAGCTCAAACAGCCCGTGGCGTTCTTTTCCCTCGAAATGTCCAACGTCCAGCTCGTCCAGCGTATGCTCTGCGCCGAAGGCGGCATCGACTCCCAGGCCCTGCGCGCGGGGGAAATGGACGACGACGACTGGCAGCGGCTCATCGTCGCCTGCGACCGGCTCACGAAAGCGCCCCTCTACATCGACGACACCCCCGGCATCACCGTCACCGAGCTCCGCTCCAAGGCGCGCCGCATCAAAGCCGAGAAGGGGCTCTCCCTCGTCATCATCGACTACCTGCAGCTCATGCAGGGGCGCAACAGCAGAAGCAGCGAAAACCGCCAGCAGGAAATCTCCGAGATTTCCCGCTCTTTGAAAGCGTTGGCCCGCGAGCTTGGCGTACCCGTCATCGCCCTCTCCCAGCTCTCGCGAAGCGTGGAAGCGCGGCAAATCAAGCGGCCCATGCTCTCCGACCTGCGCGAGTCCGGCTCTCTGGAGCAGGACGCCGACATCGTCATGTTCCTCTATCGCGAGGACTACTACGACAAGGAAACCGAGAACGCCAACATCACCGAGGTCATCATCGCCAAGCACAGAAACGGCCCCATCGACAGCGTCCGGCTCTTCTTCGAGAAACGCTTCACCAAATTCACGAACCTTGCCGTTGAAAACCATTGAATACATAACGAAGAGCCCCGACGCATTTCGCGTCGGGGCTCTTTTCTCGTTTCATCAGATCAGTTTCAGTTCGTTGACCTCGCGGACCACGGCGGACTTGATGCCCGTCGGGAGCGCGTGATTCACCTCGATCGCCGACGTATCGACGACCATCTGCATCACCGGCTCCACCTGCTCGCGGGTCAGCTCGTCCTTCGGCGCGGCGAGGCTCATCGCCGTCGTCCTGCCGTTGTCCAGCGCAAAGCGCATATTCAGCGTCTTCGCCATATTTCCACCTCCTTCCTTCTGTTTCTATAGGTTCCGATTCCGTAGGAAACACTGAATCCGTGCTTCCTCTTACTCGCGAACCAGCGTCACCGTGTCCTGCCGCGACACGCCGTTGACAGGGTACACCTGCAAAGCGCCGATGGCCGCAGCCAAGTCGTAGGCGTTATCGTCCGACAACGCCGGATTGACATGCTGGATCGTGCGGCGGCTGTAAGTCGCGGAGCCGTCCGCCGCCACGCCGGTTTCCACCGAGAGGAAAAGCTTCGTGCTCTCCTTCTGTTTGATCGTCGCCATATTCTCACCTCCTTTCGCCCTTATACATGACGAAAGGAAAAAAGAATACAACTCCTATCCCTCTCTTGTGATAAAAAATGATATCGTGATATAATCAGCAGGATAAAGGAACCAGAAAGATCGGACAAAGGAGCAGACCATGCGCAACCTCGAAAAAGATGAAATAGAAATGGCCCGAAAGCGGGAGATGATGCTGACCGTCGGCTTTCGCATCTTCTC
>JAEEGG010027162.1_pt1 | contig 10871 bp, 7 predicted proteins | sample 9134161 | NCBI WGS metagenome assembly JAEEGG01 (sample SAMN16246543, study PRJNA631951) | gut metagenome | biome: gut microbiome; feature: rumen; material: CR-attached | host: Bos | place: Iran: Karaj | collected 2018-10
CCAATCTGTGGCAAGGTCACTTCACCCTACGGATGGCGTCGTCGTCGAATGCACAAGGGCGTCGATTTGCGATTGGCTGTAGGCGATTCAGTACGTGTTGCCTGGGATGGTCGTGTAAGAATCCGCAAGAACCAAGGGCGTCGCAAGGGATATGGCCTGTATCTCGTGGTTCGACATCCAAACGGTTTGGAGACGGTGTATGGACATTTGTGCAAGCAGTTGGTCAACGAAAATGACTCCGTCAAGGCGGGACAAGTCCTCGCCTTGGGAGGCAATACGGGTAGAAGTACAGGTCCACACTTGCATCTGGAGTTCCGATTCATGGGTGTGGCGTTGGATCCTGCCGAGTTGCTCGACTTCAACACCTTCGAACCTAAGAACAACCTCTATCACTTCAAGAAGAAACATGCCTTGCTCGTGCAGGAAGGTTTGGCTGGAGAGGGTGATGCTGCCTATCACCGCGTGAAGAAGGGAGATACGTTGGGAGGCATTGCCTGGAAGTATCATACATCCGTGGAGCGACTTTGCCGATTGAATGGTATCCGCGCCAGCAAGACGCTCCGAATTGGCCAACGTATCCGCTATAAATAAGTGGTATTCGCATTTTATTATGAATGCCTATTTAGGCGTTTTTAAGGCGATGCAAATTTTAGACATCCATTTCATCGAAAAAATAGAGCCCAAAACGAAGTTTTTGGGCTTTTTCTTTGGCTGCATCAAAAAAAATGTGTATATTTGCGCGCATAAATAAATGTAATAAATATACGTAAACTAAATAATGGAAGAAAACATTCAGAACAATGACCGCATTATAAATGTGAACATTGAACAAGAAATGCGCAAATCGTACATCGACTATTCGATGTCGGTCATCGTCGCACGTGCTTTGCCTGATGTTCGCGACGGCTTCAAGCCGGTTCATCGTCGAGTTCTTTACGGTATGGAACAGATTGGCAATACCTACGACAAGCCAACCAAGAAGTGTGCCCGTATCGTCGGTGAGGTGCTCGGTAAGTTCCACCCACATGGAGATAGTTCCGTTTATGGTGCTTTGACCCGTATGGCCCAGCCTTGGAACTTACGTTACCTGCAGGTCGATGGTCAAGGAAACTTCGGTTCTGTGGATGGCGATAGCCCTGCTGCCATGCGTTATACGGAGGCCCGACTGAGCAAGATTTCGGAGGAGATGCTCCGTGATATTGAGAAGGATACCGTCGATATGATGGATAACTTCGATGCCACGCTGAAGGAGCCAAAGGTGCTGCCAACTCGCATCCCAACCCTCTTGGTGAATGGTGCTAATGGTATCGCCGTAGGTATGGCTACCAACATGCCTACCCACAACTTGACCGAGTGTATTGACGGCATCTGTGCTTACATCGACAATCCAGAGATTACGGTCGAGGGTTTGATGGAGTATATCAAGGCTCCGGATTTCCCAACAGGCGGTATCATCTATGGCTATGATGGCGTCAAGGAGGCATACGAGACCGGCCGTGGTCGAATCGTTGTTCGCGCCAAGGCCGAGATTGAGTCGGAGGGCCAGCATTGCAATATCATTGTTACTGAGATTCCATACGGCGTCAATAAGGCGGAGTTGATCAAGCATATCGCCACCCTAGCCGACGAGAAGAAGATCGAGGGTATTGCCAATGCCAACGATGAGTCGGACCGTCAGGGTATGCGCATCGTGATAGAGTTGAAGAAGGATGTGAACGCAAACGTCATCCTCAACAAGCTCTATAAGATGACCGAGTTGCAGAGCAATTTCAGCGTCAACAATATCGCCCTCGTACCTATTCCAGAGGCACCTAACGCGTTGGGAATGCCGAAGTTGCTGAACCTTAAGGATTTGGTTCGCTACTTCGTCGAGCACCGACACAACGTCGTTATCCGCCGTACCAAGTTCGACTTGGCCGAGGCAGAGAAGAAGGCCCACATCCTGGAGGGTTTGATTATTGCTTGCGACAATATCGACGAGGTTGTCCGCATCATTCGCGAGAGCCGTACCCCAGCCGATGCACAGGCAGGATTGGAGAAACGCTTCAATATCGACGAATTGCAATCCAAGGCTATTGTCGATATGCGCTTGGGCCAGTTGACTGGCTTGCGTATCGAGGAGTTGAAGCAGCAATATGAGGACTTGATGAAGCTTATCGACTACTTCAAGCAGATTTTGGCCGATGATGCCCTTTGTATGAAAGTGGTTAAGGATGAATTGATTGAGATCAAGGAGAAATATGGCGATGCACGTCGCACCTTGATTGACTACAGCGGTGCTCAGTTGAATGCCGAGGATTTTATTCCGAACGATGATGTCGTCATCACCATCAGTCACATGGGCTACATCAAGCGCACCAAGTTGTCCGACTTCAAGGCGCAGGCGCGTGGCGGTGTCGGTTCGAAGGGTGCAGGTACCCGCGACAGCGACTTTATTGAATATATGTATGCTGCCAAGAACCACAACTGGCTGATGTTCTTTACGGAGCAGGGTCAGGCATTCTGGTTGAAAGTATATGACATTCCGGAGTTCGCCAAGAACCAGAAGGGTCGTGCTATACAGAACATGCTCAATACCTCCGAGTCGAACAAGGTAACTGCCTTCCTCAAGGTTGAGTCGTTTGCCGATGCCGAGTTCAACGATAGCCACTATCTGGTGTTCGTTACCGAAAAGGGTATTGTCAAGAAGACCAAGTTGGCTGCCTACAGCCGTCCACGTGCCAATGGTATCAATGCAATCAACTTGCAGGAGGATGACCGCGTAGTCAAGGTAGTCATGACCGATGGCAAGCAGCATATCGTTTTGGCCAACCGTAACGGTCGTGCCATTACCTTCCCTGAGACGAATGTCCGTACGATGGGCCGTGTGGCTACCGGCGTACGTGGTATGCGTCTGGATGAGGATGGCGAGGATAAGATTGTAGGCATGGTAGCCTTGCCTTATCCTGGCGCTCCAATCGGTGAAGAGAGTGCCAACGAAAACGAGAACGAGAATGAAAATGATCAGGAAGTTTCGTTGGAGAATCTCTTCGACATGCCAGAAGAGGAGGCAAGCGAGAATGCAGAAACCGAGGAGGTCGTAACAAGCAATGAAGAGAATCCATTGAACGACTCCGTACTCGTTGTCAGCGAGAATGGCTATGGCAAGCGTAGCTTCATTACCGGTTATCGCATTACCCGTCGAGGCGGTAAGGGTGTCAAGACGTTGAACATCTCCGACAAGACAGGTCCTGTGATTGCCTTGATGAAGGTGAACGACAACGATGACCTGATGATTATCAATAAGTCGGGCATCGCCATCCGAATGCATTGTCAGTATGATGCCGAGACCAGTCAGGGCTTGCGCATCATGGGTCGTGCCGCACAGGGAGTCAAGTTGATTGACTTGACGAAGAAGAACGACTCGATTGCCAGCGTATGTCGCGTTATCAGCGAGCAAGAAGAAGAAAATGTCGAGGCTGAAGAGGATACACTCCCAAGTGACGAGAATTTAAACTTGGGTTCGGAAGCATCGTCTAATGAAGAAAATCAATAATTTGTTTATAACCCAATCTAAAAAACACAAACTATGAAGAAGATTATTCTTTCGGCACTGGCCCTCTTGTTGGTAGGTGCAACATGTGTTGACGTAAATGCTCAGGAAAAGACGAAGGAGCAACTGAAGGCTGAGGCTGCTGCCAAGAAGGCCATGAAGAAGGAATTCGACGGTTACCTGAAGACTGCAAAGAAGAACTCTCAGTTCGGCGAAGGTGTTACCCCAAACATCGAAGTGGCTCGTGAAGCTATCAAGAATGCTTCCAAGTTGTCTATTTCCGAGGGCAATGCCGATTTCTATCTCACCGCTGGTCAGGTGGAGACAACTGCTTTCAAGTTGGCTGCCCTTGCCCAAAAGTATGAGGAGTATGCTGCTGCTGCACAGGCAGGTTTCGACTACTACAGCAAGGCATACGATGCGGCTGTAGGTAGCAATGCCAAGGCCGTAGCTGCTGCACAGGAGGGTGCTTTCGAGATTTACAATCAGACTTCAGGTCTCTCCATGATCGGTAATGTATATTATCAGTTCAAGGATTATCCAAAGAGCTTGGCTGCTTTTCGTAATGCCAAGGTGGCTTTCAATACTCCAGTCATCGACAGCCAGAAGGCAAAGCCTGAGGTTGCTGCTGTATTGGCCGTATGCAAGGCCGACTCAACCATCAACAACCTTTCGTTGAACAGCTTCTCGGTTGCTCAGTATCAGATGAACGATACTACCGAGGCTATCAAGGAGCTTCTCTACCTGAAGGATCACACCACCGACCAGACTCAGTTGAACCAGGTGCTCCAGTCGTTGGCTCTTGACTACTATGGTTTGGACGATTCCTTGGCCTTCGAGAATACCTTGAAGGAGGGCATTCAGAAGTTGCCTTCTGAGCCTTGGTACATCACCAACCTCATCAATGTCTATATCGGTCGCAACGACTTGAACTCAGCTAGCGTCTTCCTGGACAAGGCTATCGAGAGCGATCCATCGAACGCAGCTTTGGTCAACACCAAGGGTCTGTTGCTCGAGCAGCAGGAGAAGGTTGACGAGGCTTTGAAGTACTATGAGAAGGCTTTGGAGTTGGATCCAACTTCTGCTTCCGTCAATTCAAGCTTGGGCCGTTACTACTTCAACCGCGCACAGGCCGTAGAGGACGAGTACTACAACAAGAAGAAGTTCGACGAGGGTGACCGTCAGGCTACACCTATGTACGACAAGGCTCTTCCTTACTACGAGGCTGCTTATGCCTTCGATACCGAGCGCAAGGACAAGAACGTTGGTATTGCCCTTCGTCAGCTGTATGGCCGTAAGATTGCCAAGTTAGGCTCTAATTCAGCACAGGGCAAAGAACTGGCTGGTAAGCGAGCTGAGGTGATGGCTGCCTACGGTTTGGAGTAATCAGGACTTTCCGTTCACTATAAGGTAGCCAGCGTAATCGTCTGGCTACCTTCTTTTTAGAACCGCTTTTCGTTTGCTTATGCACATCAAATCGGGTATATATATAATTCTCTTATTTTGTTTAGTTTTTCGTGCAGCAGGTTCTGTTGCTGCACCCCTTATAACCAAAGGAACTGCGTCCGAGAAAGAGCTGAAGTTGCTGCGCGACTCGTTGAAGCGCGACTTGAAAGAGGCTCGAATCAACTCGAACGATAAAACCAGCCCGAATTTCGCAGCGGCAAGGAACTCGCTGGCGCATGCTTTCAAGAATCCTTACGGCAAGAACAATCCCGAGGTCTATTTGCAGGCGGCTAATACCGAATATCTCTGTTTCCAGACAGAGCGGAATAAACCTGCTTCGGGCGGTAAGATGGACGAAAAGGTCATCTATGCTTCGACCGCAGCCGGATTCCAGTATTACGCGAAAGCGTATCGGATGTACCGTGACCCGAAGATAGCCAAGAGTGTCTCCCAGCCATCGGCGAAAGCTTTCCAGCAGATGCGAAGTAATGCGTACGAACTTTACCGAAGTACACAAGGCTTCCGGGCAACGGCAGGATACTACTTCAAGCAGAAGGACTGGAAGTCGGCTTATACCTATTTCAAGTTAGCATCCGAGTCGTTGGATTGCGATATGTTGACCGACTATGCCAACAGCAACCCCGCCATGAAGGCCGACTTCGAGAAGTTCCGCATCGACTCTATCCGTCAACAACTTATCTATTCCTGCGCCGTAACTGCCGTGTTGCTCGAAGACCATCCTTTGGCGGTGAAAGAGTTGGAGGCAGCCCGATTCACAGGCATCGAACCGAACCGCGTGCGCCAGCAACTCTGTAAAGAATATCTGGCTTTGCATGACACGGTAGGGTATGAGCGATCCTTGCGCGATGGCGTTGCCGTACTCCCAACAGAACCTTGGTTTGCCGAGAACCTGTTGAACCTATACTTGGCACAGAACGACCACCAGCAGGCTTTGTCGGTTATTGATCTGGTAATCAAGAATGCACCAGACAATGCCCACAACATCGAGTTGAAGGGACAACTCCTGGACGAAACGGGGCAAACAGAAGATGCCGAAGGCGTCTATAAGTTGGCCATTTTGCACGACTCCACCTTGCTCGTAAGTTATTCTGCCTTAGGGCGAATCTATTTCAACCGAGCCATCGAGTTGGAGAACCACATGATTGAGGCGCGTCAGTTCGACCGAATCTATGAGGTGGTCGTGCCACGATACGAACTGGCCCTGCCTTATTACGAGAAAGCCTATCAGAATGACAAAGAGCGGAAGGATAGCAGCATCGCGGCAGCTATCCGTACTATCCTTTATAAACGATTCCAGAGCCCTAAGTGCAAGAATGCCAAGGCGTTGATTCGCCGATACAACGAGGTGAGCCGCGCCTACGGTATGACGGAGCTCTGAGAAAAGCGGAGGACTCTGAGTATTCTGAATACTCTGAATGCTCGGAGTAATCCGAGTACTCTGATTCATTTGACAATCAACCATTTCCTTATGAAACCAATTGCATACATCCGCACCGATTTCGGTAGTAAGTTCGGTATTCCGAGGCAGAGTGGCCTTGTCTCGGAGTTGTTGGGATGTATTGTCTTCGAACCCGAATATCGCATCGCCGATGCATTCCGTGGGTTGGAGGGATTCAGTCACCTGTGGTTGTTGTGGGATTTCAGCGAGGAGCATCGGGCGGAGTGGAGTCCAACCGTACGTCCGCCTCGATTGGGAGGCAATACGCGTATGGGGGTGTTTGCGACACGTTCGCCTTTCCGACCCAATCCCATCGGACTCTCTTGCGTCGAGATAGATCGGATAGAACTGGACACCGAAGAGGGGCCTCTGGTTTGGGTTCGAGGGGCAGACTTGATGAACGGGACACCGATATTCGACATCAAACCTTATTTGCCATTCACCGATAGTCACCCTGACGCAAAATGCGGATTCGCCGAATTCACCCAACAGGCCGAACCGCTGGAAGTCGAGTTTGATACGGCGGTTGAGGCGTTGTTCGCTGACGATAAGTTAGTTGCCCTCGAAAAAGTGTTGGCACAAGACCCTCGTCCGCGTTATCAAAACGACGAAAACCGAGTGTATGGACTTGAGTTTTGTGGCAAAAACATACATTTTCAAGTCGAAAATAAAAAAATTAAGGTGTTTTTGTAACATTTTTCCCTAAAACTCTTGTTAATTAAAAAGAATTCCTTAATTTTGTGCCGATGAATATGAGACATTTATTTACTATATTGGTGACATTATTGGGATTATTTTGGGTGAACACACTTTCAGCGCAAGATGAAAGCCAAGAGGAGAATGTATCCAAAGTATCTAAAGAAAAAGAAGTCGTAATGGATTATGATACCCGTTGGGGCGTTCGTACCAACATGGCTTTTCACACCTTAAATTTGACCAATCTCGGTATTGAGTGTAATGTCAACAATCATTGGGGCTTTGTAGCCGACGCCATATTCCCCTGGTGGGATGCTGACGATAGTCACAGGACAACCAAGATCTTGAGTCTTGGTTTAGAGGGTCGTTATTATTGGAGAGGCACACCGGATGCCAACCACATCATGACGGGTCCTTACGCTGGTATATATGGCGGTGGAGGTATCTACGATTGGGTTCGAAACAACAAGGGCTATCGTGGAGACAAGTATTTCTGTTATGGAGGCCTGTCCATAGGTTATAGCCTCTATATCAGCGACAACTGGCGTTTCGATGCCGGTTTGGGCATTGGAGCCATGTACACGCCCTACAAGCACTATCACGTGAAAAAAGATGGCCAGTATTTGGTAGAACACTATTCTGGCAACTATCTCTATTATGGTCCAACCAGAGCAGAACTGAGTTTTGTCTGGTTCTTTACGAAGTAATTGAGTATGTTTGGAAAAGGATTATACTATCTTTTAGGCGCAATGTTGTTGACGTCCTGTCACTTCCGGGAGATTATTCCTCCGGAGGAGTACACGGATGCCGACAAGGCCAAACTGGATTTCTATATTGATTGGAGTCAGTTAGGGCAAAGGCCGACGGGTGTGACCCTGTGCTGTTATCCATCGGATGTGGCATCTACGGGAAAGAATTGCTATTACCTTCACTCCAACAACGTCGATCATGTCTATGCCGAGTTGCCGGATGACGATTATGCCGTCATCTGCTTCAACCAGTCGGAGGAGGAGTTCGCCAAGTTGAAGTTCGACCTGAACACTTTCGATGATGCCTCCGTCTCCATCAAGAGCCCAGAGGAGTATCATGGCGCCATTGGCAGCACGTTAGTGATTCAGCCAGAGGATTTTGCCGTTGCTACGCTTGCCTCTGTCAAGCATGGAGGAACCCGAGGATACAACAACGAGTCCGTGTTGATGCCCCAACCGCCTATCAAGCCGATGCAGATGGACTTGTATGTGATAGGTCTGACTCCTACGGTGGAGGTGACCGGTACGTTGACCAACCTTTCAAAAGGTGTGACCCTTCTTGATTTGGAGCCGATGGAAGAGGTGTTCGACCAGAAGTTAGAGCCATCCGATTGGAAGATTGAAGTGGCTAAAGAGGAAAAGAAACCTGGTAAGCTCACCACCAAGTTCGGAACCTTTGGTTTGCCCAAGAAGAAAAGTGCGTCCCGTGCCGTTACCGAGGAAGAAGAGCCCCGTCAGATTCTTTCGCTTCATTTCAAGTCAAATGGAGAAGATTTAGATCAAGTGGCAATTGACACGACCGAGCCCTTGCGCAAAATGGATGATGATGTGATGAGCGGCAACCGAGATGGCTACAACTTCGTGTCCGGTAAAGCAGATACGTCTGTTGAGGATGGGGATAGAGACCAGACCCATGTCGAGCAAGATGGCACGATAGTGCTCAGAATGAACATTTCGACAGAAGGTATCTCTGTCGCTAAATGGGATAGCGTAAAAGTGATTGATATTAATTTATGATATTTTTGCATTAATCAAAATATAAAAATCACAAATTTTAGTGTTATGAAAAACTATTTATTACTTACTGCTAGCGCAGTTCTCGTTTTGAGCAGTTGCTCAAACAACGAAATCGTTGAAAATCACGACCTAAAGACTGATGGGCCAAAGACAATGAATTTCCAGACTTATGTTCCTGGTGCTACTCGTGCGCTTGTAGAAGCAGAAGAGGCATCGAATGCAAGTATTGAAGAAAATGGCTTCTATCTGTTTACCGATCAAACTGTTTTAGTCGAAGGTAAAGAGGAGCAAGTGAAAGGCTTCATGACTTTTGATGAAAATGATGGTTGGGTTATGTCTGGTCAGCAATTGCAATGGTCAACTGACCTGAATCAGGAAGTTCAATTCTATGCCGTCTATTCTGCTAGTGGCCAGGATGATAATTTCTCCATTACGCAAACCGGCGATTATGGTAAGGTCTTGAGTGGCTTCGATTTGACTTCCGGAGAAAATGACTACATGATTGCAAACGATACTTCAAGCTATAATACTGCTAACGGTAACGTAGCATTGAATTTTGCTCACATTCTGGCACAAGTAGAAGTACGCATTGTTGGTGCAGAAGCTGGTTATGATTACTATGTAGGTGGTGTGAAAATTACTGCTCCAAAAAGTCAGTCGTTAATCATGGGTGATACTACTTTCGTTGACGAAAGTGAGACAGTTGTTTATGCCCTTGACGAAGCTGAATTAAATATTAGCGGTAATGTACAGCAGGGAGAAACAAAGGTTCCTTTGCAGAGTGAATATACTGACGATGACGTATATGCCAAACTGATGGTCGTTCCTGGTACTTGTTCTTTAAGTATGAAATATCTCATTCCGATTGCAGACCAAGGTCCTTCTGGTGATTGGTTGTCAACTGGATATGCTGTAGACGATTATGGAAATAATTCACCAAACATAGACATTGAAGCACAAGGAACGAAAACCTTTGAAGTTCGTCAGGGATACAGAAATATCATTACCATTAAACTCAATCCTAAGACGAAAGCTATGACCTTCTCAGTCACAGTTGCTGACTGGGAGAACGAAAATGGAAATGGTCAAACCATTGAACTTTAATCTATCTTTAGTCGAAAGACGATATATATGCAACGTTTGTTAGTCGTCATATTTTGTCTATCGCTAATCTGTAATATGCAGGCCCGACAGGAGATAACTCTGTCGGGCTTCTGCTTATCACAGCATGCGACGGCACCCAACGTAGATACACGGTGGACCTACACCCCGTACGACTCTTCCTATTACAAGAGCAAGGCCTTTGCCAAGTATCGGACGGATAGTGCTTTCCTGTTTCCCTATTTCCTGACCCCCAAGAGTTACTTTGTGGGCGAAGAGGAGTATGTCCAGCATGTCTTTGTCCCCAAAGATGCAACATTGCAACGCGCCACGTTGGAGTTGGAGCGTGTGCACATAGTGAGTCATGTCTGGGTGAATGGGGAAGAGGCCACCAGTTTGTACCGTTCCGAACAAGTGGGTTTGGGATGCCGAAGTTTGGGCGCTCCGCATCGTTACGATGTGACGGGGTTGTTGAAGGCCGGACAAGATAACGAAATCAAGATACACATAGACAACCGACTGGCAAACGTGCCCGTAGGAAGCAATTCCTACAGCGTGAGCGACAACGACCAGGGCAACTGGAACGGATTCATCGGCCAAGCCAGAATCATCCTCCAGCCCCAGACTTGTCTCTATACGGATGCCTTGCAGATTTATCCAGACGTTTCGACCCAGCAAGCCGAGGTGGTTTGCCGTTTGGGCAAAGGGGCAGGTAAGGCAGAGAAAGTGCGCCTCCAGTTGGAGACGGAGGCTGGTCGTGTGGAGCAAAATATTGAATTGAAGGAAGATAGCCAGGAGTGCCGCGTCCGTCTGGAGGGCTTGACCCGACTCTGGGACGGCCATCAACCTAACCTTCATCACCTGCGTGTTC